>ENA-ORNT01000683-ORNT01000683.1-human-gut-metagenome-genome-assembly--contig:-NODE-683-length-24373-cov-4.866025_pt1 | contig 24373 bp, 26 predicted proteins | sample MGYA00242120_ERZ509032 | MGnify/ENA primary metagenome ERZ509032 (study PRJEB26280, sample SAMEA2338729) | human gut metagenome | biome: human gut; feature: human-associated habitat; material: faeces...
TCCGAATCCGAGAGCATCAGCAAGCATATCACATGGACGTATCGCAAGAAGTTTGAAGAAGGAAAAGTAAGCTTTCAATACAAGAATTTCCTTGGCTACAGAAAAGGTGCGGATAGTCAGCCGGAGATCGTGCCGGAAGAAGCAGCCATCGTGGAGCGGATCTACGAGATGTTCCTCGCCGGTCAGCCGGTCAAGATGATCGCGCAAACGCTGCAAGCGGAGAAAATTGAGATCCCCGGAAAGAATCTCAGCTTCAGCAAGAACATGATCATGAATATCCTGCGGAACGAAAAATACTGTGGTGACTGCATCCTCCAGAAAACCGTTACGGTCGACTGCATCTCCAAAACGCGAAAAGCGAATCAGGGCGAAGCACCCATGTACATTGTCGAGAACAATCATCCGGCGATAATCAGCCGTGAGGTGTTCAACCGCGTACAGGAAGAATTGATCCGGAGGCAGGCACTCCGGGCAAAGTCAGATAAGACATCCATCACCGCAACCGGAAAATACTCCAAATACGCACTGACCGAGGTGCTGCAATGTGCGGAATGCGGTAGTCGATATCGGCGCGTCACTTGGACCGCGCACGGGAGGAAGAAAATCGTCTGGCGGTGCATCAGTCGTCTGGATTATGGAACGAAACACTGCAAGGACTCTATTACCGTAGAGGAAGAAGCCCTGCACGGAGCGGTTGTCCGCGCGTTAAACCGCTTTCACACAGAGGATGAGTCCACATACCTGGCGCTCATGAAAGCCACCATTGGAGAAGCCATCGGCATAAATGGCGGTTCAGAGGAAATTGACCTGCTGACACGCCGCATCGACACGCTGAACAAACGGATGCTGGATCTTGTCAACGAAACCGTCGCCGCTGGAAAAGACGTAGAAAGCAGCGAGGATGAGTTCAAAGGCATCTCGGATCAGATCGAGCAGCTTAACCGCCGCATTGCCGCAATTCAGGAGAGTGTGCGCGGCGATGCCACGCGGCAGGCGCGGCTGGAGGAAATTCAGAGCATCATCGCCAAGCGCAATGCGAATGAAACACAATACGACGACAGCATCGTGCGCCAGATGATCGAGTGCATCAAGGTACATAATGATGGAAAGCTGACGATCATTTTCGGCGGCGGGTATGAGATCGAGGAAACACTATAGAAAGCCAGATCGCAAGACACAGAAAAAACTGGAGGTATGTGCACACTTTTGCAAGAGTTTTCTCTGAGAGGTTGGTATCACATTTTGATACCATCCAGAAAAAACAGATAAATATTTTCTGCAGAGCGAGACTTTGCCGAATTCTCCTGTATAATAAGGAAAACTGACAAAGGAAATAGAGTTATGATTTATTACATTGCAGATATGCATTTTGGACATACGAATGTGCTCCGTTTTGATAATCGCCCATTTTCAGATACCGCGCAGATGGATGATACGCTGATTCAAAACTGGAATGAACGAGTTGCAGATGACGATACCATCTATATTCTGGGCGATGCGTTCTGGAAAAACGAAGAAAACAGTATTCGAATCATCCAGCAGCTCAACGGTCATAAGCACCTGATTCAAGGAAACCACGACCGCGTGAAAGGAAAGCTCCGCCCTTATTGGGAGAGCATCGAGCAATACGCGGAGGTCAACGATGAGAATCGGCTGGTGATTTTAAGCCACTACCCGATCCTGTTTTACAAGAATCAGCATTATGGCGCGGTCATGCTGTACGGGCATGTACATAATACACGCGAGTGGAAACTCGTTGAGAAGTGGAAGAACGAGCAGTGGGCGATGGGCATCCCCAGCAGATTGATCAATGTCGGCTGCATGATGGATTACATGAGATACACACCGCGCACACTGACGGAGCTGCTGGACGCCAACCCGATGCCGGAGATCGCCAGAGATCGCAAGGACGGAAGCGCAGTTGAAAGCGCGGAGCAGCAGAACAAACGGGAAAGGACGTGGGATCTGAATGAAGGTTACACCGCTGAAAAAACAGAGTAAGAAAAACCAGCGCAAATTTCATGCAGCCAAGCGCGGTTCATGGAACGGCGTCTCCCCAATCACCCGTGTTGTGCAGAGCAAGCGGATTTATGACCGGAACCGCACAAGGCAGGAAAGCCGTCAAAGTGGAGATCGTTTGAATGAACTCCGCTTTTCGAACAATTTTGTCGAAAAGCGGAGTTCTTCGTTTCTGAAAGCCTTGAGAAATCAAGACTTTTTATCTCGGACGCTTTTGTGCATCGGCCTTAAAAGTCTCAAATTGCAAAACGAATATTTTTATGACTCTGCGTGACTTGAACACTGCTTTTTTATAAAGATCCTGTGCAGGCAGCTTCGAATGCCTGCGGGGTCTGATAATTCAGCGTTTGATGCGGCCTGCTGGTATTATAAAACGCAACATACCGTTCGACGCTTTTTCGAAAGCTCTGCTCTGAGGTGTACTCTCTGCGGTACGCCTCTTCTTTTTTGAAGGAGGCAAAGAAAGACTCGGCAACCGCGTTGTCATGTGGGCGGCCGGATGCTGAAAAGGACTGCCTTACACCGCATTTTTGCAGCAGGGCTGTGAACGCACCGGAAGTGTACTGCGCACCCCGGTCGCTGTGAAAGGTCAGGTTTTTGGGCTGTCCGCGATCCTGATAGGCTTTTCGAAACGTGCTGGTGACAAGGTTTGTGCTGGCATTGCGGGATATGCGGAAACTAACCACTCTACGGGAGCACAGGTCTAAAATTGCACAAAAATAGAGCCAATAACCATTGACTCTGAAATATGTAATATCGCTGACCCAAACCTGGTTTGGATGCGCGGCAAAGAAGTCACGCTTCAGGAGATTTTGCTTTCGAACCTGCTGCCTCTTTTTGAAGTCTTTCTTAGCCTCCGGGCGGACGCTGTGCAGATCAAGCTCCTGCATGATCGCCGTAATACGCCTTGTGCTGACGCGAATCCCGCCGGCTGCAAGAGTCACACGAATCTTCTCCGCGCCAAAACGCTGGCCGCTGTCATCAAAGATCTGCTGTACCTTTTGCATCAGATCTTCCTGCTCACGTTCATACTTCGTTCGATCTGCGCGGCGGAAAATGTGATTGTAAAATGTTCCGCGGGCAACATCCAGCGCTTCACAAAGCTCATGCACACTGAATGAGTTTTCCGGTTGATTGTAGAGCCGTTCCAACGCTGCAAGCTTTTCCTGCAGTGGCATCCTTGACAGATAGCCGGTCTGCCGGATGATTGCAAGCTCATGCTCGGCTTTTTGTAAGCGGCGGATAAGCATGTCAAATTCCTTCGGTGTGTAGGTGTGGCTGACTGTCTGTATGGAGCAGTATTCTTTGCGCCAGTGATAAAGCGTACTGAGCGCAACGTGGAACTCCTGACTGAGTGCGTTCAAGCTGACACCTTGTTCGTATCGGCGGATGACTTCCTTTTTGAAAGAAGGTTCATATTCTTTTGGCATGATCGTATCTCCTTAAACATCGTGCGGCTATTATATCTTAATGTCTGAGAAAATGATCATTGTATGCCAAAAAATCTCGACGAAAGCATATATAGCTGTTATACTGGAAAAGGAAGATGCGTATCATTCAACCGGCGCAAAAAGCATGCGTATTGACTAGAAGTACTTATAATTTAATTGAGAGATTTTCTCAGTGGAGGGTTAATTATATTTATGTTGTATAATGTTTACTGCGACGAAACCTGCCATCTGGAACATGACGGAATCAATGATATGGTAATTGGGGCAGTATGGTGCCCTCAGAACAAATTAAGAGAGATCAATCAGCGTATTAAGGAGATCAAAGCCAGAAATGGCATTTCACCGTCCACGGAACTAAAATGGACAAAAGTCAGTCCCGCAAAGGTGCAAGCCTATAAAGATGTTATTGACTACTTTTTTGATGACGATGATCTACATTTTCGGGCAATAATTATTCCCGACAAATCGAAGCTAAATCACGCAGCGTTTCATCAGACGCATGACGAATGGTATTATAAAATGTATTTCGATATGCTGAAAGTAATTCTTTCGCCAAAAGATCGCTATGAAATATATATCGATATTAAAGATACAAATTCATATCGAAAAGCACAGAAGTTGAAAGAGGTATGTAGCAATTCAATGTACGATTTCTCTCAGTCTGTTATACAACGGCTGCAACCGGTTCGTTCTGATGAGATACAAATTATGCAGTTGGTAGATTTACTGATTGGAGCTGTCGGATACCAGAACCGTGTATTTCCGAATGGAACCACACGGAGTCAAGCAAAGATTGATATCATAGAATTGATTAAAAAGCGTTCAAATTATTTGCTGACGCGAACAACCCTCTTGCGTGAGAGCAAGTGCAATCTATTTGTATGGGACGCGAGGAACACACTATGAATGAAATTTGTTGGCTTCCGGAGTTAGAATACCTTGCACAATACGAGAATATCTGGTCGATATATGAATCTGCATTGTATAGCATTTTTAAATCGGATTTTATTGACAGTTATCCGCTATATAAGAATACTAGGGTCAACGTGAAGCACTACCCCATAGAATATGGTAAAGAAGAAGCGTTCTTTCATACAACCTGTAAAGACTATACTGGGAATGGCGCACGTGTCCCTGATTTTAGAAGATGTGAGCGGATTCGCTGGGTTCGTGCTTTTATTGAAAATTATGACTGTGATCTATCAAAATGTGAAGACTGCGATGGCGTTAAGGTCTGGAATGAACCATACAAAAGTAAAACCCGCGTACATTTACTTCTTGAAGAAGAACGGTATATGGTTGTGCTTGAAGAAAGAAAAAGATATTTTTTGCTGATTACTGCATTCTATCTTGATTACGATCATGCACTTCAAAAGCAGTTAAAGCACTATAAACAGTATCGCTCCATACAACCATCCTCTTCTGGCCAATAATTTTTTTCAAATCCTATTGACCAGTCAAAGGAAATGGATATAATATAAATATCTCATCTGCCATGTGTAGAAGGAGTCTTCGAAGACGTCTTGATCATTCAAGGCGTCTTTTGCTAACTGAAAACACCATTGTAATTCGAACCCTGTTGGGTTGGACGCAGTGGTGTTTTTCTTATTTTCTGTGTACTTTCATTGCTTTTGCGTTTTTCCCAAGAGAAAGCTTTTCCGGGCACGGAAGTAAAAAACGCTAAAAGCGGACAGCAAAATGAGAAACATATGCAGTTTAAACCGCACAGTCCAATCTAGATATGCACACTGTATTAATTATGTAATGTGTATTTTCTGTTCATACAATCAGCTCCTTTCGGAAAATAGTATAGCGGGAGGAAGCCAGATTCTGAACGTTTTCTTCACAGAATCCATCAGCCGGAGGCGGAAAATATGTTATAATTTTTGTATCAAGCGGCATTGGGGGATAGAAATGATCGATCGCGAAGAATTCCGAGACTTACTTTACAGTATATTTTACGAGTCGGTTTCAGACCCTGCAATCATACACAAGCAGCACGAAAAAATCCGCATGTGGATTCAAGCGAATATACCTTCCAAACTGTACCGTTATAGAAATGTGAATGCCCACACCCTGGATGCATTCAAAAAAGATGAAATATGGGGCAGCGCTGTTTATACATTCAATGATCCGTTTGAATGTATGCCGCATTGTGACCCAAATCGGGCAAAAGATATTCTGAAAATGGAACTGAATATCGAACAGATTGCAGAAAAATTTCGTGCCTATCAAAGAGGCGATGACCAAACGCTGCAAGCTGTTTTTTCAGGCGAACAGCTTCAACAAATTTTTGCAAATCTCCCACCAAACATTCATCCGAATACAATAAAAAAGCCATTTTCTCTATTTTGCGAAAGCGTATTGCGCTTATTTGAATCTTGTCAGAATGAGTTTGAGCGGATATTTTATTCGGCAATCATTGACGAGCAAATACGCAGAAGTATTGCCTGTTTTACTGAATCAAACGATTACTCAGCAATGTGGGGACACTATGCTGACAGCCATAGAGGATTCTGCCTGGAGTATGACTTTCGGAGTTGTATCGCGAGCTGCTCAGAAAATTGTGCTGATATTCAATCCTGCACAAATCTGATGATGGTTCCGGCGATTGCACCCGTAGTCTACGCCGATGTCCGGTATGATGCTACTTATATTGTTTTACCATTGCTGCTTTCACGCTTAGCGGATATCGCACATATCGAGATCAAGCCAATTTATGAGGATCTTATGGCGATTGTAAAGAGCCTGCTGACAAAATCAATGGATTGGAGTTATGAAAAGGAGTGGAGGATGTTTTCTGCTTTTTCTGACAATGCACCATTTCATTCGATCTATCGCTTGCGATCAACTGCAGTTTACATAGGAGCAAGAACATCCAAAGAAGATGCCGAGGCGCTCTATGAAGTCTGTTGTGAAAAGAACATTCCGTGCTATAAAATGATCCCTGCATATCTGGACGGTCATTTCTCACTAAGACCGATCGAATATAAAATATGTAGAGAAGCATTAAATTGAGGAGCAGACGTTTGTTTTCCAAATACAATGCAACCGTCCGAAAGCACTGAGAAAATCAACGATATCTTAATTGGTGCAGCTTGCCATACCGCACTTCTTCGGAAGTGCGGTTTTTCTTTGCTTAAAAGCAGCCATTTAACAAGATTCAATCTACTTTCCTGAACCTTTTTCATAATTTTGATTGAACTCTAAAACACGTTTTTAACATCTTTGATGCATCTTTTTTGCCAAAAATACGACAGTGGCACGCTTCCAATGTGGCACCTATGTGGCACCCGCGTGGCACCTGTTTTCAGCCAAATGCGGCGCAGACCTTTTGCGCGGTGCTTTGCTGGCGCGATTCGTGCTGATAATGCGTATAAACGCGCAGCGTCATATTAACCGTGGCGTGTCCTGCGAGATATTGAATCTCCTTGATATCCAGCCCGCTCTCAAATAACCGTGTGATGTAGGTATGTCTGAGTTGGTGCGGATGAACGTGGAAATCCAACGTGCGGACAACCTTGGAGTGCGGCGCGGTCGTCCAGAGATCGGCAGGATCATCAACCGTGCGGTTCTCGATCATTTGAAGCAGACACTTGAGACTGCTTTTGGAAAGCGGTTTTCCATTTTCCATGTGCAGCACATAAAGGCCCTTTGCGTCTTTGCGCTCCTTTACAAGCTCTGCAAACAGCGTGGGCGGTATCGGAATATCCCGGACTGCGGCAGAGGTCTTGAGGGTGTCGCTGACGGTCGTTTGCGCGTTTGTGAGCAGCGCATTGTGCCGAACATGAATCACACCCGCAGAGAAATCAACGTCCGACCACATCAGCCCGCAAAGCTCTCCGCGCCGCATACCGGTTTGAAGTGCCAACAGGCAGAAAAGATATGCCCGCGTTCCTCTTGTCGCGTCCAAAAGGCGCTGAGACTGTTCAGCGGTGAGCGGGATTTCTTCCTGCGTTGCTTTACCGGCGATTCGTAAAGTTGCCGGGACTGGCGATTTTGCAATCAGGTTGTTATCCACGGCTGCATTAAAAATCCCGCGAAGCACCTGCACCACCTTATTATTCAGGCTCTTGCTCATTTTGGATACAGACGCAATGACAAGCTGAATTTGTATCTGATTGACCTTTTTGAGCGGCACGTCCCTCAGATACGGGTAAATGTGATTGTTTAGCGCGTTTTCAATGGCAAGCAAAGAGTTTTGCCGAAGATACGGCACCTTATAGACGCGAAGCCAGAGCGCAGCATATTCTCCAAACGTCGAGTTGTCGGAAACGTCAAGACCCGCTCCGATCTGTGTCAATAGCTCCTATTTTTTCTGTTCCAATCCCTCCTGACTGACGGAACGTATCCACTTGCGCTTGCCATTCGGAAGCGTGATGGACGCTCTGTAAAGTTTATTTTTCATTGTATTCTCTCCTTATGTGAGCAGCTACATAAGGCTATGGGAAATCATACGGCGTTTTTGCGGCATGAGGCAGTTTGGCTTCGTGCCGTTTTTTGTGCCTCTCCGTATATGTACCATTATAACGACAGGAGCGAAAAAATCAATGCTATAATAGGGGCATGAAGCGTGAGGCAAGCAAGCTCACACAAAATAAATAACAAAAAGGAGATTAAACGTATGAACGCAGATTTGATGAATGGAACGATTGTAATGTCGCAGAATGAGGCACGGAAAGCCGGTAGATTTGGGACAGACGAATATGAGATGTTGGCAAAGCTGATGCAGCAATTCCCCGCTTTCCGCATTGAAGTTGTGAAGCCCTCCGCAAAGAGAACAGACCACTTCAAGGGGCTGACACGTGCTTATATGAAACAGTATGTTGAAAGCCACGATTCGAAGAAGCTGGCAGATTTCTATGCGCTGTGTGGTCTGGATGAGAGCGGAAAAAAGCAGGAATTGGCTGCGGCTGCTTCCTATGGCGAGCTGAAAATGTGGTTCCTTGAGCAGTTTCCTGAAATCGAGCAGATGAGTGAGAACATCAGAAAGATCATTGATAGAACACGAGAAGCACGTGCGGCGCGGAAAGCGTCGTAAGCCAGCAGGCAGGAGGAACATAAGATGAAAGTCATGCTTAAAGTTGACCATGAGAATGGTCGTATTGTGATGAATAGAACATTTGCAAATCTGGCGGCCAATGTTTTCAGCGAAGAATATAAAATCTTGCAGGGAGCCCGGCAGGACTATCCGACTTACGTGGTAGTGCGCCGGACAATCAAAAAGAACCCGAACCGTGAATGCTATCGCGGGCTGACCTATGACTATATGCGTGACTACATCAGCCGCTACGAGCCAGAAGAAACCCGTGAAAGCGTCTGCGCCGAGTTGGAGGACATGATCCAGATTTCCCGCTGTCACAGCCGCTGCAAGCGCTATCCTGTTATCAAGCAGTGGTTCTTGGAAAAGTATCCGGACGTGAAAAACTTTGGGATGGAAGCATTTGCGGAAGAAGAAACGGAGAACATCACATCGTTTTCTGCTCTTGCAGCCGATCCCACGCCGGACGAGATCAAGGGCAAATCTGCCTGATTCGATTTTTACAATAAAATATTATATAATATTTATAGAAAGTTAAGAGAAATCGAAACTTTCAATCAAAAATGAAAGGTGGTGAACCATTGTGTTTAGAGATTACGATTTGTTCTCCAAGCAGTTCTTTATTGACCTGCGCAAAAATGGAGACTATGCCTTGGCGAATATGTTAAAGAAATAGCTCTTTATGGACTATTTGAACGATTCCAAACGGATGGACGAGCTTGTATAGCGCGTTACGGATAAAGTAGAAGCTGATTTTACATCAGGCAAAATCAGCGTGACCCTTGAAGCAAAGCCGTTGGACGATGCAATCGAGGAGATCAATAACCGTCTAAAAAACTTGGGGCAGTAAGCTGCTCCAAGAGAAAGGAAAAAGTATGCCTACAACTGTACCAAATCAGCGGACGATCTGCGTTCATCGGGAAAAAGCCTCCGCAGATTTCCTAGGTATAAAAAATCGGAATTGGATGGCGGCATCCCGTGACCTTGGCGCACACGCGCTGCGGCTCTATCTGTATCTGGCTGCAAACGCAAATAACTATTCATTGGCGCTGTCGCCTGCTGCACTCTTGGAGGAAATTGGAATGCCGCGTTCCACTTATCATGACCAATTCAAGGTGCTGGAATCCAAGGGCTATCTGATTCACAGAAGTGGAAATACATACGACTTCTATGAAAAGCCGCAGACGAGCCACGACATACAAGAAAAGAGTGAGTTGTCGTCCGGCAGTCAGGAAAAACCGCCGAACGTAGAATTTACACCGACGCAGGATACAGAAATAAATATTATAAATAAAAAAATAATAACGAGGGAGTTTTAGAAAATGCAAGACCTGTGTTCAAATTTTAAAGAGACTTTTATGAAGATAATGAAGGCTAAGAAAATGACAAATATTATCAACTTGATTATGGCCGAGACTGAACGAGATCGAGATAGAGAACACTACGAGGAACTGATGACAGCGGCATATAACCTCTGGGGATTTCTCAATTACGATCTGGGATGTGCTAACCCGCCGGACGAGATATGGGAAGGCAGCGGCAAGTTTGAATTTTGAGCAGCGAATCTATCAGTCCCTAAAGCGCAAGGGACTGGCAGCGCAATTTGAATGTGCGGGAATTTATGCGATTCTTCTGGATGGCAAAATCGTTTATATCGGGAAAAGCGGGAATATTCTTATGCGGATGGCGCAGCACTACGCGCAGCTCGCACAAGGTAGGGAACATAAGTACCGCATACTTGCCGAGGCTACGCGCAGCGGACACAAAATGTGCTTCACTGTTCTTTACAGAGCCTAGCAGAGCGGCTATGACGCAGTTACAGAAGAAATCGGGCAAAAAGAGGGAGAATATATCCGTTTCCATAGACCGCCGCTAAACCGGTAGATTCCAAAAGAAGAAAACTGGCGTCAGTTTCAGACGAATCGAAATGCGCAGAGCATTACACTGTCTGAGCTGCTGGAATATATAGGAGAACAAAAATGAATTGTGCAACTGAGAATAAAGTGATAGCTTTGATCCTGAAATATCCTTCGATGGAAAAGCTGCTGGACAACGTTTCTGATGAAATGCTGCAAGAAATGATAGAATGCTATGAATTGGAATTTCCGGAACCGCTGGATTTTAAAAACCGGGATACGCGCCGTGTGATCTGCTACAGTTTCATTCTGCGCCTATACACCCTGCGGCTCGACGATTGCATAGCAGAAAGCAATGCGTTATTTGAAATCTTGGATTCCTGCTTGGATTATGTACTGCTCTGAGAAAGCGCGAAGTAAGAGGCGACAGCACTTTGATGCTGCTGCCTCTTTTGTTTTTTTGTGTCCCGTAATTGAAAATGGAATTGCCATTTCAGAATTATCCAGCCACGCCCAAGAAGGACAGGGCAAATAAAAAAGATTTCTCCCGAAATACACCCCCTGTCCGCAAAAGGGCGCTGCTCGTTTGCTGAACAGAATTTGCCGTGTATCCGGCTGATTTTTGGCTCTTGGAGCAGGCAGAAAAGTGTATAGGAAATCAGTTGTTTTATTGAACATCCTTCACATACTCAATCAGGTCTGCGGGCTGGCAGTCCAAGAGCGCACAGAGCGTTTCAAGGTTTTCCCACGACACGCCCTGCTTGTTCCTGAACTTTTGGAGCGTGGATTGGCTCAACAGACCTTCCGTGCGGATTTTGTTGGTATTGTAGCCCTTCTCTTTCAAAGCGGCCAATACATCGACTTTATATTGCAGCGGCAAAAAAATCGCCTCCTTTTCCATTGTCCTTATTATAGCTCATTGGTTGCACGAAATCAAGTGCAAAACCGCACAAGAAAACGCACGATAATTCGTGCAAGATGCCAATGGATTTGCACGATAGTTCGTGCTATAATAGAGACAGTTAAGGGAGAAACCCAAACACAAAATACCATCCAAAAGGAGATACGAATTATGAGTAAGAACGAACTGGTTGCCAAAATCGAAGCCCTGAATGAGTGGGAAGCACTGATGGAGGAAGCCAAGGCCGAGGCCGAAGCCATCCGCGACAGCATCAAGGCCGAAATGGCAGAGCGGGAAACGGAAGAGCTGGTTGCGGGAAACTACATCATCCGCTGGACTTCCGTTCTCTCCAACCGCTTCGACACCACGGGCTTCAAGAAGGTCTATGGCGACCTCTACAAAGCCTTTACAAAGCAAAGCGCAAGCCGCCGCTTCTCCATCTCCTGCTGAAACAAAAGCGCTCCACGGGCGGCACAAAGCCCGTGGAGCCATCCGAAAGGAAAGACGATTATGAAATACGGATATGCAAGGTGCTCCACCAATGAGAGCAAACAGGACATTGACAGACAGGTGCGGGAGCTGAAACAGGCGGGTGCGGAGCGGGTCTTTCTGGAATACGAACACGGGGACGCCGCCGTAAAATGCCAGCTGTCTTCTCTTTTGGAACAGGCGCAGGAGGGTGATACAGTTATCACGCTGGAGGTTTCACGCCTTGCCCGCTCGACCAAGCAGTTATGTGAAATCATCGAAATCATCCGTGCCAAGCATCTGCGGCTGGTCATCGTCGGCAGCATTACCGTGGATTGCGCCAACGGTCAGATCGACCCAATGACCAATGCGTTTATCCAAATGTCAGGTGTGTTTGCCGAATTGGAGCTGCGCATTATCCGCGAACGGGTGAAGTCGGGAATGGCAAACGCCAAGGCCAAGGGCGCGAAAATCGGGAGGCCGCAGGCTACCGTGGAGGACATTCCCGCCGCGTTCCTTCGGCACTATCCGGCGTTCCAGAAGAAGCGGCTGAATGTGTCGGAACTGGCAAGGGTGTGTAACCTGAGCCGCACGACGGTTTATAAATATCTTGAGCTTTTGGAACAGTGAAAATGAAACGGACATTTAACAGTATATCTTTCTAAAAAAGACTGTTAAATGTCCGTTCTTGTTATTTTACAGTCCTAACAACTGCTTTTTCTTTACGTCAAATTCTTCCTATGTAATAACACCGTTAGTCTCGCTTAATATACCATGTGTTGTTCTGAAGTTCTTGCCCTGCTACATAGGGGATGGCATCCTCACATTCCACTAAACAATCATTAACAAAGAGGAGTTCAGATTGATAGTGTAAATAGTTGCCGGTTCCTTTTTCTGCGTGACTTCTCCACAATTTTCCATCAATATTTGATGTTTCTTTACCCTTTCCGTTGTATACATGAATATGGTTGCCGTCATTCGAAATGACGATTATGCCGCTTTTTGGCATATCATCAAGTCCGTGCTTAAAATCATAGCTGCTGTTAAATACCATAAAGTATTGATTGTTCGCCACTTCGACCTTATCGACTATACTACTTCCACCACCGCATGCACACAGGGACAGACACGACGCAAGGACTAAGAGTAGCGCGAGAGTTCGTTTCAGTTTCATCTGTATTTCCTCCATAAAATAAAAAAGTGCGCAGCCGAAGCTACGCACCGAAAAACGCATAGCCTCACTGCTGCGACGCAATCATTTGAACAACACCAAGGTATGCCAAAAGGAGGTTGCGTTTTTACCAAAGGTAAAAACACATCCTTTACGCTTGCCATAAATATTGAATTGCGTCGCAAGCACATCATACCACAAGTGTTCCGATAATTCAAGGCAGCGCCCCCTTTTTCTTTCTCTTTTGGTATGCTATAATACCTCAAACGGCACAAAGGGAGGGCGCGGCAATGCCAAACTACGGAAAATACTATATTGGTATTCGCCTGCTGCTTTTGAAGGAATACCTCCAAGCCAACGCGGGGAAAGACCGTGTTGTGAAGCGCGGAGAGCTGGAAGAGTACCTGACGGAAAAGGGCTTTCCAGTAGAGAAGAAAACCCTGTACGCTGATTTTGCGGTTTTGGGCGACGTGTTTGACCTCCATTTGGAATACGACCAGCACAAGAAGGGCTGGAAGCTGCTGAACCCGCCCTTTGAACCGTATGAGCTGCGCTTGTTGGTGGATGGTATCCAGTCCTCCAAGTTCATCACCAAGGAAAAGGCGCGGGAAATCACCGAGAAGATAAAAAACCTTGCGGGCAAGGAGACAAAGGCCACGCTGAACCGTCAGACCTATGTTGCCGACCGTGTCCGCAGCATGAATGACAGCGTTGTCAGGGAGGCCGACCGCATCCATCGGGCAATCGCGGAGGATTGTCAAATCTCATTCCGCTATTTTCACTACACACCGAGCAGAAGCGCGCCCAAAAGCTACTCCAAGGACGGCAGCAAAATAACTGTCAGCCCCTACGCCCTTTTGTGGAACAACGGCAACTATTATCTCTATGCCTACGACGGCAAAAAGTTCCGCTATTACCGCGTTGACAGAATGGAGGCCATCGGCAGACCGCTGCTTCAAAAGCGGGAGGGAAAAGAGCTTTACAAGGAAAAGAACGTTGCCAGCCAAAAGGCAAAGGTGTTTGATATGTACGGCGGCAAGGAATACAACGTAAAGATTCGCTTCCGAAACGAGCTTGCCGACGCTGCAATCGACCAGTTCGGGAAGGACGTTATGATGATGCCGGTGGATGAAGACCACTTCACCATTACCGTCCCCATTGAAGTCAGCCCCACATTTTTTGCGTGGGTAACGACGTTCGGGCGGCGGGTGAAGATTCTGGAACCCGCTCCCGTCGTTGAAAAAATGCGGGAATTCATTAAAAGGACTTCCGAGATGTACGAAGATGAATAAAGACGAAGGGAAGGTGCTGCATCACCTTCCCTTTTGTTCATAGATGTAAAAAGATGTTCGGAGTTGTTTGCTTTTGCTCCCGCTCAAACGGTCTGCTGAACGGGAAACGGCACTCAGCCCGTCCGCATCAGATTGTCTAATGGATTCAGCCGCGCAAAGTCTTTCTGCAAATCCAGTCCGTAGATGTTGACATAATGGCGCGTCATGTCCATCGTCGAATGTCCGAGCAATGCTTGCAGCTGAACCATTCCGCCGCCCGCAAGAATGAAGTTTTTGGCGAATGTATGCCGAAACAGGTGTATGCTCGTTTTTGTCACGCCTCTGGAAATGTTGTATTTTGCAATCGCAGATTGCAGGGAGCGGACATTGAGTGGGTTTCCTTCGTAGGAGGGGAAAAGATAATCTTCTTCCGACCATTCCCAAGTCTTCAGATAATCGCGCAGAATGTCCTTCAGCGCAGGAGACAGAGGAACAATCTGCTGCCGCCGATTTTTAACGGTTTTCAGGTGAATCGTCATTGCGCCAAAATCAATGTCCGAAATCCTGACGCTGACAACCGTACCCGCGCGGTTTCCAGTAGAAATCAGATAGTGAATGACCGCCCATGCCCTCCATTCTGTCCATCTGTTTGTCTCAGGCCGCTTGAGCAGTTTCCGCAGCTCTGCTTCCGTATAGGGTTCCTTGATTTCTTTGTCAGCCTTCATCAGTTTCGGGCTGATTGGCTTCATGTATTCCCGCTCCGCGCAGAATTTGAAGAAGACACGCAGACCTCTGATGCGCGTGTTGAGCGAGGAAACCTTCTTGCCTTGTTCTAGCTGTTGGAAGATAAAATTATCGAAAACCTCCTGTGTGATTTGACCCACGAACCGCAGCGGCACGTTGGCATGGAAATAGGTCAAATCTTCCGTGTAGTAGCGGATGGTCTGCGGTCTCAGATTCCGCAGCTTGCAATGCTTGAGAAACGACGTTTGGGCTTCCTCAAAAGTCGTCTGCTTTACTGCTGAACTGTTCAGGATAGTTGTTCTGCGCATAAAAATGCCTCCATTTCGTGCCGTAAAAATCTAGCGTCAAAATGGGGCAAAAAATCTAGTCCTTAGATTCAGAAAAAGCATGTTTTCTGAACTTCTGGATAAAGAAAAGCCCTAAATTCCGAAGAATTTAGGGCTTTTGGTGCGCGAGGCGGGACTTGAACCCGCACGTCCGGAGTGGACACTAGAACCTGAATCTTCTGCTTCGGAAGTAGCTGCCGCAAAGTGATCAGATTCTCCAAAACAAATGAAATAAAAACCGTATTCTCCAGCCAGTCCTCCTGCTTAATCAGCCCTATGATTTTTCTGATATCTGCACCATCAAAGTGGTTTTTTAATTCCAGGATACTACGTTTTCCATACTTTTTACAGATACGAATATATTCCTCCAATGTAGGAATTTCCAAATCAGACCTTGTTTTGCCATCCATATCTTTCAAGGTAATTTTGCGCAACTCTTCTAACGTACACCCCTCCAGATCGCGGTCTATGCCTGTTAGTCGGAGCATGTTATCATCGTGAAAAATGACATAGTGTCCATCCTTGGTTCGGTGCACATCTGTCTCGATTCCATAATAGCTCCGATTTCCCGCTGCAATAAATGCTGCATTTGTATTTTCACGCTCTAATCCACTCACACCTCGGTGTGCAATCATCTGCACATTCGCTAGGTTGACCTTTTCCGTATTATGCACAAGCGTTCTTCCTTTCAAATTATCGCAATTGCAAAACTAAAGCCGTACACCATCTCTATTCGGGTTATCTGGCAATCCGCGGGCTTTTCGGAAATTCTGAGGTGAAACCCCGTATTTCTTTTTGAATATTGTGTTGAAATAGGATACGGAGGAAATACCAACCGTATTACAGATTGATAAGACCGTATCATCCGTATACAGCAAACGATAGGCAGCCTGCTGAAGGCGAATATCGTTCAGATATTCCGTCATTGTACAACCCAGATAGCGTTGGAATGCTCGACACATATAAGGTCGACTGAAATGAAACGGCTCCAATATCAGGTCCAGACCTGCTTGCAAATAATCATTCATGTGGAATCTGCTAAGCAATTCTCTCAGCCACACGGGATAATAATCGATGTCCGTCTGAATCTCCTTCATCGTCAGAAAGTTCAGCAAGGAAACGCAAAGCATTCTTATGTGTGCATCCTTAAAAGCAGAATTGGAATCCAGCAGCAAAGATGCATTGGATAACATTCTCTCAAAATGTTCACTCTGCTCAAAGGGCAAGGAAATTACCTTTGATAGGCGATTCATCATATAAGCTTGCTTAAAATCCTGCCCTATAAAATCACATACAGATTCAAAGAACTCCGGGCGAATAATGATGTCCCGATGACGGCACACAGTATCCTGTGTCCGGTAGAAGCAGTGACAGTCTGTCAGATTCAAGAATACCATGTCACCAGGGTGCAGCATCCGTTCCATACCATTGACAGAATGCCGTATAGATCCATCGATGATATAGACGATCTCGTAAAACAGGTGATAGTGAGGAAGAATATCATTTCCTGCCGTCAAAATAGAATGCAATGGATTTTGAGGTGTCGTAACCCAGTCATTTAGAATCATTGGCTTCATATCCTGAACCATCCGCCTCACCTCCTGTTTCAGCACATACGGTAGATTGAGTAAATTCTATTACAAAAACATGAAATTCACAAGTTGCCCGACCTATTATACCTATTTACAGAATTTCACCGTTGGTAGCTATCACATCCCGATACCAACAAGCAGAATCTTTGATTGTACGCTTTTGGGTCCGATAGTCCACATAAACCAACCCAAAGCGCTTATCATATCCATTGATCCACTCAAAGTTGTCCATGATCGACCAGTACTGGTAACCCAGAACCGGAATACCTTCTGATACTGCATCTTTGATGCTTCGCAAATAACGGTGCAGAAAATCGATTCTGTTTGGGTCATGGACCTTTCCGTCCAAAGAAACCCAGTCAAAGCTCGACATACCATTCTCCGTAATCATGATTGGTTTCCCATACCGTTCATACAGAAATCTGCAACTCCAGTACAACACTTCCGGCGTCACATTCCAGTCCATAGAAGTTTTGGGACTTCCCGGATAGGCATATGGGCCGTATTCCTCTGTCGAATCCAGATCTTCCAGGCCCTGATAAATGTTAAATCCATAGAAGTCCAGCGGTTCAGTAACAATTTCCCACTCTTCCTCTGTAAGCACAGGAAGGCACTCCCCAAAGATTGCTTGTGCATCTTCCGGAATTTTTCCGAAAAAAACGGGATCCGACCACCAAGTAATGCTGGATGTGAAGCTTTCCTTTTTCATAGAGAACGACAGTTTTCTAGCTCTTTCAATGCTTTCCGCATTCATATCTCTCGGAATGACAATTTCACCGGTAGGTGCCATTCCAACAATGGAATTCTGACAATTCTTGCGAATGATGCGCACTGCCTTTCCGTGTGCCAGATATACATTCTTAGAGATACGCATCAACGCTTCCGTGCTCTTTTTTTCAAAAGGTGCAAAAACACCAGCGTTTAATCCTGCGCCAATGAACAGCTGAGGTTCATTGAAGGTCATCCAGTATTTCACTTTTTTACCCAGGGCTGTTGTTACCACATCGGTATACTGCTCGAACCAGTCTACAACCTGCGGATTCTCCCAGCCTCCCAGTTCATATATGGCAGTCGGAAGATTCCAGTGGAACAATGTTACCATGGGTTCAATTCCGGCCTCTGTTAGTTCATTTACCAGGTCAATATAAAACTGAAGGCCCTTTTCATTTACAGTGCCGTACCCCTCCGGCATAACTCTAGGCCAGCTCACAGAAAAACGGTAACTTTTTAAGCCAAGTTCCTTCATGATGGCAACGTCTTCCCGATACCGGTGATAATGGTCACATGCGACATTGCCATTTTCATTTCGGATGATGTATCCGGTTTCCTGCTCAAATGTATCCCAGATGCCCATCCCCTTGCCATCTTCCAGATAGGCTCCTTCTATTTGGTGCGCCGCAGATGCTGCCCCCCATAGAAAGTCCTTACAAAATCCTTTTTCTGCCATTGTATCCTCCACCTATCCACTAAGTTATACTTAATCGTACTCCAGCTGTGGAACTGTTAACTCCAAAACGTATACGATCCCGGTGCAACAACACTTTCTTTACCGGCAATTACAATTGTTGCCGGAACCGCTGTCTTGATCTCATATCGGATACCATTTCCGGTATTGGTCCATTTTGAGCGGATTTCTCCATGTCTGGACATAATGGATGCCTCAAGCCATTCCAGTCTTTCATCCGGACTCGGCGCAATCCGCACCTTGGCAAAACCCGGTTCTGCCTCTACCGGCTGAATTCCAGCAGCCTTCTCATAGACCCAATCCGCCACCGCACCATATGCATAATGATTATAGGAATTCATAATCGTATTCCAGAGACTTCCGTCTTCCTTGATGCCATCCCAATGCTCCCAGATAGTTGTAGCTCCTTTATTCACAGAATAGAGCCAGGAGGGATACGCTTCCCTCAGCAGAAGGCTATACGCAATATCCGCATATCCATAGTCGCTCAGTACATGAAGAATGTATGGTGTTCCTACAAAACCGGTTTGTATCTTACAGCCGATTCTGCGAACCATTTCTGCCAGATCATCCGCCGTTTTCTGAGGATTCGGAGCAAGACCAAACTGTATTGCCAACGCATGCTCTGTTTGAGTCATATATACCGGATAGGCATTCCGGAAAGCACGAACAATGTTATTATGTAAAGCTTCATAGTAGGCAACATCTTTGCCGATTACTTTTCCTGCTCTTACCAGTAAATCCACAGAATGGGCATAAAAAGCGGACGCAATGAATTCCTCGCGGCTTGCGCCTTTGTATTCATCAAGTTCTGCATCCAATGCCAGCCAATCGCCAAAATGTTCTCCACCGGTCCAAAGGCAGGGTGTTGTGGTCACATTTGTCACATAATCCACCCACCCCTTCATGCTGGCGAATTGCTCCTTCAGTACATCCGCATTACCATAGGTTAGATATATCTGCCAGGGGCAAATGGTTGCTGCATCGGACCATGCTGCACTTGGAGGAATACCAGGTAAATACTCTGGAACCGAACAACCCACCGCACCATTGTCTCTCTGGTCAGCAGCCATATCTCTGAGCCATTTTCTAAAAAAGCGTTCAACATCGTAGTTGTATGTAGCTGCTTTTACAAAAACCTGTGCATCACCGGTCCAGCCCAAGCGCTCATCGCGCTGGGGACAATCTGTGGGTACATCCAGAAAATTTCCTTTCTGCCCCCAGAAGATATTGGAAAACAGCTGATTCAATTTAGAATTGGAGCAGTTCAATGTGCCCGTCTGCCGGATATTGGAATACACCACAATAGCTGTAAACTGTTCCGGTTTCGGCATTTCGGCAAGACCCTCAATTTTGATATATCGGAATCCAAAGAATGTAAGGGTCGGATGCCATGTCTGTATTCCTTCTTTGCAGGTATAGCGGATTTCAGACTTCGCACTGCGGTAGTTCTCGTTGTAGAAATTACCGTCCTTGTCCAAGACCTCTCCGTGCTGGATTCGGATCTGCTCCTGCCCCTTTGCCTCAACCGTAAATTCCACATAACCGGTTACTTCCTGCCCAAAATCAACGACTGTTTCTCCTCTTGGTGTGATGATCACGGATTTGGCTGAAACACGCTCCATTTCACGGATTTCATCGCCTTCCTGAGGAATCAGTATTTCTTTTGGCCAAGAAAGCACCCTTACACTTTGCCAGTTTTCTGGTTCAAAGGTTGCGTCATGGATTTCTCCATCATAAATTTCACTGAATCTGGTTCCGCTTTCCGCGCAAACCCAAGAGCTGTCCGTGTGCAGAATATTCCGATCCATCATAATACAGAATATGGATTGCACCCAAAATGCCGCAGGGCTGTCTCATTCGACCTTCTATATCTCCCGATCCAATACGGGAGCGCATCCAGCCTCTTCCTACAGTAACGGTTATTGAGTTATTTTCCTGAAGCAATTTCGTTATATCATATTGCTGATACTGCAGGCGCTTTTCGTAGGCGGTCCATCCGGGAGCTAGCACATAGTCTCCGACTCTCTGTCCATTCAATCTTGCCTCATATACGCCCAATGCAGTGAGCCACATTTCCGCCTTGATCACCGGCTTCGGGCAGGAAAACTCTTTCCAAAATACAGGACAGACACTACCCATATCTTCTTTAGGACAGATCCAGCTTGCTGCTTCCAACTTCATTTTGACATCTCCCTTTCTCTTCTTTAACTATACCAGTATTGAGGCAATCCTGCAATTCCCATACTGCCAAGCAAACAGCAGAAATGCTCAATTAAAGCCAATCTGCTGCTGTGCTGTCTAGTTTCCATGTACTTCTATGATACCACTGGGTGTACAGAATCTGCCTTCTGCGTTATGGATTCCGCATGGAACGGTGTCTGTTTGTTCCCACACTCCGGGTGCTATAGGTTTGATGCCCAATGCGTAAGCGCCATACAAATAGATAGGAATACAGCTCCATGCATGGCACAAACTTCCGGCGCGTTCAAAATCCTCCGCTCCATTATCAGTCTCCCAGAAGGTGGTTGCTCCGTTATAGAGCATCTTTCCCCATCGCTCAGCGACCTCATCGAATACCGATGTTCCATATGTTTCAGGTTCTTGAAGCAGTGCCTCATACACAAAAATGCTGGTTGCTAAACTGGCATGCACGAGTTTACCCTTGTAGATTCTTTCTCGCAAAGCCTTTTGCCTTTCAATCGGCACAATTCCAGTGCACAGAGCAAGGGCCTGTACCAGTTCTGAATATTGCACCTGCTGTTGATTTCTGATAAATGACGCATATGCTCCCGCTTCTAGGTTCCAGAATTGCTCCATTCCTTTCTGCAGAACTCTGATTTTTTCCTCAATCTCATCCGTTTCTATGTCGAGATATGTATGGATTTTACACATTCTCTGCATTGCAAGAATGTACAGCAGCTGCAGCGGTGCTTCCGCTGACAGAGAAAGCGTCTCCTCCCGGAAAATCGGTTCTGCGTCCAGCAACGGGGTCCATTCATAGAAATTCCAGTAGCAGGACTCTTGGAAGTTCCAAACGAGGCCGTCTCGCACACGGTTTTGAACCGCATCAAGAATTTTTTGCGCAGTCGGCAGCAACTCTTTGCCAAATGCAACATCTCCGCTGTACCTACAGTACTCCTCCAATGCAACAATAAACATGAGAGAAAAGGAAGGGATGGTCACAGGGGTCCGGCCCGGAGCACACAATTCCAAAAGGCCGTCTTCTCTCTGAGATAGCGCCAAAAGTTTCAAACTGGCTTTAGGCTGTTCCATCTCACCAAATGCATAGTAGCCAAAGAGCATCTGGCTTCGTGAATCAAAAGCATACAATGACTGTTCTCGCCATGGGGAGTCTTCATAATGCTGGTGTACACAACAGCGAAGTGTATGCTTTGCTGTTTCATAAATTCGATTGTGCAGATGGTCGCTGCAATGAAATGCACTTTCTTCTGAGAAGGGATAGTTCAGAGGGCGGATTCCTGCGGAATACACAATGGCCTCATGTCCATAAATGAACAGCTGAAGATAACGCGCTCCCACTCGATGGAAGTAGTGTGTGAACCTGCATCGCTCTGCAGGTGCTTCCCATTGAAAGGTAAAGTGTCTTCCGCCTACGTCCGTCCGAACACGCATGTCCTCCAGATGTTCTCCAAAACCGATATCCACACGGGTTGCCTCTGGGCATACAATATCCAAATCCAGATATCCGGTGGTTTCCAGTCCCATATCCATCACCAAATAGATTCCGTCGCCTTCGCTGCTGCTGATGCGAAGACCCTGGTCGGACGGAAAATAGATTGCATTGCCATTCGTTGGCTGAGGCAGTTCTTCGATTAGGGCAGATGTCTCCCTAAAAGCTAATGATGCATACTGCTGCAGGCCGCTGTCATGCGCCGTAAATATTCCATGGGTTACGAGCTGGGCATTCTGTTCGTCTCCAAGCACCAATTCGTTTACCGGTCTTGACACAAACATACATTCCTTATTTACGACAACTGAATTATTCCACTCATTTTCTCTATGTTTTTTATAAACAAATCCGGCACCTAACTGAGGGGTGATATTCTTCATAGGACCGCTTTGATAGCAACTCATCATTCTCGCCCGGGTTAACTTACCGCTTGTGCACAGAAGTTTGCCCCCCTGCCAGACCTCAAAGCGGAGGCCCGGTGTTTCTCGTCTGGTAGTGTGAGAATCAACGCCGCAGTAAAGTGTCTGAATTACCAGTTCATTTCGCAAATTTGTGCTTGCGTTTTTCAACACCACTTTCTGCACAGCTTTATAAAACGGATAATCCGGATACTGCGTGGAAGGCAGATACTGCCCGTTAAGGAATGCGGCATATTGTCCTTCCACGCTGATCAGAAGCTCTATTTTTTCACTGGATACTGTTTCAAAGGTATCGAAAAACTCTACATAACAGTTTACATCCGGCGCATTATCCATCCATATCCAGTCAGATGACTTTGAAAATAGTTGTTGCATTATATTCCTCCTGAGTCAAGCTGGCCTTAACCTTTGACACCGCCTCCTGTAACACCTGCCACAATTTTTTCTGACAGGAACAGATACAGAATAAAGGTTGGCAGGAACACAATCATAATAGACGCGAACAAGCCAGCCCAATTTCCTGTGTATGTCATAGAGGTGATCATGTTCTGCAGGCCCATGGAAAGTGTTCGTATTTTATCGTTTCCGTTGGCGAAAATTAGGGCAATAAAATATTCATTCCAGATACCCATGAAATTGAAAATCGTCACAGTAATAACACCGGGTGTGGCCATGGGCATGATGATTTTCCAGAGCGCCTTTCTTTCTGTACACCCATCGATCATGGCTGCTTCAGTAAACGCACTGGGAATCGTGGAGAAAAATGCAGTCATATAGAATACCGTATACGGAACATTCAATGTGGTATACAGGATGATCAGCGTAATTAAATGTCCAACGAGCTTTGCCTTAATGAACCAGATATAAATCGGAATAATCAGCATAACCTGTGGGATGCTCATAGCGGTAACAGTAGAATTCATGATGAGTCGCTCGCCAAAAAATTTCTTTTTTGCAAGAACATAGGAGGCAGGACAAGCAATCAGTAAAACCAGAACGCAAGAAATACCTGTCACCATCAAACTATTCTTGAAGTAAGTAGAAACATTGTTATATTTCCATGCATCTGTGTAATTTTCCAGATGGAAACCGCTTGCAAGTACGCTGTTCGAAAAGATTTCTCTTGTTGTGCTGAAGGAAGCTGCGATGATCCAACCAAGCGCAGCACACCAAAATGCCACCCACAATACAAGAGGGATGTAGCGCAGTAAGCCAATTGACTTTCTAATTGTGATCGTACGACGGGTCTTCAATATTCATACGCCTCCTTCTTCATCAGGTGATTCAGAATAAAATAAGCCACCAGAACGATCACGGCAATGGTCACGCCGATTGCTGCACCGCCGCCAACATCTGTATTCGCACCGCCTACGCCGGCTTTATTGCCAGCACCAAATATCTGATCGTACAGATAATAAACAGGAGTTACAGTAGTTGCCGAAATTTGTGCAGAGAACATTTTTGCCCATGTAAAGAAGTTCACTGCGCCGATGGTCCAAAGTGTGACTGCAGTACGGGTTACATCCCGAATCAAAGGAAATGTCAGCTGCCAAAAACGCGTCCATGCATTTGCACCGTCCAAAGTAGCGCTTTCGTAAATATCTTTGGGGATACGTTCAATGCCAGCTAAAAAAATTAACATAAAATATCCCAAAGAACCCAGAGCATAGGAAATCAGCATGCCCCAAAACAGATACGTTGGACTAGTCCAGTTAATCTTTGCCAAAGCCGTCAAGCCCAAGGAAGTAAACAGGGTTTTCGACAAGCCGTACTTGATATTAAACACATACTGGGTCCACATGGTGGATAATGCCACCGCATTGACCGTGTTAGGAAGATAAATCGCAGAACGCCAAAAACTCTTACCCTTTACACCAGAAGCAATAATAACCGCATACATTTGTCATCGCAGGAGGTGGCAATACCGCTGCGGCGGATGCGCTGATTCTCTCCCG
>ENA-ORNT01000694-ORNT01000694.1-human-gut-metagenome-genome-assembly--contig:-NODE-694-length-24184-cov-4.209002_pt1 | contig 24184 bp, 15 predicted proteins | sample MGYA00242120_ERZ509032 | MGnify/ENA primary metagenome ERZ509032 (study PRJEB26280, sample SAMEA2338729) | human gut metagenome | biome: human gut; feature: human-associated habitat; material: faeces...
AATGTTTCATATATAAATAATTTTTATAAATTAATAATAAAATCCAGAACGATTAAAATATACAAAAATAAAATTATGTCAATAACTTTTTTATAAAAAAAATGGCGGTTTTTAAAACCGCCATTTAATAAAGAAAAATTATCATCTAGTCAACAGGAGAAACATGCCAAATATTTTTAGCATAATCCATTACCGCCCTGTCGCTTGAGAAGTTTCCGATACGAGCCACATTGAGTATTGCCATTTTAGCCCATTTTTCAGAATTTTGATAATCTTTTTCAGCATGGTGCAAAGCTTTGCTGAAATCTTCCAAATCAGCCAAAACCATATAATAATCCCGTGATAACAACTCTTCATAAATAATCTTGAACAACAAAACATAGTCTTTTTCGCAAAACATATTTGAATTCAGAGTGTTTAATATACGTTTGATGTAGTCTGATTGATTATACACATCATACGGTTTATAAGAATTTTCACTGTGCATTTTGGCAATTTCTGCTTCTCTTAAACCGAATAAATAGAAATTATCTTCTCCAACGGCTTCCCTTATTTCGATGTTAGCCCCGTCATAAGTTCCAACAGTTAAAGCGCCATTGAGCGCAAATTTCATATTTCCGGTGCCTGAAGCTTCAAATCCGGCTGTCGAACTTTGAATGCTGATATCTGCTGCCGGAATTAAAGTTTCTGCCAAAGAAACTTTATAGTCAGGAATGAAAACAACTTTAATCATATCGTTGACGCGGGAGTCGTGGTTGACAATATCCGCAACGTTATTGATCAATTTAATGATAATTTTTGCAAAATTGTAAGACGGCGCAGCTTTTCCCGCAAAAATATAAGTTTTGGGATAAGAGGGATAGATGTTGTCTTTTACAATAGACAAATAATCGCCGATAACCTGTAAAATTGTCATCAGTTGACGCTTGTATTCATGAATACGCTTTGCCTGAACAATAAATATGCTCTTGGGATTAACAGCGATTCCTGTTGATTTAAGAATCTTTTGCGCCAATTTTTCTTTGTTTTGCTGTTTGATTTGCATAAATTCACGAACAAAATCAACATCTCCGGCATAGTTTTCAATTTGCTGCAGCATGTCAAGGTTTGTTACCCATTCGGTTCCAATACGAGATGAAATTAAAGTAGACAAAGCGGTGTTTGCATGATACAGCCAGCGGCGCGGTGTTATTCCATTGGTAACATTAATGAATTTTTCGGGCCATAATTCGTAAAATTCCGGAACCAAACGGGTTTTTAACAATTCTGAGTGCAATTTTGCAACACCGTTAACTCTGAACGAACCGACAATTGACAAGTTTGCCATACGAATAATCTGGTTGTCGCCATCGCCTGAAACAATGGAAACTTTGGCTAATTTTTCAGGCGAATTTGCAAATTTTGTACGTGCAAATTCAATAAAGCGGCGGTTGATTTCGTATATGATTTGCAAATGGCGGGGCAGCATTCTGCCTAACATGCGTGCATTCCATGTTTCGAGTGCTTCCGGCAGCAAGGTGTGGTTGGTATAAGCAAAAATGCGGGTTGTTATATCCCATGCGGTATTCCAAGATTGGCCATACACATCAATTAATTGGTGCATCATTTCTGGAATTCCTAAAGCCGGATGAGTGTCATTCAGCTGAATGCAAATATAATCAGGCATTTTGTGGAAGTCATTGCTTTTTTCCAAGAAACGGCGGATAATATCTTGAATAGCGCAGGAAACAAAGAAATATTGCTGTTTCAACCGCAATTCACGTCCAGATTCAATGGCATCCGACGGATAAAGAACTTTTGAAATTGTTTCGCTGGCGATTTTATCACGCAAAGCGTCAATATATCCGCCTTTATTGAACACATTTATGTCTAAAGTTTCGTCGCCTTCTGCCGAAAATAAACGCAGATAGTTTACAGATTTTCCGTTGTAGCCGACAATCGGAAAATCAAAAGGAATTCCGTATATCGGACGGGTGTTTTTCCAAACGAAAACAGGTTCTCCGGTGGCGGCGTTAATCGTGGTTTCTACTTCACCGTAAAGCGGAATTGTTACTTTGCGGTCATAACGTGCAAATTGCCACGGCGAATTTTCGCCATCCCAGCTGTCGGCTCGTTCGACTTGATAACCGTTTTCAAATTTTTGTTTGAATAATCCATATTCATAGTTAATGCCATATCCAAACCCAGGTATTCCCAAAGAAGCCATAGAGTCCAGATAGCAGGCGGCCAAACGTCCAAGTCCGCCGTTTCCAAGAGCAGGGTCGTATTCAGTATCAAATATTTCTTCAAAAGAATTCCAAGGCCAACCTTCAATTTTAATGTCTTGGAGTGCGTCAAACAATCCGAGATTATGCAAATTGTTTTCTAAAGAACGACCGATTAAATATTCAATAGAAAGGTAATAAACACGTTTGGCGTTATTTTTATTGTAGCGGGCAATTGTTTTATACATTCTGTCCATAGCAAATTCGCGTACAGCAAGTGAAATGGCTTTTAACGCTTCTTCTTTCGTTATTTCGCAAACGCGTTTTCCTATAAAGTAGTTGATATAATGTTCAATCGACAATTTAAGCCGTGCTTTGTCGATTTCGTTTAGAATTACCGAATTTTTTGTTGCCATTTTTTTCCTCATAATATCTGAATTATTCAGCTGGCAATTTAGCCGAAAATTGTTTGAAATATCGTTAACGGCAATAAGATAATCTGCAATTTTATAATTGCATTAACCGAAAAAAAGAATATAATCCTTGTGTCTGAATTTATAAGAGGTGTTTATATGAAAAAATATATGCTTCCGGTTATTGCAGCCGGAGTTATGATTTGTTCGGCGGCTAAAGCTGATACTGTTTTTGATGCGTTGGCTGAAGCTTATCGCAGCAATCCTGATTTGCAGGCACAACGCGCCTATTTGCGTTCGGTCGATGAAAATGTAGCTATTGCAAAATCAGGATACCGTCCGAATATTGCGTTAACGGGAACGTATAGCAATTCTAATACAAACAACAGTTTGAACAGCAAGGAAGAAGGCAGTGCCTCTCATACTTTAGCTGCAACAGTTAGCCAGCCTTTGTTTTCTGGATTTTCAACGGTTAATTCCGTAAAATCGGCAGACAGTGCCGTTCGCGCTGCGCAATACAATTTGTCAGATTATGAGCAAAGCATATTTCTAAGTGCTTCCGAAGCATATTTAAATGTTGTTCGTGACAAAGCTATCGTCGATTTACAGAAAAATAATGAAAGATTGTTGAAAAAACAATTAGATGAAACAAAAGAACGTTTTAATGTCGGTGAATTGACGCGCACTGATGTTGCACAGGCTAAGTCAAGCTACTCACAGGCTGTGGCCAATCGGATAAGCGCCGAAGGAACATTAGAAGTTTCAAAAGCTGTTTATAAACAGGTTATAGGTAAAGAACCGCAAAATTTAAGCGAACCGGATAATATCCATACATTTTTGCCTCCGACGTTTGATAAAGCTTTGAGTTATACTTTGGATAACAACTTTGCTGTTTTGCAGGCAAAACAAAATTTAAATTCCAAAGATTATGCTGTTAAGGCTAATTATGGCGCTTTGGCTCCGCAGCTTGCCGCTGAAGGAAGTGTTTCAAAAACCAAAAACAACCCTAAACACCATGGTGATGAAACCGGTACGGTTGATGATGTTTCTTTAGGCTTAAATGCAACCATTCCTCTTTATGATGCCGGTGAAAACCGCGCAAAAATCCGCCAGAGCAAATATGCCAAATGGCAAGCGCAGGAGCAGGTTATGAGCGCTCAGCGCACAGCTGTTTCAAACATTACAAGCAGTTGGGAAGCTATGGTGACTTATGATGCTAAAATCAAAGCATTGATTGATCAGGTGGAAGCCAATGGAATAGCTTTGGATGGCGTGAAAAAAGAAGAAGCTTTGGGAAACAGGACTATTTTGGATGTGTTAAATGCATATCAAACATTGCTCAATTCTCAAGTCGAAGTCGTTAAAGCCCGCCGTGAATATTATCTTTATGCTATGCAAGTAATGCAGGCTATGGGAAAATTGACGGCGAAAAATCTGAAGTTAGATGTTGAATTATATCAACCTAAAAAATTGTATAAAGAAACCCGCAATAAGTGGTTGTCGACATCTATTGATAAATAGGAAATAAAATATGGCAAATCAGGACGCAAAAGAACTGACAATGGATGAAATTTTGGCTTCGATTAGGAGCATACTGCACGAAAACGGCAGATCTCAACCGAAAGCCGAAGAAAAAACACATAGTTTAACGCCGATGCCTTTTGTCGGCAATATTTCTTCACTATCGTCTTTGCGTTCTGATTTATCGGAACCTAAAACCGCAATAAATGTTCAGCAACAAGAAACAGAAGTTGATGAAAATGATGTTGCTTTTATATATAGTAATATTCAAAAACTAATGCGGCAGTCTATGGAAGAAAATGCCCCTAAAGAAAATATTGCTGATGAAGAGCCGCATTTGTCGGTCATTGTTTCAGACACTGAAGAAAATTCTAATAATGAATTACCGGAACCGAAATTTGAAAAAATACCTGAAAAAGACGAACAAAACGTTGCTTATCCCTCAATGGAGGTTGAAATTGAGCAAGATAATACAGCAACGGAAATAGTAAAAAGTTTTGCAAAAATTTTTGCCGACAGAAACCGTGAATTGCCAGTGGCAGACTTATCCGTACGCAAATTGGCGGAACAGGCTGTAATTAATGAAATAGTTCCGGTTTTACACGATTGGTTGAAAAATTGTCTTCCGGATATAATCGGCAAAGAAATTGAACGAGTGATGGTAAAGGCCGGCAAACGCTAAAATTTTTAGTGCCGACCTGAAATTTTTGTGCTCCCGCGAAAAGTAAGCGGATTTTGATGATTTAAACTACAACAAACAGGAAATAACAATGTTGGAAAAGACCTACGATCCTAAAAATTTTGAAGAAAAAATTTATGCCTCTTGGGAAGAAAACGGCTATTTTAAACCTAATATGAATAAAAACAAAGAAGCATTTGCTGTGGTTATTCCGCCTCCGAATGTGACAGGTGTTTTGCATATGGGACACGCGCTTGATGATACTTTGCAGGATATTTTAATCCGCTACAACCGTATGCAGGGCAAAAATGTTTTATGGCAGCCGGGGATGGATCATGCAGGTATTGCCACTCAAATGGTTGTGGAACGTAATTTGGCTGCGGAAGGAATTACACGTCATGATTTGGGACGCGAAAAGTTTATTGAAACAGTTTGGAAATGGAAAGAAAAATCAGGCGGTACAATTTGCAAACAATTACGCCGTTTAGGGGCTTCGTGCGATTGGTCGCGCGCCCGTTTTACTATGGATGAAGGTTTGAGCCGCGCCGTTCGCAAAATTTTTGTAAATTTGTATAAAGACGGTTTGATTTACAAAGCTAAAAAACTGGTTAACTGGGATTCAAAATTTATGACGGCGGTTTCCGATTTGGAAGTTATTCAAAAGGAAACAGTAGGCAAGATGTATTACTACAAATACCCGATTAAAGGCGAAGAAGGACAGTTTGTTCATATTGCAACCACTCGTCCAGAAACAATGTTCGGCGATACGGCTGTTGCCATTTCCAAGGATAATGAAAAGTTAAAACATCTTATCGGCAAAGAATGTATTATTCCGATTATCAATAAAGCCATTCCGATTATTGCAGATGACCATGCCGATCCGGAAAAAGGGACAGGTGCGGTTAAAATTACGCCGGCACACGATTTTAATGACTTTGAAGTCGGCAAAAGACATAATTTGCCATTGATAAATATTTTGAATCCTGATGCTACCTTAAACGAAAATACTCCGTTTGCAGGACTGGATACACAGACTGCCCGCAAAAAAACTATTGAAACTTTGGATTCTCTCGGCTTGATGGATAAAATAGAAGATCATCCGATGGTTATACCTTATGGTGACCGCTCAGGTGTTGTAATTGAACCGTTAATGACAGATCAATGGTTTGTTGATGCACCGAAGCTTGCGGTTGAAGCTATGCGGGTTGTTGAAAACGGCGAAATGGAATTTGTGCCGAAAAGCTATGAAAAAACCTATTTTGAATGGATGCGCAATATTCAGCCATGGTGCATTTCACGTCAATTGTGGTGGGGACACCAAATGCCTATCTGGTATGGTCCCGATGAAAAAGTTTTCTGTGAAGAAAACGAAGAAGAAGCGCAGGCTGCTGCTGACAAATATTATGGCAAACATGTTGAATTGCGTCGTGAAACAGATGTTTTGGATACATGGTTTTCTTCGGGATTGTGGGCATTTTCAACATTAGGATGGCCTGATAAAACTGAATTTTTGGATACATTTTATCCGACTTCTGTTTTGGTTACAGGGTTTGACATCATCTTTTTCTGGGTTGCCCGTATGATGATGATGAGTATGTATATGATGAAAAAAGTGCCTTTCAAAAAATGTTATATTCATGGTCTGGTTCGTGATGAACAAGGGCGCAAAATGTCAAAATCAAAAGGCAATACGGTTGATCCAATGGAAATTATCGAGAAATACGGTGCCGATGCCTTGCGTTTCTTTATGGCAGCAATGGAAACTCAGGGACGTGACATCAATGTTTCAGAAGCTCGTATTCAAGGCTACCGTAACTTTGCTACAAAACTCTGGAATTCGGCGCGCTTTGGCGAAATGAACGAATGTGTTTTGCCTGACGGCTTTGATGTTGAAACTGTTAAACATCCGGTTAATAAATGGATTGTTGCAAAAGTTCGTCAAACTTCCAATGAATTGACTGAAAATTTAAACAATTTCCGTTTTTCGGATTCTGCCAACGGTGTTTACCAATTTGTTTGGGGAGCGTTCTGTGATTGGTATATCGAAATGATTAAGCCGATTTTATATGGAACAGACGAAGAAAATAAAACAGAAACCAGAGCTGTTTTTGCTTGGGTATTAAATCGAATTTTAGTTATTTTACATCCGTTTATGCCGTTTATTACAGCAGAATTATGGAATAATTCCCACAAAGTATCAGATGATATTATTGTTGCGCCATGGCCGAAAGCAGAAGAGGTTGACAATGAAGCCCTGAACCATATTGATTGGGTTGTAGAACTTATCACGGCTATTCGTTCTTTGCGCGCAGAAATGAATTTGCCTGCTGGCTCAAAATTGACAGTCTATTTGCAGGGCGCAAATGAGCAATCAGTTGCTAATATTGAACATTTTAACGATATTATTAAAGCAATGGCTCGTTTGGAAAAAATTGAACCTTACACTGGTGAAATAACTCCGGATATGGTGCAAACGGTTTTCCGCGAAAATACGGTTTTGATTCCATTGAAAGGCGTTGTCGATTTTGCAGCAGAACGTGAAAGATTGCAAAAGGAATTAGCCGGATTAAATAAAAACCTTGACGGATACGCCCGCAAGCTGAGCAATCCTGCTTTTGTCGACAAAGCGCCGGTCGCCGTGGTTGAAGAGGAACGCCGCCGTCAGGCTGAAGCTATGGATAACAAAGCAAAAGTTGAAAAAGCTTTGGCGCGTATTGTCGGTTTGTAATTTAGTCGGATAAAAATAAAAAGTCCTCCTTAACGGAGGATTTTTTATTAAATGTTTTATGAAATATTATTTTGCTGATTAGGCAGCCGAATTACTGATAGCTGTTTGGTTCAGAGATAAACACTTTCTGAAATTCTGCAAAATATTTACTTCTGGTGTAAAAGGTGTTTTTGCTTAGGCTTAACTGACAAGAATGTATCTTTTTTATAAAGTAAATTCTTTATAAGAGGGATAATTTTTATAACTTTGATGAATTAAATACTTTTTCAAATTTCTTTATTTTAGCATCTAATGTTTCGGCATCTTTAATTGGCAGTTTAAAGTTAGAGAAACAGACTTCATTGTCTTATGAGCAACGGCATTTTATATATCAGAATCTAAAATCTATATTGGTATTTTGAACTAATCTGCTAACTATGCCTTACTTATGAGAGAGCTTAAAGATACATTATGGTAACTTTTAGACAATTTAAAAATTATATTCCAAAAATACAGTTTAACTTTTGCTCAAAAGAAAACCCCGAGTGAACTCGGGGTAAAAAGATTTTTTTATTATTTAGCGTGTTGTTTGTCTCCTTGTCTGATTGTTCAAAGGAGAATTGCTGCTGTTTGTTCTTGAGGAATTTGCAGAGTTGTTTCTTCCTCTATGTACAATCAAACCTTGTTGTTCAGCTTGAGTACGTGCATCTGTAAAATCGTGGCGCGGTAATGAAAATCTTGTTAAGTAGATTTTTTTCAGATCACAATCTTCCAATTGTCCGTTAACATCTTCAATTCTGGCTCTGGCATTATTCAGGCAATCGGATACAGCCTTTTCAGGGCTTTCGCCTTTACCATCTATATCCTGATTATTTTTCAAAATTTCTATATAGCGTTTATCAATATCTTTTTTCGCTTTTTCGGTTTCGGTTGCGCACATGGCGGCATAAATGCCTTTCATTGCGGTTGGCGACAAATCCCTAACATTGGTGTCAAGACTGTCTTTTCCGGTTAATGAATTCTTTAAGGCATTCTTTTCGGCTTCATTGCGCAGCAGATTTTCTTTACCTTGCAGCAAATCGCGAACAGTTAAGCTTTGTCCGGCGTTTGCATCATATATTTTGTACAGTGATACAACGGCCATAGTAGCGCCGATAACTTGAGAAGCACCGTTGGTTTCTCCTCTATCTGTTGTTGCCATTCCCGGAGTGCCCTTGGCTACGGCCTCTTCAAACTTAGAGCGCAAACCAAAATCTTCCCACAAATCACGGAACGGATGCAGCTGATAAGCGCCGACCGCCCAACGAATACGGCGGCAATCAGGATTGGTTCTGTTCTTTTCTGCATTAACATCTTTACCTTTTGCTTCCCAGTTGGCTTTTATTTGCATGGCCAAATCATATTTGTAACGATACAATTCCGGACTGTTGGCATCGGCTTTTTTGGCTGCGGCTTCGGACATTTTATCAAAACGTTCCGCGTTAATTTTATGGCCGACCGGAATCATCAGTCGTTTAGCGCAGGCTGTTCGCATAACGCCTTCATTAGAATCACTCATTCCGCCGTATTTAACTTTTGTAATTCCGGCATCTTTCATTACGCTGGTAATCAAATAAGCTTGATCATCGGTCAATGTTTTTCCAGGAGGCAAAGAATATGCAATTTCAATCTCACCGTTTTTATTAATACGTGTATAAATTTTAAATTCGTAGTTGCACTTAATTTCACCTGATTTCGGATCAACAGTAAAAGGTTTGCGCAAAGGATCCGTGCTTTCAGATGGATAAGCCGTGAATGTCTTCCAGCCACCGTTCCAACAACTTCCTTCATACCAGCTGTAACCGCGGGTTTTGTTTTTGTCCATCCATTCACGCAATCCTTTGTTTATGGTATCCAAATCTTTTTGTTTGGCAGCTTTTTCTTTGGCCAATTTAGCTTTTTTTTCGGCTTCTTTCTTTTTTTGCTCGGCTTTTTGAAGCTTTTTTTCTTCTTTTAAGCGTTTTTTTCTTTCTTTTTCGGATTCTTGAGTTTCTGAAGAGTTTTCGTTATTATTCTGATTTTCCTCTTCATCAAGTTCGTTATTTTCATTTGCAGAACTTTCATCATCAGCTTCTTCATCATTGTCTACGGCAGTATCGTTAACTTCTCCGGCACGAGCATTCCTGTCGTCTTTATCAATATTTTCAAAAGCTTCAGTCGCGCCATTTTCATCGTCTTCCGCATTACTTTCGGTTGAACCGAAAATAATTTGTGGTCCTTCAACACTGTTGAGGTATTTATTTTCTTCTTCAATGGCTTTAACACTTTCTGAAAAAAGTTCTTCAGTTTTTTGATCGGCATTTTCCAATTTCAAATTTGAAACATCAACCGTTAATCCATGGCGTTGTAAAAATTCGACCATTGCCATCATTTTTTCAGGATTCATATCTTCTGGTGAAAATTGAACGCGTCCGTCGACAATTTCCATAGAAATGCCAGCCGGTTGCAATGAGTTAATTTTCATGCTCAAATTGCCGTTTTCATCTTCTTTGATAGGAGACGCCTTGAAAGGAGTTACGCTTTCAGAATCAGGGGTTTGAGGATCTTTGGCAGTTGCAAAGCTATTTATATCCGCTTGTATGTTGTACAGAGCAGTATATTGTTCTGGATGGCTGTGGAGCATTTCTAACTGGTGGTCGATTTGTCCTTTTTTCATATTTTCTTTACGTTGCTCCAACCCGGCGCGAACATCATCAAAAACATTGTCTTGCGGAATTTCGTGGTCTTTCGCTTGTTTTTTCCAATAATTCTCGATTTCCTCGGATTCGATGCTGCTAAGGCGATCAGCGTTCAAAGCAAAATATGGTCTGTTGTTTGCCATGGTAAATTCCTCATATTGATTTTATTAGCCATATCATAACATAATTGTACAAAAAAACAAGTGTATTTTGACAAAAAAATCAGTGGTAACGGCGAATAATTCCGCTCAACACGCCTTGAATTTTTACACGTGATAAAGGCAGCTTGCGTATTTCATAATCCTTATTGCAGGGAACAAGCCAAACCTCATCTTTCTTTTTTTGCCAAATTTTAAGAGTGGCTTCGCTGTCGTCAACCAAAGCTACGACAATTTGTCCATTTTCCGCAACTTGCGCCCGTTTGATAATGGCTGTATCACCGTCCATAATTCCCGCTTCAATCATTGATTCTCCCTCGATTTTCAGTGCGTAAAAATCGCCGCGGTCAATAAAATCAAACGGAACGGAAATAGTTTCATTTTCATAAGCTATTGCTTCAATCGGCGTGCCGGCGGCAATTTTTCCGTACAAAGGAATTTGGGCAGAAGAATTTTGCAATGCCAATTTTATTTTTTTCTCTTCTTCAACGATTTCACGCGGCTTAAAGCGGGGAATTTTCAAAACTTCAAGAGCTCTGGCTTTATGTGGAAGTTTGCGGATAAAATCGCGTTCAATCAGTTCTTCAATAAGGGCATAAATTCCCGATTTTGATTTAATGCCGACAGCCTGTTTCATTTCTTCGTAAGAAGGGCAACACCCGTTTTCTTTGATTGTGTTATCAATAAACATAAGCAATTTGTACTGTTTTGGGGTCAGCATGGCAATCTCCGTTTAAATTCAATATACAAATGTTCTACTTTAGTTCTTTTTTGCGGTCAAGCGTTTTTATTTTCGGTTGCAAGTTATTACAGATTTGTTTATAGTGTCCGACAGTTTGATTGCTAACTTAAAAATAGGAAAATACTGATGGCTACTGAAACAAATATTCATAGAGAGTCAAGATTGGCAAAGCTTGCCTCATTGCAAGAAAAAGGCTACAATCCTTATCCTTATAGTTTTAAACCCAATGCTTTCGCTGCCGATTTGCAAAAAAAATATGCTGAACTTGCTGCCGGCGAAAATACAGAAGACCGCGTTACTGTTGCCGGTCGTGCAATGGCTGTACGCAACAGCGGTATGTTTATCGATTTGAAAGATAACAGCGGAAAAATTCAGATTTTTTGCCATAAATCACATCTTGACGAAGCAGGGCTGGAATTGCTCAAATTTTTGGATGTCGGTGATTTGGTCGGTGTAAGTGGCTTTGTTCGTCGTACGCCGCGCGGAGAGTTGTCAATTGCTGCCGAAAAATTCGACATTATCGGAAAATCATTACAGCCGCTGCCGGAAAAGTTTCATGGTTTAACAGATGTTGAAGCTCGTTATCGTCAACGTTATGTTGATTTTATTATGAATGATGACAGTCGTGAAATTTTTAAAAAACGCTGCCGCATCACTTCGGCGGTTCGTCATTATTTTGAACAGCACGGATTTATGGAAGTGGAAACTCCTATGCTGCAAAGCATTATGGGCGGAGCTAATGCCAAACCTTTTATTACGCACCACAATTCATTGGATATGGATTTATATTTGCGTATTGCTCCCGAATTGTTTTTGAAAAGATTGGTTGTCGGCGGTTTTGACCGTGTTTTTGAAATCGGACGCAATTTCCGTAATGAAGGAATTGATAAAAAACATAATCCTGAATTTACAGCTTTGGAAGCTTATCAGGCTTATGCTGATTATAATGATATGGCCGAACTTATTCCCGATATGCTGCGTTTTGTTTGCCGTGAAGTTAATGGCAGTGAAATCATAGAAGTTAACGGAACTGAAATCGATTTGTCAAAGCCGTTTAAGCGTGCCTCAATTGTGGATTTGGTAAAAGAATATACCGGCGTTGATCTTATGCAGGCTCAAACGGTAGAAGAAGCCAGAGAAATGGTAAAATCCGTTGGTATTGATGCTTCGGGATGCAGTAATTGGGGAAAAGTTGTACAATTGGCATTCGATGAGAAAGTAGAACCCAATTTGGTACAGCCGGTTTTGGTGATGGATATGCCGCGCGATATTTCGCCTTTGGCCAAAACTCATCGCAGTAATCCTCGTTTGGTTGAACATTTTGATGCGTATATCGGCGGTATGGAAGTAGGCTGCGCTTATTCGGAACTTTCAAATCCGTTAGAGCAGCGTGCACGTTTTGAAGCGCAATGCGCGGAACGTGAAGCCGGAGATGATGAAGCTCAAATGTTGGATGAAGACTATGTTACCGCTCTTGAAAATGCTTTGCCTCCGACAGGCGGTATGGGAATGGGAATTGACCGATTGGCAATTTTGCTGACCGGTGCTGAAACTATCCGCGATGTTATCGCTTTTCCGACATTGCGCAACAAATAGGACTGATATTTTGGTTCACCGTAAGTCAACTATGAAAAAAAGCGGCACACAGCGTTTAAAACGCCGTGTGTCGCAGTTGCAATTGCCTTTTGAAAAATCATTCAGAAAAAAGGTGAATGGACGAACAAAGCCGAAAAACAAAACATTAAGAAAAATTATTTTTGTGCTTAATTGTATTTTAAGCACAATTTTATTGTTTATGCTTTTTGCTGAGTTGAAACCTAAAACTCAAGAAACTTTGCCAAATCTCCAAATGGAAAAATATCCGGTTGTCAGTCAGAGAAAAGAATATACGGCAAAGCAAGAAGAAAAAGCCTTTTTAAAAACAGCCTTAAATCATGATGAAGACGATGAATATCGTTTGTTTCAACTTGAAAACGGTTTGCTGAAAAATACTCTTGAAATTGAAGATGTTTCGCCAATTCTGCCTAATGAAATTGTTACTCGAGTCGATGATATAAAACTTACAAATGAAGAAGTTTATAAACTTTATGAGGAGAAAATTCCGGAAGATATTGTTATTCCAGAAAAGACGCCGGCGAAAAAAACATCTTTACCGATGATAGCCATAGTTATTGATGATATGGGAATTAGTGTCAGCCGCACCCGAGATATTGCAAGTTTGAAATATCCGATTAATGCCTCTTTTTTGACTTATGCTAAAAATTTAAAAGGACAAATATCTTTAGCCAAAGCCAGCGGGCAGGAAATTATGGCGCATTTGCCTATGGAACCGCAGGTTATGCAAAATTTTACTCCGACAATGTTGACTACAAAAATGAATGATGAAGAATTGTTGTCCACTTTGCGTAATATGCTTGAAGCTATTCCCGAAGCTAAACATGTAAATAATCATATGGGAAGCCGTATAACGGAAGATAAACATCGTATGGCGGTGGTAATGAAGGAATTGGCAGCCCGCAAGATAGGTTTTTTAGATTCTAAAACAACGCCTCATTCGGCGGCTCCCGAACAAGCCAGACGTTTTGGAATTGATTTAACAATGCGTAATGTGTTTTTGGATAATAAAGATGATTTTGACTATATTACAAAACAGTTGAAACAAACAGAAGAAATAGCGAGGAAACGCGGCTATGCAATAGCAATAGGGCACCCTAAAGCGCAAACATATCAAGCTTTGAAAGCTTGGCTCCCGACGGTAAAAGACAAGGGGTTCCGATTGGTAAAAATCAGCGAATTGTCTGAGTATATCAATAAAAAGTCGAAAAAATAAATACTTATCTAAAAATATGTAATGACTATTACAAGTTACCGAATGGGGGTGTGATATTTAATATCACACAAAACTAAAAAAAGGCTTTGTTAAACAAAGCCTTTTTTTGTTGGTAGGGGTAGTCAGACTCGAACTGACACGGCCTGAGGCCACAAGATTTTGAGTCTAGCGCGTCTACCAATTCCGCCATACCCCCATAAGACGAATAGATAAATAACTTAATATTTTTCATTCGTCAATAGTTTTTTTACTAAAATTGAATAATATTTTTTTTAATATGAAATTTGAAAGCAAAATCTATGCCTAAATCGGAAAAAAAAGCTCTTGATTTGTACAAAAAGAAAAATTATTCGGCGGCTCTCACAGCTTTTTTCAAAATTGACAAAGCAGAACTAAACCGTAATGACATTTTGATTTTGATAGCAAACTGCTATGATGCGCTCGGACAAAAGAACGAAGCTGTTCAATATTATAAAAAAGCCTTGCGTGTATGTGGAAAATCTGAAGTTGCGGCTGCTAATCTGGCCATTATTTATTATGAGCTCAAAAAAATGTTTTGGGCTAAGTGGTACGCGCTTAAAACACTGCGGATAAATCATTATAATGTGTCGGCTTTGGTGGTGCTGGGCAATATATGCTATTGCGCTAAAAAATATCCGAAAGCTTTGGATTATTATCAGCAGGCATTAGAACAGCAGCGTGAGTTCTATACCGCAAATTTTAATACAGCCGGAATTTATTTTGAAATGAAAGATTATCCGACGGCTTATTTTTATGCTCGCCGCACCGTTCAGCTTTATCCTCAGGCGCAAGAAGCCGCGGCCTTGCTCGCAAATATTTGTTTAGAGTTGGATAAAAATGAAGAAGCCATAGAAGTGCTGGCACCTCTTTATGCGCAAAATCCACAGGATTATTGGGTATGCAATTCAATCAGTCAGGCTTATCAGCGCTGCCGCCGTTATGCCGAAGCGCTTGATATGGGGTGGCGTGCGGTTAATATTTCAAAAGGAGAAAATTCCCAACATATAAATTTTGGTTATTTGCTTTATGAAACGGCTATTGAATCGCCTTATGCAGATGTTAAAGGCTATGCTCGTAAATGGCTGCAGCAATATCCCGAAAGTCCTGTTGTCAGACACATGGGAAATGCAATTTTGAATGCCGAAGACGTAAGTCAAATAAACAGTTTGTTCGTACGTGAAATTTTTGATGCTTTTGCTGATGATTTTGAAGATGTTCTTCATAGCCTTGATTATTCTGTTCCCAGTTTAATGTCTAAAGATCTTGCTTCTCTGTATTCCAATCTTCATTTGAAAAAAATGAAAATTTTAGATGCTGGTTGCGGAACGGGATTATGCGCTTCATATTTGAAAAAATACGCCAAATTTCGTGGTTTGGACGGAGTGGATATTTCGGCTAAAATGCTTGAAGTGGCAAAACTAAAAAAACTTTATACCCATTTGTACAATGAAGATATAAATGGTTTTCTGGCATCAAATGTTGATGAATATGATTTAATAAATGCGGCCGATGTTTTTACATATTTCGGAGAGTTGGGAAGTTTGTTTGCCCTGCTGGCTGCATCGCTGCATAAAGACGGACGGGTTTTGTTCAGCGTCAGCGAAAATTACGTTAATGATAATAATTGGTTTTTGCATGCTTCCGGACGTTTTTTGCATAACAAAACGTATGTCGAAAATTCTTTAACCAGACAAGGTTTTTTTGTTGAAAAAATGAACCGCGTGCGTCTGCGTAATGAAGGAGGACAGCCGGTTTATGGTTGGATTGTTATGGCGCAAAAGCAAAATTGAACAACAAAAAACCTCTCAAAAGAGAGGCTTTAAATTGCTTATATCTGCTATGACTATTTTTTAGCAGCAGTTTTTTTCTTGCTTGCAGATGCTGTGGCTGTTTTGGTGCTTGTTTTTTTGGTCGAGCGGGCAGCAGCGGCAGTTGCTTTTGACCTAAGCTGTTCAACAGCCATTGTCCAAAAATATTCATCTTTGCCTTGAGGGCAGCCTGCATTTTGCCAATTATAATATGCAGCTTCCCTAATGGCATTTTCGTTAACTTTTACCATGACTTACTCCAAATAAAAAAAGTTCGTTTAAACAATATCTAATATACATATAAAAATTTATCCGTCAATACAGAATTGTAAATAAAAATTTTAATAAATAAGGAATTAAACTTGCATTTATAGAGATAAGAATTTATAGATTAAAAACAAGAAGGCTATCAGTTTAAATATTAGTTTTAAGGGTTATTGTATGGAAAATTTATTATCAAAAAGTGAAATGGAAGCTGTAATCGGCGGTGATCACGGTAATGTTTTTGCGGTTTTGGGTATCCATAAAGATAAAGGCAGCAAAAATATTTTTATTCGTGCTTTTCTTCCTCATGCTCGCTCGGTAGAAGTTCTTAAAAAAGATGATGGCAGTTCTCTCGGCAAAATGTCAAAATTAGATGAACGCGGTTTCTTTCAATTAAATCTTGGTAATGTAGGTGATGTGAATTATAAATTTAAAATTGAAAATGATGCCGGTATTTTTTATGAAGCGGAAGACCCTTACCGTTTTATGCCGACACTGGGAGATATTGACGTTTATCTTCTGGGCGAAGGCAATCACCTTGAAATGTATAAAAAGCTCGGTGCCCATGTTGTTACGATGGATGGCGTCAAAGGCGTTAGTTTTGCCGTATGGGCGCCAAATGCCAAAAGAGTTTCGGTTGTTGGAAATTTTAACAATTGGGATGGGCGCTGCCATGTGATGCGTAAGTATCAGACATGCGGTGTGTGGGATATTTTTATTCCCGAACTTAAAGAAGGTGAAATTTACAAATATGAAATTAAAACCGAACAGGATTATATTTTGACAAAATCCGATCCTGTGGGCTTTTTTGCCGAACGCCGTCCGAATACGGCTTCTGTTGTATATGACCTCGGACATTATCATTGGAATGACGATGAGTGGATGCAGCATAATAAAAACCATAACGCTTTAGATCGCCCGATGTCTATTTATGAAGTTCACGCCGGTTCATGGCGGCGTAAAGGCGAAAACGGAACCGAATTTTTAACTTATCGCGAATTGGCTGATACTCTGGTGCCTTATGTGACAAATATGGGGTATACGCATGTTGAATTTTTACCGCTGGCAGAACATCCTCTAGATGCTTCTTGGGGGTATCAGGTTGTTGGAATGTTTGCTCCGACCAGCCGTTACGGCACGCCGGATGATCTGCGTTATCTGATTGATAAATTTCATCAGGCGGGTATAGCCGTTATTATGGATTGGGTTCCGGCTCATTTTCCGAAAGATGCACATGGATTGAGTGAATTTGATGGCACGCATTTGTATGAACATGCCGATCCCCGCAAAGGCGAGCATAAAGATTGGGGAACAAAAATTTACAATTACGGCCGTACAGAAGTATTGAATTATCTTTGCGCCAATGCCTTGTATTGGATTAAGGAATATCATATTGACGGCCTGCGCGTTGATGCTGTTGCTTCTATGCTGTATTTGGATTACTCTCGCAAACCCGGAGAGTGGATACCGAATATTTACGGCGGTAATGAAAATTTGGAAGCAATTGCGTTTATTCGCAAAATGAATGAGCTTGTTTATGCTGCAAATCAATCTGTTTGTACCTGTGCTGAAGAGTCAACGGCATGGCCTATGGTGTCAAGACCGACTTCTATGGGAGGGCTGGGATTTGGATATAAATGGAATATGGGCTGGATGAATGACACGCTGAAATATATCAGCAAAGACCCTATACACCGTAAATACCACCATGGAATGCTGACATTCGGCTTGCTTTATGCTTTTAATGAAAACTTTATTTTGCCGATTTCTCATGATGAAGTTGTTCACGGCAAAGGTTCCATGCTTTCCAAAATGCCTGGAGATGAATGGCAGAAGTTTGCCAATCTTCGTGCTTATTATGGTTTTATGTATACCCACCCTGGAAAGAAACTTTTGTTTATGGGATGTGAGTTTGGGCAAGATTGGGAATGGAATAGTGCGGAAAGCTTGCGTTGGCACTTGCTTGAATATCCGATGTATAAAGGTATGCAAAATTGTTTGCGTGACTTGAATTTGATGTATAAAGGCAATGCTCCGCTGTATGAAATAGATTTTGAATATACAGGTTTCGAGTGGATTGAGCACTCAAATGCCGCTGATAGCGTTATTTCTTATATCCGAAAGGGTAAAGAGGCAGGTGATTATTTGATTGTTGTCTGCAATTTTACGCCGGTTGTTCGCAAGAATTATCGTATTGGTGTTCCTGAAAATTGCCGTTATCAGGAAATTTTTAACAGTGATGATATAAATTACTGGGGAAGCGGCGTTAAAAATGATGGTATTCGTCAAGCGCAGCAGCAAAATTGGAACGAACGTCCTTATTCTATAGAGTTAACTTTGCCTGCGCTGTCAACCATTGTTATTAAGCCAGTGCGATAATATATTATCACCGGAGGAACATTAATATGGCTGGACTAAAAGCACAATCTGGAAAACCATATCCTCTCGGCGCAGTTTATGACGGCGAAGGTGTAAATTTTTCTTTGTTTTCGGCAAATGCCGAAAAAGTTGAACTGTGCCTGTTTGATCAATCTGGAAGTAAGGAACTTACCCGCTTTGCCGTTTTGGAAAATGATAATAACATTTGGCATACATATATTGCGGGGCTTAAACCCGGACAAGTTTACGGTTACCGCGTTTATGGGCCTTATAAACCGGAGCAGGGTAAAAGATTTAATCCTAATAAACTGCTGTATGATCCTTACGGCAAAAAATTGGTGGGAAAACTGATTTGGCATAAAGCCATTTTCGGATATGATCCCGATAGTCCTGAAAAAGATCTGTCTTTCAATGAATTGGATAGCGCTCCTTATGTGCCGAAATCAGTAGTGGTCGATAATGATTCTTTTGACTGGGAAACAGATATTCATCCGTTTTGCCCGCCAAGCGATACAATTATTTATGAAACCCACGTTCGCGGTTTTACTCAATTGCATCCGCAGATTTGTGACGCCTATAGAGGCAGTTTTTTAGGTTTGGCTGAACTTCCTGTTGTTAATTATTTCAAATGGTTGGGCATAACTTCTTTAGAATTGTTGCCGGTTCAGTCTTTTTTAGCCGAAAAACATTTGCCGGCAGGTCAAAAGCAAAATTATTGGGGGTACGAAACTTTTAGTTTTTTTGCGCCTGAACAATCTTATTTAATTAAAGATGATATCAATGAATTTAAAACTATGGTGAAAACTTTTCACTCTAACGGTTTGGAAGTTATTCTTGATGTTGTCTACAATCACACGGGAGAAGGCAATCAAATGGGGCCTACTCTGTGTTACAGAGGTATTGACAACCAATCATATTATGCATTGAATCCAGAAAATCCGCGTTTTTACTATGACAGTACCGGTTGTGGAGCGACTTTTAATGCAGAAAATCCGTATGTGCTGCGTTTGATATTAGATTCATTGCGTTATTGGGTTGAGGAAATGCATGTTGACGGTTTTCGTTTTGACTTAACCCCGACATTGTGCCGTCGTAAGAATAATTTTAGTCAAGAAAGCGGTTTTTTATATGCGGTTGAACAAGATCCCGTACTGCAAAAAGTTAAAATGATTGCAGAACCTTGGGATATTGGTTCCGGAGGATATCAGGTCGGTGCTTTTCCTGCGCGTTGGTTTGAATGGAATGACAGATTTCGCGATGTTGTTCGTCGTTTTTGGAAAGGCGATCAGTATCAAACAGCCGAAATAGCAAGCCGTATATCAGGATCAAGTGATATTTTTAATTATAATAACCGTAATATTTGGAGCAGTGTTAATTTTATTACGGCTCATGATGGTTTTTGTCTTAATGATTTGGTTTGCTATAACCAAAAACATAACTCAGCCAACGGGGAAGAAAATCGTGACGGCTCCAATTCAAATTGGAGTTGGAATTCTGGCAGTGAGGGCGAAAGTAAGGATGTTTTGGTAAATAATAACCGTATGGCGCGTATGCGGGCTATGATGGCAACCTTAATGCTGGCTTTCGGAACGCCGATGCTGCTTGCTGGAGATGAATTCAGGCATACGCAATTCGGCAATAATAATCCATATTGTCAGGATAATATTTTAAACTGGCTGGCATGGGAAGCAATCAGCAAAGAGGACACGGTTTTTACCCGCTATGTCAAAAAATTGATAGCTTTACGCAAAAAACTCAAAATTTTTAACAGACATCCATTTTTTAACGGAAAACCGGATGGAAATGAAATTAAAGATTTAACCTGGTACAGCGAACAGGGAAAAGAGTTTTGCGATGCCGATTGGTATGATGGCAACAGGCATAGTTTATCTTATTGTGTGCATAATGAAGATAAGTTTGTTTTTTGCATATTAAACAGTTCAAGTTCCGATATTGATTGGAAACTTCCTGTGTTGCCTTTTGCTAAATGGACATTGCTGTTAGACAGCGGCGGACGTTTTATAGAGCCTAAAAAATATAAATCCGGTGTTGAAATAAAAGTTCCGGCATGGGATGTTTTGTTGTTTGAAATAAAAAAATAAAGGCAGCTTTTTATGAATGAAAAACTAAGACTATTGGCTTCTGAAATAGGTGTGGCAACAGAATACAGCGATTCAGGATTGTGTGCCAGAACTTGTAGCGTTGATGACGAAACTTTGCGTTTTTTTATAGAAGAACTGGGATTTAAAGCCGGTAACGATGAAGAAATAGAACACTCTCTGCAACAAGTAAAAAACCGCCGCTGGCAGCGAGTGTTAGAAAGTATATATGTTAGAAATGAAGAAAATTTATATTTTGATGCTGTTGTCGAAAACGATTGTCTTAATGAAAAATTTGATTTGAAACTGCTAAACAATCAAAATAAAAAAGCAGAGCAGATTTTGTTTGAAATCAATCCAACTGATGAAAATTATGGAAAATACACAAAGATTATTGTTAAAATAACATCTTCGTTGAAAATTGGTTATTATGATTTTGAATTTTCAATAGGAGACCGAAAATATAAATCTGTTTTGGCGGTATCCCCATTGCGTTGTTATCAGCCGCAAATTTTGAATGAAAATAAGTTATGGGGATATGCTGTTCAGCTTTATTCTTTACGTAGCCGCCGAAATTGGGGAATAGGAGATTTTACTGATTTATCTGAATTTATAAAGATATGCGGGCGTTCGGGCGCTGATGTCGTGGGATTGAATCCTGTTAATGTTCCAAACCATTGTTTTCCGGAAGAAGCTAGTCCCTATCTTTCTGTAAGTCGTTTATTTTTGAATCCGATTTATATTGATGTGGAAAAAGTTCCTGAATTTATATCTGATGATATTGAAAATTTTCGGGATAAAATTTTAAAATTAAATGCTTCTGAGACTATTTTGTATGGTGAAGTTTATCCCTTAAAAATACAAGTTTTGGAAAAATTGTATTTAAGAATGCAAAATAATAAGGACCGTGTGAAAAGTTTTGAAAATTTTTGCAAAGAAAAAGGTGAAGAACTTGACAATTTGGCAGCATTTCAGTGCTTGTATGAACAAAAATGGCAAAACCATTGGGGCGGTTGGCGCGGATGGGAGAAAGAATATCAAACTCCGCATAGTGCTGCTATGCAAAAATATCGTTTAGCCAACAAAGAACGTATCGGATTTTTTAAATTTTTGCAATTCGAAGCATGGAGACAACTAAAATCAGCGGTTGATCAGGTATCTGCTTCCGGTTTGAAAATAGGAATATATCGTGATCTGGCAGTCGGTGTCGGACGTGATAGCGCCGAAGTATGGGGAGATAACGGGGCTTACCTCAAATCATCAGGAGCAGGCGCGCCGCCTGACGCGTTTTTTCCAACCGGACAAAAATGGAATTTGGGAGCCTTTCATCCAATAGAATTAAAAGAACGAGCTTATAAACCGTTTATCAAAATGTTACGCGCGGCTGCTGAGGGAGCAGGGGCATTGCGTATTGATCATGTTATGAGTTTGATGCGTTTGTTTGTAATTCCGGAACAAGGAAACAAGTCTGGCACGTATATTTATTATAATTTTGCAGATATGCTTAATATAGTTGCGTTGGAAAGCCACTTGAACCACTGTATGATTGTAGGTGAGAGCATAGGCAATGTGCCCGATGGCTTTTTAGAGCGTATCGGTGAAAAAAATATATATTCAATGTCTGTTTTATGGGCAGAACGTTGGAATGCAGGTTGGGGTGATTTTAAACAGCCTGACCAGTATCCTGAAAAAGTTTTTGCTTCAATAGGGACTCATGACATGGCTCCGCTTAAAATGTGGTGGTTTGGTTATGATATTGCGCTTTCACGGCAATTGGAATTGACTAAAAACGATGAAGATATGTGCAATGCTTATCATAAACGTGAAGCAGACAGATGGAAATTATTGAATGCTTTGGATAAAGCTGGAGTTTGGCCGGAAGATAACCGTCGTCACGGAGATTATTTGTATGGTGAAAACTATCCGGAAGGAATTGAAGAAGCAACACACCGCTTTGTGGCGGCAAGCAAAGCCAAAGTGTTTTTGGTGCAGCCTGAAGATATTTTTCAAGTTGATAAATTGCAAAATTTACCGGGGACAGATAGGGATAAACATCCAAATTGGCGGCGCAAATTGCCTGTAAATTTGGAAGATATGGAAAAAAATCCGCTTTATATCCGCAATATTGCAGCAATTCATTGTGAGCGTTAATTGCGATTGTTAAGTAAAATCAAATTGTTATACTAGAGTATATAAAAAAAGTGAAAATTATAAAAAAAATATCTTGACCAAATGTTTTTTTATATGTATATCTATCCCAGTCATAGCGATGGTCCCATCGTCTAATGGTTAGGACACCACCCTTTCACGGTGGTAATATGGGTTCGAATCCCGTTGGGATCACCAATACAAGCGGCAGGTATAAAACCCTGCCGTTTTGCTTTATTTACCAAGCCTTTTAAAAACCTTCATGAAACAGCATAACAAGTATTACCAAGTTGTTCGTTCCTCTGCAATTAGTTTTCTTATTTGTTCGTTGCGTGCTTCTAAGTGCAACATGATATTGTTATAAAATGTCCACCATTGGTCTTTCGTTTTTGGTAATATATTGTTTGTTGATATCCACTTTTCATCTATCGGTAATGTTTTTTTATTGTTTTCGCTTAATAAATCATAAACAGCCAAACAATCTTCGGTTACCCAATTATGTTTACCATCATAACTTTCATTCAAACAGAAAAATTTTGCATAATTTTTGAAACCTTTTTTTCCTTTGCCAAACATTTTGAAAAATTTTTTATCATTTTCTGATAGATTAAATAACGGGTTATTATCGGCTGAAAAATTTTTTTCATACATTCTCCGAATACACTCAAGTGTTAAATCAAAACGATCCTGTATTTTAGCCGACTTTCCACGTAACTGATTTATAGAACAATTATGGCGAGGAAAGAGCATAAATCCACCGATTGTATTGGTATACTGCAAATAATGCCGAATAAATTCCTTATAAAGAGAATAGTTTTTATCGTTACATATATTTTCTTGTTCCAAATTTAATAAACGTCTTAAATTTTTTATTGCGTCTTGTAATTCATTATGAACATTTTTGCATATATCTTCCATAATTCTAGGCATATCACCATAGTTCCAGTGCCAATAAATATTCATTATGGAATCGCTGCCCAAAATTATTTGTTCATCTTCTGTTATTACTTCACATCGACACATTCTATGACGTTTAATGTTTTTAATATTTTCATTAATTTTTTCATTCTTAAATTTCTCACATTGCTTATTCCACACTTTTATATGTGCTTCATAAAGATTGAAGCTATTAATGTCCGGATCGGGCAAAGCATTGTAATTTTTTGAGTAATTATAAATTTTTGGACAGCCATCCCAAACGTTAATATTCATTTCTCTAAAATTTTTCCAAAATCTATATCCGTCTTCATTTTTATATTTTCCTGAATCATCAGCAAAACATAATTTCATGAATTCTTCTGTGGCATAGTTTTCAAACTTATTTTTCATAACTTTTACTTTCAAACTTTTGAATTTCTAAATTTTATGCCATAAATCAACTTGCTAAAGATAATGGTATAAATTAATCATTACACTCCGTCTGGTTAATTATCTAATATCAATTTTTTTAATAATTGATAATGTAATAAAAATATGTACAAATAAATACTATAT
>ENA-ORNT01000709-ORNT01000709.1-human-gut-metagenome-genome-assembly--contig:-NODE-709-length-23766-cov-14.442622_pt1 | contig 23766 bp, 19 predicted proteins | sample MGYA00242120_ERZ509032 | MGnify/ENA primary metagenome ERZ509032 (study PRJEB26280, sample SAMEA2338729) | human gut metagenome | biome: human gut; feature: human-associated habitat; material: faeces...
CCCGGAGAAGGTCGTGATCTGGCTTTCTCCCAGTGAATATATCTTCAAGACCCAGTTGGAGAGCCTGAAAAGGAACGACCCGGACTTTCCGTTGGCAAACGTTCACTTTTATACCTACGCCAAACTGATGTGCTGTACGCAGGCACAGCTGGACGAAATTGCGGCGCAAAAGCCTGCCTATATTATACTCGACGAATTCCACCGTGCCGGTGCTGAATGTTGGGGCGAAAGCACAGTGGCTTTATTAAAGTTGTGCCCAGATGCAAAGCTTCTGGGGCTGACGGCAACAAACATCCGCTATCTGGATAATAACCGCGATATGGCCGAAGAACTTTTCGATAGCCGTGTTGCGAGCGACATGACCCTTGGCGAAGCAGTCGTCAGGGGTATTTTGCCTGCCCCGAAATATGTGACCACAGTTTATCAGTACCAGAAAACGCTAGCAAAGTATCAGGCACGGGTGGACAACCTGCGGACACCGGGCATTCAGGATGTGAACCAGAAATATCTGGACGCCCTGCGCCGCGCTTTGGAACAAGCGGATGGTCTGGATAGGGTCTTTGCACATCATATCACGAATAAGGCTGGCAAGTACATTGTGTTCTGCGCCAACAAGGAGCACATGGACGAGATGGTGTCCCATGTGCCGGAATGGTTTGCAGGGGTCAACCCGGACGTGATGGTGTACGAAGCCTACTCGGATGATCCAAATACCGACAAGGCGTTTGCGGACTTCAAAACGGACACAAGCAACCGGCTGAAGCTGCTGTTCTGCATCGATATGCTCAACGAGGGCGTCCATGTGGAAGGCATTTCCGGGGTCATTCTGTTCCGACCAACGATTTCACCCATCATCTACAAACAGCAGATCGGACGTGCCCTGACCGCCGGGGACACCGCAGCCCCGCTGATTCTCGATGTGGTCAACAATTTTGAGGGACTGACCAGTATTTCCGGTCTGCAAAGTGAGATGCAGGAGGCGGTTCATCGGCTCTATGCCAACGGTGAGGGTGACAAAATCGTCACCGAGCGGTTTGAGGTTATCGAACAGGTGCACGACTGCCGGGTGCTGTTCGAGCAGCTGCAGGCGAGCCTCTCTTCCGGTTGGGAGCACTATTTCTCCGAAGCAAGTATCTACTATGCAGAGCACGGCAATTTGAACGTCCCGAAACTGTACACCACGCCCGGCGGTCTGAGCCTTGGGGTGTGGCTGGTGACCCAGCGCCGGGTGCGCGAGGGACAGATCCAAGGCAATCTGACCGAGCAGCAGATCGCGCGGCTGGACAGCATCGGGATGGTCTGGGGAAACCGGAAGGAAATTGCGTGGCAGCACGGATTTGAGGTTGCCAAAAAATACCACGATACCTACGGAAACCTGATGGTGCCCGGCAAATACACCGATCCGGATGGCTACCCTTTGGGACAGTGGATCATCAAGACCAGACAGCAAAAGCTGAACGGACGCCTGAAGGAAGAACGTATCGCACAGCTGGATGAGATCGGCATGGTGTGGAACATTTTCGATGCCAAGTGGGAAAAGGCTTATGCGCTGGCTGCGGCTTACTATGAGGAAAACGGCAACCTGAATATCCCACGTTCTTATGTGACAGCGGCTGGTGAACGACTGGGACAATGGGTCGCAAGCCAGCAATGGGCGTATCCGAAAGGAAAACTGACGGACGAACAGGTTGATCGGCTGAACCGGATCGGAATGTACTGGGGCAACCGCAATGACCGCCAGTGGAACGAAGGGTATCAGGAAGCCAAACGCTACTTTGATGCCCACGGCAACCTGAACGTCCCGGCAGAATATGTGTCACCGAATGGATATAACCTTGGAAATTGGGTCAAGCGGCAGCGGTATACCCGCCATAATCCTGAAAAAAGCTGCGCTGTGCTGACAGAGGAGCGTATTGCAAAGCTGGATGAGATTGGGATGCGGTGGGAGAAAGCGGATTCGAGACCGCGCCGGTTGGAGTTGGCACAAGGACCTCATAGGGAAAGCGAAAAACTGAATGTTTCAGCTAACCACAAAACGGGGGAAGAAATCGGTTTGTGTAGTTAATAGCTCGACCCCAAACAGTTGCTGTAATGTGGGTCGGAGAAGTTGCGCAAGACGTAAAAAGAAAATCTAAAGGAGTTATTGGAGAGGATTATGTCAAAATTTCAGCATGATGTGATGTTGAGGATTGTGAAGATCCTGAATGTTCTGATGATCGAGCTGCCGTTTGCGGCCTGCTGGTTCCTGTACTACTCGCACCAGACCTATGCAAATCTGGCATGGAAGGGTCATTTTGCGATTTTAGGCCTGTTTTTTATCCTGTACATTGTACTCGGTAAAATCTACGATGCGTTCTGGATGTCGATGCAGCGGGTCTCAGAACTGGTGTACGGCCAGATCCTTGGCGCTATGGCAACCGATGGTATTTTGTACATCGTGATCTGCCTGATGTCGGCAAAGTTCTGCAATCTGCTGCCGGGCATTGCAGCAATTGCGGGGCAGTTGGTGATGGCTGCGATCTGGGCATCTTGTGCACATAAATGGTACTACAAGACCTTCCCACCGCAGAAGACCGCAGTTGTCTACGATGTACGTCATGGTATGGAAAAGCTCATCAACGAGTATGGCCTGAGCCAGAAATACGATGTGCAGGTCACCTTGAGCGTGTCGGAGTGCTTGGAAGACCTGAGCATTCTGGACGGCATGGAGACTGTTTTTGTCAGCGGTGTTCACAGCCATGAGCGAAACATTATCTTGAAGCACTGCGTAGGGAAGGGCATCAATATGTTCGTCATTCCCCGCGTTGGCGACGTTATTATGAGTGGCGCTTGGCCGATGCATATGTTCCATCTGCCGATGCTGCGTGTCGGTCGTTACATGGCAAGCCCGGAGTTCTTGTTCATCAAGCGCGCAATGGACATTGTGATCTCACTGCTGGCACTGATCATCTTGAGCCCGCTGCTCCTGATCACAGCCATTGCGGTCAAATCCGATGGTGGCCCCGCCTTCTATAAGCAGGTGCGTCTGACCAAGGACGGCAAGCAGTTTGAGATTTTGAAGTTCCGCTCCATGCGCGTGGATGCAGAAAAGGATGGCGTGGCACGTCTTTCTACCGGCGACAAGGATGACCGTATTACAAAGGTCGGTCACATTATCCGCGCCTGCCGTCTGGACGAGCTGCCTCAGTTGCTGAACATCCTGAAGGGTGATCTGTCTGTTGTTGGTCCCCGCCCGGAGCGCCCGGAGATTGCTGCCCAGTACTGCGAGGAGATGCCCGAGTTTGCACTGCGGCTGCAGGCAAAGGCTGGTTTGACCGGTTATGCACAGGTGTATGGCAAGTATAACACCACCCCCTACGATAAGCTGCAGATGGATCTGATGTACATTGCCCATCCCAGCCTGATCGAGGATTTGAAAATCATGCTGGCGACCGTGAAGATCCTGTTTATGCCGGAAAGTACCGAGGGCGTTTCTGAGGGTCAAACCACTGCTATGAGTGGAGAAAACCACTAAGTATCGACGTTTTCGCACATTTCAGACTGCTAAAAATTAGAAGAAATTCCGGAGTGGGGTCAGGCATAAAAGCAGCTTTTACAGTAGCGTTAAGCCGGAAAGTTGGCAGATTGTCCTGTGTGAAGCCGAAATGCTGCTTATAACCGTGCAAAATGCCAAGAATATGGGCGTGAGAGCGGGCAAAACGAGTATGAATTGAAGCTTTTATGCCCCGAAAAAGCACTTTTATGGATGCGACGGTAGCTCGCGGGTTTATGCCAGATGGCACTGTGATGAGATGTGCTGATATTTACACAGTGGTTTCGGGACGGAGCAATGATAACCTCATCTGCGATTTCATCCCGGTCTTGAAGATAACAAGTCGGGTGTGAGCAAGATGATGATAAACACATGGTCGCAGAGATACTCATTCGTGTGGGGGAATCCGGCAAAAGCAAGGGAGCTACTGTAGCGTGGATGAGTGGGGTCTGGAATAAGCACATGACTTACTGTAGCTATTGTAGCAGTACAAGCCGTAGAAACGCTTGTTTTTGTGGTACAAGACATAGCGGCTGTGTGTAGATTACAATGCTGAGGACGATATAAGGAATAAACGGCTTAAGCAAATATGAGGTGATATTGTGAAAAACAAAGAAGCAAACTTTCAGATTCTAAAAATAGCTGCGATGCTCATGATTGTTTCACATCATCTTGTGGCAAAGAATGCATTTAACATTGACACGCAGGTTATAGGAATAACAGGTAATAAACTTGCATTGCAGATACTAGGGAACAACGCTTTTATTGGCAATAACCTGTTCTTTTTGGTTTCGGCGTGGTTTCTGAGCAAAAAACCAGATGAAAAGGTAGATCTCAACTATTCGGCAAGGTCGTGCTGGAAAATTGAAAAAACGGTTTTATTTTACGGACTCTCGATGTGTATTGGCACATTTATTTTCGGGGGGGGGCAGAGCAAAATATTACTGCTCCAATCTGTATTTCCAACACTGACAGGAATGTGGTGGTACCCAACAACGTACATGATTTTTCTTTTGATCTGGCCTTTCTATCACAAAGCACTTATGGGGTTCTCTGTGGATGTCCTAAAGCAGTTTACGACAGTCATGCTTGTGATTTGGAGTGTTTCAACAATTGTTCCGTTTATTAATTGGGGCGCTAATAATTTACTTGCGTTTTTAATGCTGTACTCAATTGTGATAATGATTAAAAGAATGGGAATAACGTATGAAAATCATAAATCAGGATTCAAGGCATTGATACTGATTCCATACAGTGTTGCCGTTATAAGTATTATTGTACTTGATTTAGTAGGGGAAAAGATATCATTTGCCGCAGAGTATAGTTGCTATTTCATGCGTGGAAATTATCGTCCTGTTTCTATGATGGTATCGATTGGACTCTTTATGTGGGGAACTTCATGGAAGGTAAGGACCAACAAAGTACTTGACTATTTGGCGGAAGCAACTTTTGGAGTGTACCTGTTCCATATGTATCCGGCTAATATGACGTATCTCTTTGAAAAGTTGTTTTCACTTCAGAAAGTGATTGAAAAACCATACGCCGTTTTATGGGTTGTTGCAGTTACCGCTATTATTTTTGTGACAGGAGTTGCAATTGACTCGTTGCGAAAGGCGATGTTCTCTAGCTTTGAATTTTTGACAAATTTGATTCGAGCAAAAAATAACTCAGCGTGTAGCTGAGAAAATGTGGCTCAGACTCTTTGAGATGAGTCTGGGCTGTTTTAGTGGGAGAGGAATTCGAGATGAAAAAAGTACTTCTAGTGACATTTTCAGACAATGCGGATCATCAGGATACGTTGTTTGGAATGTACGAAGAAATGAGAAATCGAAGTGACTGGGATGCTTACTTGCTTTGCATCAAGACTCCGAAGGTGGAACTCCAGAAATCAGATCATACATGGCTGGTTGACTGCCCGGAAAGGCCTGGTGTAACAAAGAAAACATTCAATCTCCCACTGTTGGTTTCGATTATTCATCGTATCCGCAAGGAACATTTTGACGCAATTTATTTTGAAAGTCTGCATACGTGGAATCTTCCGATTATGATTATGTCTGGAAAAGCCAAGACCTATCAGGTAATCCACGAGGTCATTCCACACGAAGGAGACAGTCAGGTCAAGATGGTTGATTTGATGAACAAGGCTGTGGTTAAGTTCGCAGATACGATTGTCCTGCGCAACAAAACCTATATTCAGGATATGATCGGCCGCTACGGAATCAGCGCAGACCGTGTAAAGTATCTGGAATTGTGGCGTAGATATCCAGCATATACGTCCCCGGTACATAGTAGTCGTGCTCTTTTCTTTGGGAGAATCAATCCTTACAAAGGTGCAGATAACCTGTTAGAGATTGTTCGCCTGTGCCCGGATATTCAATTTGATGTTATTGGTCGGGTTGATCCGCAGATGCAGAAAGTTGTTGAGCAACTTGCAAAAGAGAAAAATGTAAAGCTCAACAATGATTATGTCACTGATGAAGAAATGCGGGAGGCTTTCATTAACTGTGACTGGGTAATCGTTCCATATAATTCTGCTTCTCAGTCCGGCATTATTATCGACGCTTACAAGTATAGCCGACCTGTCATTGCGTTTGCTGTGGGTGCTATTCCGGAGCAGGTGGATGATGGGAAGAGCGGTTATCTTGTTGAGGCGGGCGATAATAAAAAGTTTGCGGATAAGCTAAAGGAAGCTATGAAACTGAGTACAGAAGAATATGATACGATGAGTAGCTATGCTTACCAGTATGGTAGTAAAAAATATGCAACAGGCGACGCTATGAATCGTTTTATGGAACTGTTCTGAATAATGGAGACGGAAAATGAAGCTGTTATATGTAACGAGTCAGTCAGGACGGAGAATAAACGGGTTTATGCGTTCGGCGATTATTGCAGCAAGACAATTGAATATTGATTTTACGATTGTCAGCAATATGGATCACGCAGACAAACAGTTATATGAAGAAGACTGCAGAACATACGGAATTAAAGCAGAACACATAGACTGCGACAGAAATCCGTTAGCAAAGAAGAACTACACGCTTGCTAAAAAACAGTTGCTCGATCTGATGAAGCGAGAAAAATACGATGTGGTTCATTGCAATACTCCGATTGGTGGTGTGTTAGGAAGAATCTGTGCAAATAAGGCTAAAATTCCGTATGTGATTTATGAGGCGCATGGATTTCATTTTTGGACAGGTGCCCCCATAAAAAATTGGATTTGCTACTATCCGATAGAAAGATATATGGCGCACTTTACGGATATGCTTATCACAATAAATGATGCAGATTATGTTCAGGCAAAAAAATTCCGGTTAAAGAAAAATGGTCGAGTGGAAAAGGTCCCTGGTGTTGGAGTTGATCTGTCAAAATTTGATAAGGAACAACGCAAAACAGAAAAAGGCGAGGAGATTCGCTTGTCTCTGAGAAAGAGCTGGAACATAGACCCGAGCGCATTCATTTTTGTATCTGTGGGAGAACTTAATGACAACAAAAATCAGGAAGTGGCGATTCGTGCCCTCGCAAAGGCCAATGATCCCAATTTTTATTATCTAATTTGTGGTGAAGGCGAAAATCGAAAGTACCTGGTAGAACTGGCCGAACAGCTTGGCGTTGGAAAACAAGTAAAACTGCTTGGATTTCAGAGCAACATTCCAGAAGTGCTCCTTGCATGTGATTGCTTTGTGTTTACGTCTTTTAGGGAGGGCCTGCCCGGAGCGCTGATGGAGGCAATGGCGTCAGGTTTGCCCTGTATTGCTTCAAAGATCCGTGGGTGTACTGACTTGTTGGGTGACAGTGATTATCTGTTTGACCCGAAGGATGCAGATGAGCTGGCAGATAAGATGAGGAGCATAGTAGATAAAGGCGAAAGACTGCGCGAGGTTACAAGAAATAGCAATAATGTTGTGAACTTCGATCTAGATCACGCCATTCAAAGTCTTAAGAAACTGTATAAGAGTGTAGAGGATAGGTAAGATGAGTAAGAAAATCATGCATCTTTTAACAGGAACGAGTTTTTCAGGGGCGGAAAACGTTGCATGCCAAATTATGGCGTGCTTTAAGAACGATGCAGAGTATGAAATGTTTTACTGCAGCCCAGACGGGAAAATTCGTGAGGCACTAAAAGAACGTAATGTGCGGTTTGCGCCGATGAAAGAATGGTCCTTGTCAGAAGTTAAGCGCATTATCCGTGAAGAAAAACCAGATATTATTCATGCTCACGACATGAAAGCATCTTTTTTTGCAGCATTGCTTTGCGGAAGGATTCCGCTGATTTCCCATGTGCATAATAATAATTTTGACTCTCGAGGAATCTCTGCGAAAGCGTTGTTTTACAGGTATGCTGCCCAAAAAGCAAAGCATATTTTTTGGGTGTCGAAATCTGCATATGAAGGATATGCATTTCATGAACAGTTCGAGGGAAAAAGCAGCATCCTTTATAACGTAATCGACGCAGAAGAAGTCTATAAAAAGGCCGCACAAGATGAAAAAGAATATGCCTACGATATTGTATATGTGGGTAGATTGACCCCCCCAAAAAACCCCCAGAGGTTGGTCAAAGTACTTGCTGGAATAGCAGAAAAGTATCCGAAGATGAAAGCCGCTATTATCGGCACAGGCGATTTGGAGGCAGAAACAAAGCAGGCGATTGCCGAGCACCATGCGGAGCATAGCATCGATATGCTGGGATATAGCAGCAACCCATATGGGGCAATGAAGCAGGCTAAAATTCTGATTATGACTTCGAGATGGGAAGGGCTTCCGATGTGCGCTCTGGAAGCAATGGCACTTGGTGTGCCGATTGTAAGCACACCGACGGATGGACTGAAGGAAATCGTCGATGATGGTAAGACAGGGTATTTGAGCGATGATGACGATGTCCTGATCGAGCGTTGCACGGATGTTCTGGAAAATAAAGAACTGTACCAGAACCTGCATCACGCTACATTGGAAAAGGCAGCGCAAATTCTGGATATTAAAACATATAAGGAAGCACTGGATAAGGTTTATCGGCAAACGATGTAAAGAAACAATAGGTGGGGAGGAAATATCAGCGTGAAAGCAAGAATAGCTCTTTTTACAGCAAACGTGCAAGGTGGAATTTTACAGCTAACCGTACAGTTGTACAAGACACTTGTCGAAGAAGGGTACGACGTGAAGGTTGTAATGCCCTATGAAATTCATGATACAGACATCAGCTTGATTGCAAAGACTGATCTCATCCAATACCATAAAGAAAAGAAAGTAATTGATCAGTCTCCTTATAAAAAAATAGCGGGCAGAATCAATAATATTCAGCCTGAGTTCATTTGGTATATGGACGATAGCGTGATATGTTCAAATGTTGGAATGTTTTTGAAAGGCGAAATCAAGCAGCTTTTAACGCTCCACGACGCAGGAACGCACCATCCTACAAATAACAGAAGCCTGCGGATGGTCTTATTGGAGAAATACACGGAATTCATAAATAGAAGGTTCTATAAACGTGTAGATAAGTTTGTGTTGATGTCTCCGGAGAGTGTTGTGACGTTTGGTAATCTGTATCCGCACTATAAAGAAAAAGCTGTAATGATAACGCTTGGAGCGCATCTGCCAGATGCAAATGAAATTAAGCCTGTGGAAATGAATGCAGAAAGCGATTATTTGCTGTTCTTTGGACGGATTGATAAATATAAAGGCATTGGAAATCTATTAAAAGTATATCAGGATATTTCGGATAAAGCTCTCCCGCTGGTTATAGCAGGCGGTGGAAATTTTACAGAGGAAGAAAAAAGCCTGATTAATCAGTGCAATAACCTCACAGTTATCAATCGGTATATCGATGATGGAGAAATGAAATGGCTACTTCATCATATGACGCCAGCCGTATTACCGTATATTGAAGCAACTCAAAGTGGTATTATTCCGCTGGCATATTTGTTTGGCAAGCCGGTTGTTGTATCAAATGTTGCGGGGCTGACACAGTTCGTTGTGAATGGAAAGACGGGCATTATATGTAGCACACAAAATGAGTGGAAAAATGCCCTGATTGAAATGACCTCTGAAACCGCAAGAGCCTTTGAGAAAGAGATTCTCGAGTACTATTCTAAGAATATGGACTGGAACGCAAATGTAAGGGAGCTTTTTGCAAAGTTATGAAAAAAGTACTGATTGCAGTTAGCCAACTGAGAGTTGGTGGAGTATCGAAGGCGCTAATTGAACTGCTTAAAAATATATGTGATAAGTGCGAAGTGACACTTCTTTGCTTTGATCATGACGGCGCATTTTATAGCGATATTCCGGAACAGGTTAAGATTGTTGAAGATAATGCATATTTGGCTCTTACAGAGCGCTCGGCTGGTGATTTGCAACAGTACGGTTCTAAATATAAAGTGATTCGTCAGGTTTGCTCGGCATGGACGAAGTGTTTCAATAAAAAAATACCTGCGAATTATATATGCAATAAAGTCGGGAAAATTGACGGGGTTTATGATATTGCAATTGCTTTTGGACATCCACAGCAGGAAAATATCTTTTGCAATCTGGCCGGAGAGGTTGTAATAAATTGCGTAAACGCAAATAAAAAAGCAATTGTAATACACTGCGATTACGAAATGTATGGGGGACACTGTACATATAATGATAAACTGTTGCTGAAATTTGATAAGATAGCGGCAGTGTCTAAGAGTGTGGGTGCAGCGGTGATTAGATGCATTCCCGAAGCAGAAGATAAAATATGTGTTTTGAGAAATTTTCATGATTTTAAACTAATCAATGAGATGGCATCACAGGATACAATAGAATATCGATGTGAGAATTCCTTGGTAACTGTAGCGCGGTTAAGCGGTGAGAAGGGACTTGAGCGCGGAATTGAAATCGTAAAGGAACTAAAAATGGATGGATATGACGTGGAATGGCATATCGTTGGTGGTGGACCGTTACGAAGTCAGCTGGAGCACTTAATTGGTGAGAATCATGCAGACGATTATATTGTTTTAGAAGGCGAGCAGGTTAACCCGTATAGATATATTAAAGGGGCGGATTATCTGTTTGTGCCATCCATCCACGAAGCTGCACCTATGGTTTTTGATGAAGCTGCAAGCTTAAAGGTGCCGGTAATTTCCACAGACACTCTGTCAGCGAGAGAGCTGGTTGAGGATAGAAAAATAGGTCTTGTGGGTGAGACGGAGCACATCAAAGAGCTTCTGAAATATGCGCTCGATAATAAAGGTATCTTTAAGAGTATGGTATTGCAATATGAGTCGAGTAATACCGAGGCTTTGCATGATTTTGAGAGCTTGTGTGATAAATGAGATTAAACATGGTGAATTCCACATATGAGAGGATAATTGAATGCTACACAGAGAAGTTGATTTAAAAGAGGATCAATGGAAAATGTGCGGGATAGGAGCACTTATCATCCTGGGACTCTTTGCTAGAGATATGATGGGGATAAGTGTGAACAAGTTCCTGTTTTTATTGATTGCGCTGATTCCAATCTTTTTTTTGGAAACTAAAAATGTTGCAGTTTTTACGTGCTTTTTGGTCCCTTTGTATGTTGGACTGCCGGGGAATTTTATTTCAGTATTTTTGCTTGCTAGATTGTTTTACGACGCAGTCAAGTATAAGTTTCCTATTGAAAAGACGGGATTTGTTCTCACACTATGTGTGGTTGCCTATATCACCGTTCAAGACTTCTTGACAGGGTATACAGGAATTTATCATTTAATGGCTGCGTTTGATTTCATACTTCTGGCATTTTCTATGTCTGTAATTCGACAATATAGGGTTGGTACGCAGGCAGTCGTAGCTTATGCTATTGGTAATTTTGCATTAGGTGCAGTTATGCTTAGTGCGACGCTTTCTTATTATTCTTTGCAAGATTTGATGAATCCGGCGACTAGACTGGGTTATACGGGAATGCTAATTGGAAATACAGGAGCTAATATGGCTACCTCTATTGACCCGAACTTCTATGCAATGAATACAATTGCGTGCATATCTACAGTAAGTTTGCTTCTACCAAAATTTCAATCCAAAATGGGGAAGATTGCAGCTGTTATTTCTATGATTGGCAGTACAGTGTGCTGCCTGATTGGATTGTCCAGAACGTTTATCATCCTACTAGCTGTATGGGGTGTTTTGTGGTTCCTGAGCCAAGGTGACATAAAGAAAACGGTCGCAGTTTTAGCCGTGATGAGTTTGTTCGTGTTTGCCTTTCTCAAGTTTATGCCGATCATAGCACAAGGTTTTTTAAATCGCTTTGAGGGTGCAGATGTTGTTGGAGGAAATGGTAGAATCAATCTAATTTTATTGTACTTCAAGCCTTGGTTCGAAACGGTTTTGTCTATTTTATTTGGAATTGGGTTGTTTAATTGTCATACACATTGTGCACCGTTGATGTATCTGTTTGGTTTGGGGATTGTTGGAACAATTCCACTTTTTTCTTGGTTTGCATACCAGTGGAATCGATGCGCTAAATGTTGTAGAAAAGTCGGTTTCCAGAAAATAGTACCATTGTTCCTTACTCTGATCGGATATTCATCTATTCCGGCTGCCGGAGCAATAAACTATACATTGCCAATAATGATATCGATGATTGCTTTAGTATCAGAAAATCGCATGGGAGAATCAAATGAATAGGAAGAGAATTGAACGTGCACTAGGCCGATTCTTATTTGTATTTGCGTCCAAATTGCCAGAATCAACATCTCCGGTAAACTTTGGTGCAAAACGTTTCCGTGCCTTGTGTGGACGGCTTATCATGAAGTCATGCGGAGAGAATGTCAATATTGAAAAAGGAACCTTTTTTGCATCAGATACAAGTCTGGGAAATAAATCAGGAATTGGAGCATTCAGCATAATATCCAATACAACGGTGATTGGTAATAATGTTATGATGGCCCGAGAGTGCATTATTAATCCGAGCAATCATAAAATGGACGATATATCCCGTCCGATGAATCAACAGGGATTTGAACCTGTTCGTCCGGTTATCATTGATGATGATGTGTGGATAGGAAGTAGAGCTATTATCCTGCCGGGGGTTCATATTTATCGGGGGGTGTCGTTGCTGCTGGTGCTGTAGTGACGCAAGACGTTCCAGAATATGCAATTGTAGGTGGAGTCCCTGCAAGAATAATTAGATTTAGAAATAAGTCAAAGATCATCGAAGGAGAATGATTAATATGAAAGTTGGTATTCTGACGTTTCCACATGCACCTAGCCTGGGGGCAATGCTCCAAATGGGGGCATTGTACCATGTCATAGAGGAAATGGGGCATGATGTTGCAGTTATCAACTATGTTTCTGATAAAGTAAACCACAAAAAAACACGAACCATAACGCCAAAGACCATTCTAATTGAAATGTTATCGAAGTGTTTTCTAAAAAGTGCAAAACCGTCGTATCAGGAGTTTGAGCAAAAGCTGAAAATGTACCCGAGTCAGGTGGTTTCCAGCACTGAGCAAATGAGTGAACTGAGCGAGGGACTGGACCGAATAATTGTGGGAAGCGATCAGGTGTGGAATCCGGTTGTGACAGGACATGATTTGAATTTTTACCTTGAGTTCTGTTCAGAACCGGAGAAAAAGGCATCGTATGCAGCCAGTTTTGGCTACATGCAGGCGGATCCGGAATACGAAGAGAAAATTTCTGAACTTCTCAAGGACTTCGCCTTTTTAAGCGTTCGAGAAAAAGATGGACAGGATATTGTCAAATCTCTTACTGGACGCAAGGCGGAATTGGTCTTAGATCCCACATTGCTTGTATCGGCAGACTATTTAAAAGGCGAAATGGAACCCTGTCATAGAAAAAAGAAATATGTTCTGTTTTTCTGCATTAAGCCGAGTGTGGGACTTCGTGAAAAAGCAGAACAATATGCAGATAAATATGGCTATGAATTGGTGACGGTCGGGGGAAGAATTAAAGAACGATTTGATCCCCGAAAGCATCCTGAATATGGTGTTGGACCTAAGGAATTTCTGGGTTTGATAAATGGGGCACAGTGTGTGTTTACTAATTCGTTTCACGGTATGGCAATTTCAGTGGCATTGCATAGAGATTTCTTTGTGGAATTCTCTTCGGATACCAATTCACGGCTGGTGAATTTAACTGAAATGCTTGGAATGGAGAATCGTGTTGTAAGAGACAAAACCCCGTTAGAGGAAAAGATTGACTACACACATGCTGACGAAGTGTTGCAACGAGAGCGCAAGGTTTCGATGCAATATCTGGAAAAAGTGCTTCAGTAATTAAGAGGAAAACATGAACAGAACACAAAAATTTGCATTAAATTCGTTAACTTCTATGGTATCACAGATTGTCGTTATGGCTGCGGGCATGATTACACCCCGTCTGATGATTGCTACATATGGCTCAGAAATGAATGGACTGGTGAGTTCATTAAACCAATTTATTTCATACATAACGCTGGTTGAAGCTGGAATCGGTGGAGCGGCTATCTACTCGCTATACAAGCCTCTTGCGGAGGAAGACCATGCTCGAATAAGCGGTATAGTAGTAGCTGCAAAAAAGAGCTACCGGCAGGCCGGATATATTTTCTCGGCGGGTATTTTTATTCTGGCTGTTGTTTATGGCCTCCTTTCGAATGCAGAGTCTGTCACTTTTGGTACGATTTTTACTCTGGCAATTATTTTAGGAATCAACGGCTGCTTCGACTTTTTCTTTGTAGCGGGCGATAGAGTCTTGCTGACAGCGGATCAAAGAAATTATGTTATTTCATTTGCAACAATCATTAATACGGTGTTAAGAACGGTAATTATTTGTGTAATGACAGCGCATCAGATGAACATTTTACTGTTATACGGATGTGCGTCAGCGCTTGTCATTATCAAAGCAGGAATTATCGTATGTTATTCTCATAATAATTATACATATCTTGACAAAAAAGCTGTGCCGGATAGAGGCGCTATGGAAAAGCGCTGGGAGGTAATCTATCAACAGATATTAGGAATTATCCAAACGGGTGCGCCGACAGTTCTCGCCACAATTTTGTTGAATTTGGTTTCTGTCAGTGTGTATTCAATTTATAATATGGTGATTTCTGGGCTTAATGGTGTTCTAAGTATCTTTATATCGGGATTGCCTGCTGGGTTTGGAGATCTAATTGCACGGAGAGAAGAAACGACCCTAAGAAAAACTGTATCGGAATTTGAGGTGGCATATTACTATATCTTATCGATAGTGTACGGTCTGGCATTCGCTCTGATAATGCCCTTTGTGTCGGTATATACAAAGGGTCTCTCTGATGCGAATTATTACTATCCTCTTTTGGGTGCTGTTATTGTTCTTAATGGATTATTATACAATATCAAGACACCCCAGAGTATGTTAATTGTATCTGCAGGAATGTACAGAGAAACAAGATGGAGGGTAACAATCCAAGGATTAATCATTATAGTGTTTGGCGCGATAGGCGGACGATTGGCGGGTATGGTTGGAATAATGCTTGGATCCTGTCTTTCTAATCTGTATAGAACGATTGACTTGTTGTTTTTTACACCAAAGTATATAACGCACACATCGCCATTAAAATCATTGCTTCGGATGCTTCTGGTGATGGTGAATATTATTGTGATTTATGGCCTATCGTTAGTCTATAGTCCAGAGTGCATGAGTTATCTGCAATGGTTCAAATTAGCAATAATATATGGCGTTTGGGCAGTTGTAGTGGTCACTGCTAGCGCTTATGCGTTTGAAAAGAAAGAATTTATTTCCGTGATGAAGAGAATGCTTTCTTTGGTAAAACGAAAGGTGTGATCTAGATGCTAGAAGGCGTAAAAAAAGAATTTTGTTACGGATGCTCAGCATGCGCTACGGTTTGTCCTAAAAATTCAATTGAGATGATACCCGATGAAGAAGGGTTTAAGTATCCGGTAGTTGATAATGTAAAATGCGTAGGCTGTGGTTTGTGTGAAAAGGCTTGCCCTGTTTTGAAACCCAAAGGTAACGTGAGCAGCACAGTTCAAAAGGCCTACGGAGTGAAACATAATAACGAGAACGTACTTCGAACGAGCGCAAGCGGAGGATTCTTTACGGCGATATCTGATGTCATATTGGCAGAAGGCGGTGTTATCTATGGGGCTGCCTTCGACGACGACATGGTGGTAAGACATTTCAGAGCAACAACTGCTAGAGAGAGACCGGATGAAGGGCTCAAAGTATGTTCAAAGTGATATAGGAGACACATATCTTCTAATAAAAAAGGATTTACAAGATGGTAAAAAGGTCCTCTTTACAGGCACGCCTTGTCAAACAGATGGCTTAAAACGAGCGCTTCAAGGCAGAACGAACAACCTAATTTGTGTTGACTTGATCTGCCACGGTACACCGAGTCCGTTGGTATTTGCCGATCATATAAAAATGATTGAGGCTAAAACGCATAAGCGTGTTATTAGCTATTGCTTCCGGCCCAAAAAGTGGTCGTGGCATGTCCATAGAGAAATAGCATACTTGAGCAATGGAAAGGAATATCATTCAAACGCATACTCGGATTTGTGGCGGACTATTTACTATATGAAGTTGGCGACGAAATTATCATGTCATCATTGTCAGTATTCGTGCCTTAATCGTCCAGGTGACCTTACAATGGGAGATTGTCGAGGCATTGATGCTGTTTGTCCTGGGTTTGGAAGCGATGAGGGTGTGTCACTTGTGCTGGTAAATACTCCAACAGGTGTGGAGTATTTTGAAAAAGTCCGATCAGCCATGAAGGTAATTGAACTATCGATTGATGATGTTATGCAACCTCCGTTGAGAGAACCGAGCAAGCAAAGTGGAAACCGTATGAAGTTCATGTCTGTATACCGGAATAAGGGGTATATGTCTGCAGTACATGCATGTTTGGGAAGATTATATTATCTAAAATACAACGTCAAAAAACTACTGAATAAGAACTGATGTGATTAATAGAATATGTGTGAGGATTAGATCATGCTAAAGAAACTGGTAAAGAAGATAGTGATGGGACATAAGGCTGACTGCGAAAGCTATCTGGCATTTTTGAAGCGGGGGGGGGCAACTGTTGGCGATAATGTGAGAATCTTTACTCCTTCGCAGACGCACATTGATGACCAGGCACTCCATCTCCTTCATATTGGATCGAATGTAGTAATTACTGGGCCGGTTACCATTTTGACGCATGATTATAGTTCTTTTGTGTGTATGAGACGTTACCCGGAAAGAGAACGCGCAGTTGCAGCAATGAGATCTGTAACGATTGGTGATAATGTGTTTGTTGGGTGGGGAGCCACAATTCTCCCAGGCACTACAATTGGAGAAAATACAATTATCGGTGCGGGAGCTGTAGTATCTGGCAATATTGAAGCGGATTCTGTTTATGCAGGAAACCCGGCGAGAAAAATAATGACATTAGAAGATTTTTATCAAAGACGAATTGCTCGGCAAGAAGGAGAAGCAAGAAATATCTACAAGTCCTACCTGGATAGTTTCGGAAAAGAACCGACAGCAGAATGCTTTTACGGATATGAATCGTTATGGGCAAGGTCAAGGTATTCTCATTGTAGATATGACTCATATTCGGATTTCTGCGATTCAATTAAAGAACAAATCATGGAGGAAAAAAACAAATGATTATCACGAAAACACCATTTCGGATGTCCTTCTTCGGTGGTGGCACCGATATGGAAAGCTTTTTTAGGGAGAATGGTGGTGCTGTCCTTTCCACTACCTTCGACAAATATTGCTATGTGAACGTTCGTCATTTGCCGCGGTTCTTTGATTATTCTACAGAGCTTTCCTACTCAAAGACGGAGCGTGTAACAAACATCGATGATATTCAGCATCCGGCGATTCGAAATGCGATGAAGATGCTTGACATGCATGAGATTCGTCTTACATATGAAGCCGATCTTCCGGCTCGTTCTGGTCTTGGCACTTCTAGCTCTTTTGCGGTTGGAATGTTGAATGCATTCTATGCACTCAAGGGAAAATATGCTGATAAGAAAAAGTTGGCGAACGAAGCAATTTACCTTGAGCGAAACTTGTGCCAGGAGGCCGGTGGCTGGCAAGATCAGATTGCGGCTTCCTTTGGTGGTTTCAACCGCATTAACTTCAATGCAGATGGCTACGAAGTACTGCCTGTTATCATTTCGCCGGAACGCAAAAAGCAGCTTAATAAGAATCTGATGATGTTCTTTACGGGCTTTACTCGTTTCTCTTCCGATGTGCAGAAAGCAAACGCTGTAGGTAAGCAGGATAAGACTGCTCAACTTAAGGAAATGCTTGCGCTCGTTGATGATGCGGAGCGTGTTTTGACGGACAAGAACACTGACCTCGATGATTTTGGTAGAATGCTTGATCACACATGGAGACTGAAGCGTCAAACCGGTTCGGCTGTTTCGACTAATAGCATTGATGATTTGTACGCAAAAGGCATGGCTGCCGGCGCACTGGGCGGAAAACTGCTCGGTGCTGGTGGCGGAGGATTCCTTGTGTTCTATGTGCAGCCGGATCACCAGGATGCTGTTCGTTGGGCGATGCGGGATTTGATGTACATCCCATTTGAGTTTGAAGACGGCGGTACTAGAGTGATTCATTATACACCGGAAATGTACGAGCCCAAAAACTGAACAATGGGAGGACAAAATGAAATCCCGGAGGATTTTGCTATGGGGATGGTTTGGTTTTGAAAATTTAGGAGATGATCTTCTTCTAAATACGATGTTAGAAAACTTGTCTCCCTATTCCGGAACAATTACAGTTCCGATGCGTTCACAGTACGATATAAAACATCAAAACGTAAAGCAGATTGAGCGAAATTACACAGCATTGTTTAGAGAAATCCCCCATAATGATATGCTGATTATTGGCCCGGGTGGATTGTTTCCATTCGATAATCCTAGGAAAGTTGCTATTTACTTTTTTACTGCGTTATTGTGGAAAGTCTTTGGACGAAAAGTAGCATTTTTTGGGGTGGGCATTTCAGAACGCATGGGTTCATTCAGTAAAGCAATTTGGCGAGCAACTGCGGCGATATCGGACTTGTTTATAACTCGAAGTCCTGCAGTTGTTGAAAAAATTGGATGTATCGAATCACCTAAAATACATACAATGGCGGATACAGTATTTGCGTCATCTATGAGATTCAAGAATTCCTGTTGCGAGGATAGGGTGGGAATATTTGTTGCAAATCTTGAGCAGCAGGGAATGGAAGATGAGTACAAGTCTTCGGTAACAACATGGCAGGGCGTTGTTTCTGAATTGTTGGATAGAGGGTTTGCAGTTGATCTGCTTGCGTTTACAAGAGGATCTGATGATAGATTGATTTCGGATATTGCAGCTGCTTTTAGTAATCGGGGGGGGGTACAGACAATCCCCTACGAGAATGCGCTTAGTGCAGTTGAAGGACTAAACAGATATAAAATAACGATATCAATGAGATTTCATGCATTGGTGTTATCCTTACTTGCAAATGTACCAACTGTTCCGATTGCGTATGGCGAAAAGACATATTTGCTTGCGGAGAAAAGTGGACTGTCTAAGTATGCAATAGTCTGGAATAGCTTCCAAAAAGAGTATTACGGATATACGCAGGATGCACCACTAAGCGAATTAGTGAAAAGAATTGATTTGCTAATTACAAATCGTGACGATGCTCAAAATGACATGAGACAAAGCAGGGAAGCGTTTAAAACTTCGGCAACTTACGCAATGAAACAGCTGATAGAATTAGCCAATCAGGAATAAAAATGAGGTTTAACTAGATGAAAACAGTAATAATGGCCGGAGGCAGGGGCACCCGGATTTCCTCTGTTGCCAGTGATATCCCCAAGCCGATGATAAAAATCGAAGGAAAGCCTGTTCTGGAACATGAGTTGGAGTGTCTGCGTGACCAAGGATTCACAGACATTATTTTGACCGTCTCTCATCTCGGAAACATCATCATGGACTATTTCGGAGATGGTTCAGGCGTATCTCCGGCAACAGGGAAACCCTTCGGTGTTCATATTGAATACTATTTTGAGAAGGAGCCGCTAGGTAATGCTGGTGCACTTTTCAAAATCAAGGATAGGTTGGATTCGGATTTTCTACTGCTGAATGCCGATGCTGTGTTCGATGTGGATTTCAACCGGTTCGTAGCCTTCCATAAACAACATGGCGGTTTGGTTACTCTTTTCACGCATCCGAATAGTCATCCCTACGACAGTGGACTCATTATTGCTGATAAAAATGGAGCTGTTGAGCAATGGCTGGCCAAGGAAGATAAACGGCCGGAATACTATCGTAATCGTGTCAATGCAGGGCTTCATGTTATCAATCCGAGCATTTTGGAACATTCTGGGATTGATGCGGACAAGGTTGGCACTGTGGGAGAGAACGGAAAATCCATCAAGGTTGACTTGGATCGGCAACTCCTCAAGCCGTTGGCAGAAACCGGAAAGATGTTCTGCTACGACAGTCCTGAGTATGTGAAGGATATGGGGACACCTGAACGCTATTATTCTGTATGCGAGGATTACAAAACTGGTCGCGTTTCCGGTAAGAATCTGAAGAACAAGCAGAAAGCGGTGTTCCTTGATCGGGACGGCACTATCAATAAATATGTGGGTTTCCTTCGGAACATAGACGAGTTTGAACTGATAGACGGCGTTGCAGATGCAATCAAAAAAATCAATGCTTCCGGTTATTTGGCAATTGTTGTTACGAATCAGCCTGTGATTGCCCGTGGTGAAGTGTCCTTTGAAGAACTCGGAGTGATTCACAACAAGATGGAGACACTTCTGGGAATAGAAGGAGCTTATTTGGATGCCATCTACTTCTGCCCACACCATCCGCACAAGGGATACGAAGGGGAACGTCCAGAACTGAAGTTTGACTGCGATTGCCGCAAACCGAAACCTGGAATGCTGCTGAATGCAGCACAGGATTTTAACATTGATCTGTCGCAGTCTTGGATGATTGGCGATGGCGAGAACGATGTTAAGGCTGGTCAAAATGCTGGTTGTCGGACTGCCTTGATAGGTAACGAGTCCTATGGTCAGACAGTGACGGTGTCGTCTCTGAAGGACTTTGTGGAGCAATATCTTAAATAAGAGGGGGATTACTAAAATGCGTGAACTGGAAAATCGACTGATGAAACACATCGACCTGTTGATGGAACGGTATCCTTCTTTGGAATCGGCAAAAGATGACATTGTTGCTGCATACCTTTTGCTGGAGGAGTCCTATAAGAACGGTGGAAAGCTTCTTGTGGCAGGGAATGGCGGTTCTGCGGCAGATGCGGAGCATATCGTTGGTGAGTTAATGAAGGGCTTTAAGCTGCCTCGTAAGCCTGAAACTGATTTCGCAGAAAAGCTGGTTGCTGAGAATCAGGAACTCGGTGCTGTCCTGGCAGAAAACCTGCAGGGAGCACTTCCTGCTATTGCACTGGATGGTCATCCTGCTCTGTCTACAGCCTATATGAATGACTGCGAACCACTACTCTGCTTTGCACAGCAGGTCAATGGTTACGGTAAATCCGGGGATGTATTCCTTGGCATTTCCACCAGCGGCAATAGCAAAAATGTGCTGTTTGCTGCGACAACCGCACACGCTAAGGGAATGAAGGTCATTGGACTGACGGGAGCAAAGGATAGTAAACTGAAGGATATGAGCGATGTGTGCATCAAGGCTCCGCAGACAGAGACTTATATGATTCAGGAACTGCATCTGCCCATTTATCACTGTCTGTGCTTGATGCTGGAAGATAGGTTTTTTGCATGATTAAATATGCTTTTCAGAGGGCTTGCTCAAGAAGAGAAATACACTGGCCGGATTTAGAAATCGCTGATGAATGGCAGCATAAAATAATAACAGAAGCGTACAAGATAAAGAATGAGCCAAATAGGGAGATTACGATCACGGCATCTGATGGAGTGAAATTAGTCGGCCATTATTTTGAAAGAAAGAAAAATGCACCAATTATCATCTTTTTTCATGGACTTTGGTCTGATAGCTTTGTATGTGGAGTGCCAATTTACAGAATTACAGAAGAGCATAAATGGAACCTCCTACTAGTAAGCTTGCGAGCACATGGTGACAGCGGAGGAAATATTTCGACACTTGGTGTGTTGGAAAGATATGACTGTTGTGACTGGGCAAATTGGGTGACTTCTGAATTTGGAGAACAGGTGCCTATATATCTTATGGGATTTTCTATGGGCGGGGCTGCCGTATTGATGAGTAGTGACTTGAATTTACCAAAGTCTGTTTGTGGAATCATTGATGATGCGGGCTTTACAACGCCTTTAGAAATGATAAAGGTAGGGAGCAAGAATAAACTGCGTTATGAATTGTTAAGTGATATATTTACTCAGATGGTAAATGTGGGAACAAAAATCTGGGGCCATTTTGACTTGAAAGACGCAGATGCAAGCGTAGCGGTATCAAAGACAAATGTGCCAATTCTAATTATTCATGGTGATAAAGATAATCGAGCACCTCTGTCGATGGCATATAAGATTTATGACAGTTGTCAAGGCGAAAAAGACTTATATATAGTTTCTGGTGCAACACATAAGGAATGCTATAGAACAAATCCAGAGAAATACGAAAAGATAGTTTCTGAGTTCATAGAAAAAAATCTTCCGTGATAAACAACTCTGCGTTTTCGAGGATTTATCGGCCATGTGTTCCGCCACATGGCTGTGTTGCTCAAGTGTGCTACCTCTCCGTGGTGAGCAGCAGGCAACGGATTATAATCCGGCTAAAGCATATATTCGTTAATTTACTCTTTGGATGAGGAAAAACTATAATGGGAAAGTATTTTGGAACCGATGGTTTCCGTGGTGAAGCCGGAATCACTCTGACCGCTGACCACGCTTACAAAGTAGGCCGTTTCCTGGGATGGTATTACAATATGTTGCGTGAGCGCAACGGCGACACCAATCCGGCACGCATTGTGATCGGCAAAGACACCCGCCGCTCCAGCTATATGTTCGAGTACAGCCTTGTCGCTGGCCTGACCGCCTCCGGCGCAGATGCCTACCTGCTTCATGTCACTACTACGCCGTCTGTGGCCTATATTGCCCGCGTGGACGACTTCGACTGTGGCATCATGATTTCTGCCAGCCATAATCCCTACTACGATAACGGCATCAAACTGATCGACTGCTATGGCGAGAAAATGCCCGAGGAAATCCTGTTGCTGGTAGAGGACTACATCGACGGAAAGCTCCATGTGTTCGACAAGGACTGGCCGGAGCTGCCCTTTGCTCACCGTGAGCACATTGGCTGCACGGTGGACTATGTGTCCGGTCGCAACCGCTACATGGGCTATCTGATCAGCCTCGGAATCTACTCTTTCAAGGGTGTCAAGGTTGGCCTGGACTGCGCCAACGGCTCCGCTTCCGTTTGTGCCAAACAGATCTTTACCGCACTGGGTGCCCGGTGTTATATGCTTTCCGACACGCCGGACGGTGTGAATATCAACGATCACTGCGGCTCCACCCACCCGGAGGAACTGATGCAGTTTGTAACGGACAATGGGCTGGACTTAGGGTTGGCATTTGATGGCGACGCAGACCGTATGCTGGCGGTGGACGAAAACGGCCAATTGGTGGACGGCGACAAGGTGATCGCCATTTGCGCCAAGCGGATGCTGGACGAGGGCACTTTGGCTAAGAATACCGCCGTTGTAACGGTGATGAGCAATATGGGCTTCTTTAAGTTCTGCGAAGAGAACGGTATTGCCTGTGAAAAGACGGCCGTGGGTGACCGTTACGTGCTGGAGCGTATGCTGCAAAAGGGCTATAACATCGGCGGCGAGCAAAGCGGGCATGTGATTTTTCTGGATTACGCCACCACCGGCGACGGTGAGCTTAGCGGTGTGCAGTTGCTTAAAACAGTGGTGAAAAGCGGCAAAAAGCTGTCTCAGCTGGCAAAGATTATGACCGTTTATCCGCAGGTGCTCATCAATGTGCAGGTGACACCGGAGGGCAAGCAAAAATATAACAATGACGAATATATTATCTCTGCCGTTCAACAGGCTGAGATGGATTTGATGGGCGACGGCCGCGTGCTGGTTCGGGTCAGCGGTACAGAGCCTTTGGTGCGGGTGATGTTAGAGGGCAAAGATCTGGAAAAGATCACTCGACTGGGCAATCGAATTGCAGATGTGGTACGGGAGAGATTGAGTTAATGCGTGTAGCCAGTGACTGGAAAGATTATGAACTGATAGACTGCTCTGCCGGCGAAAAACTGGAGCGTTGGACCAGAGAAATCCTGATTCGTCCGGA
>ENA-ORNT01000714-ORNT01000714.1-human-gut-metagenome-genome-assembly--contig:-NODE-714-length-23721-cov-11.212161_pt1 | contig 23721 bp, 9 predicted proteins | sample MGYA00242120_ERZ509032 | MGnify/ENA primary metagenome ERZ509032 (study PRJEB26280, sample SAMEA2338729) | human gut metagenome | biome: human gut; feature: human-associated habitat; material: faeces...
GCAATGCCGACGCGGGGACGCGTCGCCCCCAGGTGAGGACCCGCCCCCCAATTAGACTGCTAAATTGCAGTTTATGGATAGTAATCTGCATAAAAAAATAACTTCTGCAAGTCTTCACTTGCAGAAGTTATTTTTTTATGCGTTGTATGCCTTGCTTAGTCGTTGCTTAGCAAGCTATTGTTCCAGATAGGGTTTTCACGTTTGTTAGAGAGTGTAGCATTACCTTCGTATTGATTGTCGCTATCCATGTTGACCTGTTTGCCGTCTAATGAGGCGGCTAATATTGTGGTAGCTTCGAGCGTACCTTTTGGCTGCCGTCCTCAGCGCGTCCTCACCTGGGGGCGACGCGTCCCCGCGTCGGCATTGCCAACTTGGGGTCGATACCCCAAGTTGGCAATACTTCTATTAGTGATACTTATGTATTTGCTTGTCAAGGCATCGAGCCTTGACAAGCAAATGCCGACGCGGGGACGCGTCGCCCCCAGGTGAGGGTGCGTCGCTCCATAAAATGTTCGTTGTACCTCTTACGAATTCTTTTATTCTCCGCATAATCTGCGGAGAATATGTGCGTTATACTCCGCAAATTAGGTTGAAAAGTGTACATTCTTCTTGATGGATTTGAGGAAAGCTCAACTCCTCCAAATGGTATGAAATCAAGGCTCTGTAACGAATCGTATGAGCAAAAAAAATCCCCTTTGTCCCACGCGAGTGGGGCAAAGGGGATTTTTTTAGTTATATGTGTTTATCAATGCTTACTTCTGCAAGCGCTTCTTACCATTCTGAATAACGGGGCCGCGCTCGGTGCGGTCGGTGCGGATACCCTTCAGGTTGTAAATAGGCGCCTTGTCAGCGGCAGCGTCGATGGTCACATCGTTAATGCCAGTCGTCATGACACGAACAACGTTAGAGCCAACTTCGCCATAGTCGGGATAGATAGCCTTCACTTGATATTCGTAGTAACGACCCGCATGTGTCTCAGCATCGAGGTAAGTCGTAGCATCTGTGCCGAGCGGTGTAGCGTTGATGCGTTCACCGTTGCAGTAGATGTTGTAACCAGCAAAGAAGCTGGCAGGTTGAGCTGCGTCGAGGGCAACACCCTTCAATGTCTCAGCCTTGGCAGCGGGTTGTGCTGCTGCATAGCGTTCAGCCGTAGCGTTGAGGTGAGCTGTAGGAGCTGCCTTCACGTTGTCAGCATAAGGCTGGAGCATAATAGAGATGTTCCAGTTGCCCTCAATGTCGTTGTCGCTCAAGGTAGTCCAAGTCGTGCCGTCGGTAGAGTAGAGGTTACCCTTACCGCCTTTGGCAGGACCAGCATCGTAGCCTAAGGGTACGGTGATGCTATTGTGTTCAACGTAAACGACTGCACGCAACTTCTTGCTTGCGTCCACCTTGAAAGGCTTGTCAAGACGCACGGTGTTGAAGGCGTACTGACGGAGGTCGGTAGCATACTTCTCAAACACAAGGTCTTTGTCCTCATAGAGTTGAACGTAGAGTACGTCAGGCACTTGGTTGATGTAGAACTTCACTTCAGAGACGCTTAATGCGTCGTAGCCCTTGAGGTCGTCCGTGCCAAACTCAACGCCAGCGTAGTACTGACCACCACTGGGCAGACCTGCAGCATTGTCGCAAACGCCGTTGTGCCAACGCAATTCTGTAGCATCGCCTAAGGCGGGAACACTCCAAGTGAGTTCGTTACCCTTGTCGCTTTGTACGACAGAGAGTGTACCTGGTTGTTGATAGCCATTGGTGTAGTTAACGTTTGCAATGGCTGGTTCGCTTAGTTCGCTGATAGCCGAACTGTTGTAGTAAGCCACAACTTGATACTTATACGTACCTGGCAAGAGGTTGTGGTCCGTATAGTTAGGTCCAGCTACTGGTTCATCGTTCAACTTCGTGCCGTCGCGATAGATGTCGTAGCCATAGATGTCGCCCAACTTGTCGGTATGAATGCTAATGGCATCGATATACTGAGCGGCGTGGCTCGTGTTGACGCGCAATATCACGTACTTGCTCTCAGCAGGCAGCGTGAGCGCGAACTGTTGCCAAGCCTCAGTCGTTGAGAAGCGGCCACGGTTGATGAAGTCAGCAGCCTCCATGCCGTCGTTAGAGGTGAGTACTTGTATCTCGCCATTGCCTTCGCTCGTCAAACCATTGCGTGCCATAAAGCTGAAGGCAAATGGAGCAGTGTATTTCTTACCCACGGGGATAATCAATTCAGCCTTGTCCTCAGCAGCAGCGCAGACTGCCTTGTCGCCTTGAACGGCATCGTCGGTCGTCACCTTAAAGAGACCGCCCTTGTTCGTCCAACCCATTTGTGAGAAGGCCTCGCCAACGGTTTGCTCTTCAAAGCTTTCGTACGTATCGGCCACCAGCGTGGTGGGGTCGATCATCGTAACGTTCACGTCGTAGCCGTAAGAGGCTGCGCGCGCTTTCACGTCAGAGGCAACGGCGCCCTGACCTGCTTCAGTAATCGTTACGCTAACGGGCGCTGTGCGCTCAGAGACCGTACCATCGATGTAGACCGTCTCAATCTCGTAAGTGTATGTGCCCGGAGTGTTCTCAAGGTCAGCGTAAGCACGTTGAGCCAAAGGAGCATCGTTCAGTTTCGTACCATTGCAGTAGATGTTGTAGCCGCTGAGGCCCTTCACCGAACCGAGGTCGAAGTAGAAGTAACGCGTACCTGTACCCTCTTGCAAAGCAGCCACTAAGAGCGTGTAACCCTCTTGGGTATGGATAACCGACATACCACCGGCTGAGGCTGACTCACTGGGTTTGATAGGTGCATAGTTGCTCAAGCTGGTGTGCCAGAGTTGCGTGCCAGAGGTGAAGTCGTAAGCACAGAGTTCGTACTTGTTGTTATAACCCTGTTCGAAGGTGTAGATAACGCCATTGTAGTAAGCCGAACCCGCAGCGCCCCTCAGCATAGGCCCCGTGCCGAGTTTCGCACCGCGCAATGAAGTGTAGATACTGGTTTCCCAGTCGCCCACCTCAAAGCCACCACGACCATTATCGAGGTTGGGAATGTAAGCAATGTGACGGCCAATCTCAGAGATAGAGATTTCGTCCGTTATCTCTTGCTTATCCATGTCGATGACATAGAGCGTAGAACCGTTGGCCGTAGCGTAGAAGTTCGTACCGTCGTAGGTGAGGTTGCGGAAACCCGTGGTCAAGTTAGAAGGCACGGCCAAGGTGAAGCTGGTGTCGAAAGTACCGTCCATGGTGTAACGGTTGATGATACCCGTTGACGAATACTTCGTTGTATAGATGTACTTGCCGTCAGAAGCAATACCCATTTCGCCTGTGTAAGCCGCCTTAAACTGACCCACGTATTCGGGACAACCCTCAGGCGTGATGTTAGCCTGTGGTGTGAGGTCGGTGGGAAGCGTGCAAGCTTTGGCTACAGGAATGCTCCAACGGAGGTCGACGCGGTGGTTGCGTACAACGTTGGCATTGACCGTAGTAGGTGCCATAGCAGCGTCGAGGCTGATGCGTTCTACCTTTGCAGCATTGCTAACGTTTGATTCCGTACCGCCTTCGTAGGCAGAAGCTATGGTGTAGCTGTACGTGCCAGCCTCGGTGACGTCTTCTGTATAAGAAGTAGTCGTAGAAGTACCCACCTTCTGTCCATTGCGATAAACGACGTAGCCAGTAGGCTGCGTTTCGTTGTAGTCAGCAACGGGAGCGAAGTGAGCAGCCACATTGAAGTTGGTGCTTTCGAAACCAACATACGATGCGGGGAACCACTCGCGGCCGTCGAGCGACATGAGGTTGCTCTTGCCGTCGATAGGCGTAGCAGCGTGCGTACCCATCGGCTTGAGGTTGGCATCGTGAGCTATGAGCAACGTGATGTAGTAAGTGCAGCCACGTTCGATCGTGACGGGCTTGTTCAACTTAAAGTTAGAGAACTCACCATACTTAATTAAGTCGTCGCTAATACGCGTAGACTGTACGCGCTTGCCGTCCTTGTAGATGTTGACAGAGAGTGCTGTAACGTGTTCCTTAATAAATGCTTGTACAGAGTCAATCTGCATACCACGATAAGGAGCGAGGTCGTCAGCGTCAAGGGCGATACCAGCGTAGAAGAATCCACCTTCGGTCACGCCTACAGCGTCGTCGCTCTTGCCCTCGTCGAAGCGAATCATCTTGCTCTTCGTGAGCAATGAAGAGGGGTCTTCCCAATTTAGCGTCACGTGTTTGTTGAGCGTAATGTTGGCCGTAAGGTTGTTAGGCGCAAAGTAAGGTTCGCCCACCTTCACTTGTACGTTTGCCGTATCGCTGAGCGTAGAGGCATTGTCGCCGTAGAGTGCCTGAACGGCGTAGGCGTAAGTGCCACGCACCAACTTCGTGTCAGTAAAGGTCGTGTTAGCAGTTTCGCCCACCTTCACGTCGTTGCGATAGATAGCGTAGCCCGTAGGTTGTGCACCAGCCGCAGCTTGCCATGCGAGTGTAGCGCTTGACTCGCCCTCATCCGTAGCTTTGAGCTGTACGGGACGTGGGTAAGCAGAAGCCTCAGTAGCGGTGAGGTTGAGGCTGATGTCGTGATTGTCGGCCAGTGTAGGAATAGAGCTGAAAGTCAACGTTGTGCTATTCTGCTCATTCAACTGCGCGCTGCGTGCGTCAAAGTCGAGTGTGATCGTTTGCTTCTCGCCCGCTTTGAGTGTACCAACCAGCGGAGAGGCCTTTACCCAAGGATCGATGTCGGCCAAGGTGTAGGCAAAGATGCGAGAAGGAGATTGTTGCAAAATACCAACCAAAGAGAGTTTGCCGTTGACCAAAGCCGTGGTGCAGTCAATACCGACGAGGTTGTTTTCACCCGTAGAGAGTGAACCCGTCTTGTAACCCGGAATGTCGATAGCAGAGTGTTCTTCCGCTACGACACGACGATTGTTCAGGTCGTATTGTTTGATTGTCACCTTATCGACCGTGTTAAGGCCCGACGTAACGAGGTCACTCATCCAGAGGTAAGGCCCACCAGGAGTAACATTGTCGAAGGCTGTACCGAATACGTCCATGCTCACGAGGTTGTTCAACTTATAGAAATCGAGCGTTACCTCGCCCTTGCGATTAACACGACCTAAGGTGTTGTAATCACCTACCCAGAACTCGTCGGTGCGGGGGTCGTGAGCGATATGTGTTACGCAGAGGTCAGGCTCAGAAGGAATGTCGATCGTGCTAACGAGGCGCTTGTTGCGCAAGTCAAGCTCGAAGATGCGGTTCTTGCGGTCAGAGCCGTAGAAGTACTTACCGTCGAAAGTAAGGTCATTTACAGCATAGTACATGCCCGGTACAGAGAACTCTTCAAGGAAGTGGCCCTCGCGGTCGTACTTAAAGAACTTGCCCAAGAAGAAGTTTGACGAAGTGTAGAAGTTTTCACCGTCAAAGGTCACGCTGCTCTGCATATCGCCCGAAGCGTCGAAAGCTTGCGTCACGTTCCAACGATGTTCGGTCGTTCCGCTTTGCGGCTTTGGCGTGGGGATGAAGTTGTACTGCAAGTCGCCGTCGCCCGTATTCTCAATTGTAATGGTCTTCTGCGTCAAAGCCTCCAATGCGCTCTGTTGGTTAATGGTCTGTTCAGAGATGTTGAGCACAGGGCGTGTGAGGTTAGCCGTGAAGGTGGTACCACTGTTGGCGTCCAACTTCCATTCCGTAGTCAAGAAGTTATAACCTGCTGCTTCGGCCGTAACGGTATAAGTGCCTTCTTCCATGCGAGGCAGGCTGATATTGCCGTTGGCGTCAGAGGTCTCGGTGTAAGAAGCGCCATTGTCGGCCGTCATCTTCACCACGCAGTTGGCTACGGGTTGGCCCGCATTGAGCGTCTTGATCGTAGTAGCGTGCGTAGTGGGGTTCCATATCTTCACGTCGTCAACGAACCAGTAGTTGACGTAGCGTGCATCGTTACCATAAGCACGGAAACGAATCTTAAACAAGTGGTTGTTGGCCAGATACTTGTTCAAGGGGAACTCGTAAGTGCGCCAGCTGAACGAACCCGTGTCGTTCTTAATGCTGTCCACCTTTGTCCAAGTGTTGCCGCCGTCGGTCGAAATTTCTGTGGCGAGCACACTATACAGTCCGCTTACGGCATACTTTAAGTTGTAGTCAAGACGAACTTCGTAGCGTATCCACGTATTGTCGGGGTTGGGCGTATTGAGTTCGCGTGTGACAAGACTCTGTGAGTAGTCAGCCATACTTGAGTAAGGATAGCAAGCAGAGAAGTCTACCAAGCCGTAAGCATAGTAGTCGCTCTTCCACTTATTCTCCTCGCCCGCCTTAGTGGTGGGGCGGCTCCAACGTGTAGAATCAATGGTGTTGTCGTCAAAGTCGTCGAAGAAGGGGAGCAAGCGCACGTCGGGCACTTCAACGCTGAGGGCCTCAGACATATCGCCTACCGTATTGTCCGTCATGACGGGTTGCACGGTGTAACTATAAGTGCGATAGTCGGGTACGTTGTCGGTAGCGTAAACGGCCTTGATTAACTCCGTGTTCACCTTCTCGCCGTCACGATAGAGGTTGAAACCTGCTAAGCGAGCGTCGGTAGAGGTAGCGCGAGCGGCTACTCTCGGACGCACTTGGTTCGTGCCGATGAAGATGTCGTCGAGCATAAACATAAACGCGTTGTTCGAAACGCAGTTGATGCAGACGTATTTGGCTTCTTTCGGAATGCGGTATTCAAACAGCGTCCAGTCGAGAGGAGCCTCGGTATAGTCGCCATCCTGTACGAAGGTGAAGTCAGAAGGACGTGTGCCCGTAGTAGAGTAACCTACCTTGAAGCGTTCCAGCCCCCAAGTGTCCTTATAACTCTTGGCGCGGAAACTGATTTGGAAGTCGCTCTTGAAGTTGAGTGCGGGCGAAATGATAAAGTCATTGTTGCCGCCGTCAACGGTAAAGTCTACCAACATCTTTTTGCCCGAGAAGGGTTGAACGGCAGGGTAAGTGCCAGTAGAAGGCGATGTCTTTGACGGATTAAACACGATGAAAGCCATCTTTTGTCCCTGATTGGGGAAAGAGGCCGCCGTCCACGTGTACGTTTTGGCATTATCGGCGTCGATGTAAGTCCAACCCGTCGTACCTGGCGAGTTGATGACAAAGTCGCTATGGCCTTCAAAGTCCTCGAATATACCGTCAGTGGCTTCAGGACTATTCCAGCGCAGCGTGACCGCCTTATTGTTAATGCTCGAAAGTTGGGGTACTACCTTGTCGAGTGCCTGTGCTTTCGCTGCATTAGCTGTAGCTGTTATCGCATACTTTTGTGCCGATGGGGGGGCAGTGGGCTGTTGAGGCTTCACCTTGCCCACCTGCTGTGCCAACACGGGAGTGGCCAACAGGGCGAGTATGCTGAATAGAAGTTGTTTCATTCTTTTCTTTTATATTGGTTGTTTTTGGGTTGACAAGTTAACGAGTAAACAAGTTAACGGGTAAGTTTGTTTTTTTTGTTGACAGAGGTTAACGAGTAAACAAGTTGACGGGTAAGTTTGTCTTTATTATATAAGGTAACTTACCTGTTAACTCGTCAACTCGTCAACTTGTCAACCCAAGAACTTTATTGTTTAACAATCACCACTCCTTCGTAACCGTTCAGCTTAACGGCTGCATGGGTTGCGGTAGGAACGAAGCGGAGCAACTCACGGCCGTCGGTAGCATAAAGCGTAACAGCCTTGTTGGGAGTTAAACCAGCTAACGTAACAATGCCTTCTTTGCAGAGTGCACGAACGGGAACGAGTGAGGCCTCACCGTTGGTGGTCACGTCGGTAATGCCCGTAGCTTCTGCGTCGTAAATGGCGGGGACAGAAGATTCGTAGTAGAGCATACCATCGCCTGCGGTGACGATGAAGCGGTAACGACCTGTGTTGAACTCGCCTGGAGTCGTCTCGTTGATAGTGACTTGCGTGTCGCGGCCATTGTTGCCAGCAGCACCCATTGCCAACGTGTCGAGCACAACACCATCGTTGTAGGTCAGACTAAAGTTGGTGATGTTGACCAAGCGGCCTCCAAAGTCGCAGACCATGCGCAAGCGTTTGTAGGTCTTGCCCTTCATGTAAGTACTGAGGTTGACAGCAGTACCGTCGGCATCAACACTATTGATGCGTTGCAACTCACCAATGCGCGTCCACGTCTGGCCATTGTCGTTAGAACCTTCTACGCCAAAGGTAGAAGTGCCGCGCGGACCGCCCGACTTCAGTACGTACTGAATGTTGGTAATGCCGTCGGGGTAATCAATGGTTTGAACCGTTCCGCTACCCGTGAAGTACATCGTACCTGTGCCGAGTGAAACCTCACCTACGGCGTCGGTCACGTCGCTTTCGGGCAAGAATTTAGCCGTAACGTTCTTCTTGTCTGTTTCCTTATAGAACTCAAGGAAGTAAGTAGAAGCATTCTTTACTTCATTCCATTCTGCGTGTAAGGCATCGCCTTGACGGCCGAAGGTGGTAATGACGGGTTGCTCCAGGCGTTGCGTCATCATAATACCCCATAGCCAGAGAGAACTCTGCATACGTTCAGAGGTGCAAACCAAGGCCACGTAAACGTCCTTGCCAGCAAAGTCGCTGAGGTCAACCTCGTCGACGGCCATGGCACCAAATTGGTCGGCCAATGAGAATTGCTTTACCAAGTGGAAGTCGCTCACCTCGCGTGAACGAGTAGAAACGTACACGTCAAGCTTTTCAACGTATGAGGGGTCCATTACACCGCGCAAGATGTAAAGGCCACCGCGTTCGGGCACGTGCAACTTCTCAGAGATAAGCCAATCGTTACCATTGTTCCAGTAGTCGCCCGTATAAACCATACCCTGTGTACTCGCGTCGTAGTTCCACGTGTTGGCATCGTTGTTTTGGTCGACAATGCGCCAATAACTCAAATCGCCGTCAACGTCGGTATCGTTGAACGTGAGCGAGAGCGGAGCTTGCAACGGCGTGTGCTCTGTCTTAACCGGTAGGGCCGCGCCATAGACGGTGGTACCGTCGGCCAAGGTCATGTAAGCACGCACGTAGTAGAGCGTAGCGGGTTCCAAATTGTCAATTGTCAGCTCAGCTGTGTTGGTCGTAGCTACTGCCTTGTGTTCGCTATCAGAAGGATCGAGGGTTGGTTCTTCGGTAGCGTCGCTCCAGCAGAACCCCATCTCCTTGAGGTCTTGTGTAGCCTTACCTACCTTTGCCTTTACGGTAATGGTGGTAGAAGCAATGTCAGCGTAACCTACGGGTTGCGTTTCGATGCTTGATTGCTCCGTAGCGCCGCCCTTCACTTGGAAGAAGACGAGACCATTCTCTTCGCGAATGTTGGTAATCGGGGTGCGTACCTTGTCGCCCAACCAGTTGTAATAGTCAGTGAAAGAGGTTACGCCCGAAGTGCCAGGATAGGTGTCGCCCTTACGCGTGTTGGTGTCGTCAATGCCGTCAGCTGGTACGATGTACATACAGCGGTGGCGCGCATTGTTGTTAGGCCCGTTCACACTCCAATATTTGTTCACCATACTCTTGGTATAGTCTAAGTGGTAGATTAAGAGGCCGTGATAAGGAATGTAGCTATCCCAACCCGTCTTTTGACGATTTTCGAACACGTACCATTCGTAGCCCTCATCGTCGCTGAGTCCAGGGCGTGCGTCAACGTAAGCAGCCGTGTTGTTGGTCATGATAGGAAGCGTAACGTCTTCAGCTTGGCTGAGTTGGTGAAGGTCCTCCTTCTTGAGCCAGCCCATTTGCAAGCGTTCAAAGGTCATGAGGGCTGCTGGGGTGCGGCTATTGTTGTTGTAGCTACCTGAGGCATAGAGGCTGTAAGCTCCTGGGTCGATACCGATACCGCCATCGTAGTCGTCGGTGTCGTACATATCTTTCAGACCTAAGATGTGGCCAAACTCGTGGGTAAACGTACCGATACCGTCCATGTTGATGCCCGAAGCGCCTACCAACTCGGCCGATACAGAGTAGTTGTTGACACGAATGCCGTCGATCTCTATCGAAAGGTCTTCGTCGCTTGTCTTGAGGCGGTAAGAGTGAGGCCACATATCTTTGTCATCGCCTGATGAGGCTTGACTGTAACCACCGATTACGACGTTGATGTTGTCCATATAGCCATCACCGTCGTTGTCGAACTTAGAGAAGTCTATCTCAGGGTGGTCGGCTTTGGCCTTCTGTGCAGCCTCAATGACGAGGGCTTGCGGGTTGACGTCGTTACCCGTGCCACCGAGGTCGGCAGCGTAGTAGGTGCGTTCGTGGTCGAGCGTGTAAGGCCCTACTACAGTGAAGTTGGGCACGAACTGTCCCATAGAGTTGTCACGATAGTAGTCTTTGACCGAACCTGTGCCGCCATTCTTGCTATAGCCCTTTTCGTTGAGCCAAGCGTCGAAGTCGCTATCGGCGAAGTGGAACTCGCCGTCGGCATACTTTACCAACACAACGAGGTATTCACTCTCTTTGGCTTCGCCCGTTTGGGCATCGACTTTGCGGCTTCGCACGCTGGCGGGAAGCGTTTGGCCGACGGTCATGGGTTGCACGTTGCCACGCAATGATTTGAGCCATTCCGCGTCCGCCTCTTTGCGAATGGGGCGCAAGGTGCTGAGGAACTGGTTGTCGGCAGCCGAACGCTTATCAGCATTCAGTGCGCGACGAGCTGTCAGTTTGCGCGTGCCTTGTGAGGCATCGGTCTGCACATACTTGAAGTATCCGTCCTTGTCGCGCTGAATAAGGAAACCGTCGGTGGTGGTGATGTAGTGAAAGTTCTCATCACCATGTACGCGGATGACCAAGGTCGTTCCGTCGGGTTGCTTTACGGTGATGGGCTTCGGACTTGCCTTAATGGCCCATGCCGTACCCGATGAAGCTACCAACAGTCCAGCTGCAAGCAGATACCGAGTGAGGTGTTTGTTCATAAAAAATGAATTTGTTATATATTTTGGTTGATTTTCAACTAAAATCCACATAGGGGGTAAAGCAAACGTAAATTTGCCTTGCCCCCAATGTGTTTCATAGGTTGGATTGATGTTCTGAGTTTTAAGTTTAATGAGTTTATGGAGTTTAATGAGTTTAATTGGTCGCGTGATAGAAAGCACGCGTTACGTAGGGGTAACTCATAAACTTATTAAACTCATTAAACTCATAAACTTATTAAACTTACTTTACAGTTACTTTCACCGTCTTGCCGCTATTGGTGCGAACTACGTAAACGCCCTTAGGCACGTTGACGTTGCCCTTGCCCTTAGCTACTATGCGTCCAGTGATGTCGAACACTTCGATGCCTTCGCCATTAACGCCTTCAATCTGGCCATTAGCCGTGTTGACAAGACAAGTGCCTTTAGCTACTTGGTCGATGCCCGTAACGTCGGTCTTAAACGCTGCCGTAGCCGTGTAGCCGCTGCTGGCTTGTGTTACCTTAATCAGGTAAACGCCTGCTTTGGCTTGTTCGCCGTCGACGGTGTAAGTCAACTTGTAACCAGAACCGTCGAATTGATATTGAGAAGAAGTGAGATAGCTACCAGTAGGCATGCCGTCGCCGTCAGTAGCATAGAGCTCGCCCTGCCAGTAGTTAGACGATGAGATGATCAAGTCGCCTACGCCAGCGTTTACGCTATACCAAATGGGGTCGCTGTAGCTGGCAGCTTTCATTTCGAAATCGCCAGCTTGGAGCTCGATAGGCATAGAAGCATCTTCGCCACGTTCGATGTCGCGCTTGATGATGTTGATGGGCGTTTCGCCATTGGTGGCATATACTTGAATGAGGTAACGGCCCGTTGGGTTGTCTTTGCCATTTACTACGAGTTTGAGTACGGCTTGGCTAATGTTGCTCGTGTAATCGTAGTTAGTCGAAGCACTGGCAATAGTCGAACCCGTTTGGTTGCCCTGGGCATCGGTAGCATAAGCATCGGCACCAATGTAGGTGTTGTGTACTTGTCCGTCGTTAGGATCGTAAGTCGGTGTCTCGATGATATAAACCCCCGTCTGCTTGGCATCAATGCTGAGCCAAATAGGAGCGGTGCGTGAAACGTCAGAAGGTAAAGTGTAAGAGTCGAGTTCGGTGAGATCGATAGCAGTGGCAGCCGTTTCGCCCGCTTGTGGGTCGGCCATCTTAAAGTTCAAGTCTATGTCCTTTTGAGCGTCTTTCAGTACAACGTTTACGTACACTTGATCGCCTTCGTTGACAAAGATAGAGCCTTCGAATACGTTAATCGATGCAGAACCCATCGACTTAGAGCTCACGAAGTTTTGCTTTTGACCGTTCTTGCCTACTTGAACGTAAAGCGCGTTCTGACCCAAACCAGCAGACATGTTTGACGAAATGGTCAACTTGCCGCTCTTCGGAGCAGTGTAAACGTACCAATCGTCAATGGCCTTGGTGGGGAGAGATATAGTTGTGGCATCACCTTCGCTCACTACTTCGATAGGATTGTCAATCGATTCTCCTTTTGTAAAATCTTCCATAGAGAGGTAGAAGGTGGAGCCTTCTTCGGTCATACCGCTAATCTTGATAATTACGGGTTGACCTGCTTCCACTTTAGCTTTGGTAATAAAGCCCGAATTTACGGCATCGTACTTGCTCTGTCCATAAGAGTCTTTCCAAAACTCGACGTTAATCGTAGGTTCGGTGTCGATGGTCAACCAACCAGCTTTAGTAGGAGTGTAGGTGAAGTAGGTGTCGGAAGTCTTTTCAATGGTGTTGTCGCCCTCATTGGCAGTAAGTGGCTTTGAAGCGATGTCACCGTCTTTAACCTCAGATATGCCATAGTTGAAGCTAAAGGCATTCTTACCTTCGTCACACTTCCATGCAATGATATAGGTAGTCTCTTCAGTGTAAGTTTCAACCATTTGGCGGAAACCATTGCGGCCGCTCGTTACAGAGTAGTTGCCTTGAGAGTCCTTTGTGTAAAGGTAGACGGCCGTTTGGGTAGCACTCTCGTTCGTTGAAATGCCGCTGGGTGCATTAACCGTGATAAAGTGTTGTCCTTTAGGAACGGTGATACTATAATAATAAGTACCATTGCTTTCGGGCACGGTCTCGGTACCACCGTTAGCATTCAGTGCGATAGGATTGTTGAACGTATCGCCAGCCTTAGCAGCTTCGAGCGTTAAAGAGAACTTGTTATCAGCGTCAGCAGCGTTGGCACGTTCGATACATATATAATAGGTAGTGCCTGCAGTAGCTTCAAAGCGAAGATCGAACTTACCTGTTACGCTGGTGATAGGCTGATCGTAGGTGATTTGGTATGCTTGGTTGTAAACCTTAATCGTACCGCCTGCCAAGTCAGCATCAGACGTGAGGCTGACGAAGCCTGCTTGTGACGGAGTGAAGGTGTACCAAGTCTTGCCTACCTCTTTAGAGAGAACGTTTGCATCGCCTTCTTCAGCCTTAATAGCTACGTCGTAGCTTGAGCCTTGTTTTACAATTACCTCGTCGAAGGTAGCAAACAATGGGTTATAGTTGGTTACGCGAATGTAGTAAGTCTTGCCTGCTTCAACGTTTACCTTGCCTACGTAAGTGCTTACGCCATTTACGTATTGGCTGTTGACATTGAATGAAGTAGGTGTGCCGTCTTCGCCCTCTTGAATGGTGGCATTCATTACGTAGCCTTCGAAAGTCATCTGCAGTACGTCGTTGCTCGTAGCAGTATATTTAATGTAGGTAGGCTTGTTGTCGTAGCCACCAGAGCCATTTGCTTCGCGGTTTTGAGGTACAAAGAAACGGGCTTTGCCACCTTCAATGGCCGTAGCAATCGTTGAACCATCAATATTAGCAGCCTTTGAGGTAGCGCTGAAACTAACGTTCTGATCGCTTGTCATGGCAATGAGATAGATGGTTTGGCCAGCCTTAACGGGCACAATTATGGTATTGCCATTATTCTCGTTGGCACAAGAGATGACATTGCTTGATGTGCCGTCAGTAGTGGGTAAGAAGCTACCGTTAAAGTCCTTGTTGATGTAAAGTAACTGGTCAGCATCGGCAGTGTACTTAAAGTAAAGGGTAGCGTAGCTGGCTTCAGCTTGTACGTAGCTGTTGTTGCCTTCTGTTACCTCTTGTGCGGTTTCAACCGTAGTCTGTGCGTTTGCGCAAAGAGCAGCAAGCCCCATAGCGCCAAAGAGTAATGGTCTTTTCATAAGCATATATGATTTTGTGTTCGTTCTTCTGTTTTCTTAGTTAACTCATCAACTCGTCAACTATCATATCTAACAAATTGACACCGCAAATATACCACGCTTTTGTATGTTTTCACAAATTATAAGGGGGATATAAAGGGGATATCTTATTTTTGTAATTATATGCAGTGTTTGCTGTATTGCGCTGATAATCAATGAATAATAAAAGACGTGTAGTGAAATAGGAGGGGATAATGCTATAAAAAGCATCAAATGTAGATCGTTTTATTATGAAATATCATTTTGCAATTTCTGTAAGCCTATTGCGCCAAAGTGTAAATATTATGCAACTTTTCTTTTCATCTCGCAAATAATGCCTACATTTGTCCGTAAATGACTGATTAAAGTCTAAGAAAGCGTAAATATCCCCCAATTCATCGCAAAATCTTTCACTAATGTATTACTCTTTAAGGTTCAACATACAGCAGCTATTCCGTTTCGTAATGTTTAGCAGTTGGTTGGTGCTTTTACCCCTCACGACGTGGGGTGAGAGCAGCGACACGGCACGCTCGTTGGTGCGGCAAGCCGCCGATGCAGCGGTGAAGAAAGACTACCGCCGTTCGTCCGAACTTCTGCTCCGCGCTCGCACTGAGGCAGAGCGCGTTACTGACTACGAGCAGCTCTTTTGGGTATATACCAACTTAGGCATCAACCAAGCCGAGTTGCTCAATTATGCTGATGCGTTGCAGAACTTTACGCAAGCCTATCAGATTGCTACGCAACACCTCGATAAGCGCAAGGTGCTGAGCATTCGCAATAATATAGCGGGCCTTTACATGATGAATGGCGAAAAAGCCAAAGCTCTCTCTGAATACCAACACATCTATCACGACCTCAAACGCGGAAAAGATAACGTTTTCATCGGAGGTTGTGCCCTCAATATCGCCACTTTGTTGATAGACGACCGACAATGTAAGAAGGCGCTCCCCTTCATCGAAGAGGCCGAACGCTTATTAGGGCGCGATGTGGAGAATAAGCCCTCATTAGTAGCCCTCCGTATGGACTACCTGTTGCAGATGGGGCGTGCGGAAGTCGCTTATGATTTGGTGAAAGGGGTACAGCAGAAATATCCCGATTTATCCGTTCACCCCGATCTCTTGCTCTGCCAAGCGCGTACGGCGCAAGCTACGGGACGCGCCGATGAGGCCGTGGCAGCAGCGCAGCGTATCTTGCTGACCAAGGGTGGGGTGGATTTGTCGATGAAAAGGTCGGTTTTTGAACTTTTAGCCTCGGCTTATACGCTATTGAATGACTTCCCGCAGGCTTTGGCTTGTAAAGACTCCGTGGTGAGAACTGCCGACAAACTCTCCAACGTCACGGGGCAGAAACTCTTCGAAGCGCGACAGATTCAGTTCGACATCTGGCAGAAGCAGCAGGAAATTGACTCTTATCGTAGTCAGCACCGCTTGGAGTTGGCCTTGATGTTGGTAGCTGTAGTGGCATGTGCCATTTTGGTGTGGGCCTTGTGGGTGCAGAAGCGTAATAGTCGGCAGCAACGCCGTTTGGCGGCACTTGAATTGGAACGCGAGCGTCGTGAACTCTTGCAACATCGCTTGGCTGACGAGCAGGCTGAGCAACAAGCCAGCCAGCGCACTATTGAGCAGCGCAGTCGTGAACTCATGTCGAAGGCCCTGCAAGCGGCCAACCGCACCGATGCCCTACGCGATCTCATTCATGCGCTTGAAGCGAATGATGTGTTTAGCAAGACGAATGATGCCGCCCTCAAGCGCACGCTCAGTGCCTTGCGACACCAGTTAGATGCCTCAGTAGAGTGGAAGGACTTTACCACTTACTTTGAGCAATCAAACGCTCAGTTCATCGAAACCTTAAAGGCGCGTCACCCCGACCTCTCGCCCAGCGACATACGTTTTCTCTCGCTCCTCTACATCAACCTATCGTCAAAAGAAATTGCCCTCTTACTCAATATTACCCCCGAATATTGCAAGAAGAAGCGCCAGCGCATGGCTCGCAAGTTAGGCTTGACCGACTCTCGTGAGCTATATAAGTATTTGACAGGGTTGTGAGATACCTCCCTCCCCCCCAAAAAAAAATGAAAGCCTCTCCCCCTAACCCACTTCCCAGTTGGGAGTGGTTAGGGGGAGAGGCTTTATAAAATGCAATTCATTACAGAACTACAAGAGTAATCATTCGTAAACGAACTTCAATAGTGTGTGGCTACATGCCCCAAGCACTCTTGTCGCAGGTGCTTTCAACTAACTCTTCGTTTGTGTCGGGTAGGTTGGGGAAGAAGTTGATGCCTGTCAGCTCTTCTAACTTGTTAACCGAAATGGCATTTTTGGCAATTTCGCTCAGCGGAGCCTTGTGTTTATAATCATAGCCATATTCTTTGTGCTCCATCCAGAAGGCAATGGAAGAGTAAACGCCATTTTTTACTTTCAGCAATGCCATGTAGTAATACTTAGGAATGGCCACACGTTTGCCATTTGAGCGTGTTACGTAGTCGATTATCTGGTTGTCCTTAATCGTACCTCCCTTCACCACGTAAAGCGTATCAGAGAAGGTCTTATCGCGGCCCAACGTTTGTACCAAGCCTTCAAGCGTAACCCAGTAGGCTTGGTTGAACGAAGCCAATTGGGGCGACATATTGGTCATATAGAACGTTTGCACGTTGGCCTCTATGTTGTAAAGGCGGTCGGCAGAGGCGCAGAGGTGGCCACGGTTGTAGTCCCAGCCAAAGCCGTTCTTACCAATACGATAGTTGGCGTCAATACTTGGGTCGTCAGCAAAGGGTTCGTCCGAACGGCCTGTTGTTTTGCTGCGTGTGTTGCCGTCAAATCGAAAGGCTACCCAGCGTGAGTGCAGTTTCTTCTTATCGTATTCTAACTCATAGGTCACAATCTTTTTGCCATTGGTGGTCGTTGTATGATCGATGAGTAGGGTAGAACCGTTGTTCAGTACGCGGGGTGTCTCCATACGGTTGGTTATAGAAGTGTTAGCACTATTGCCACCATTATTGTTGTTGCCATTGTCTGGCACCCAAGTAGGGTCATCATCGCCACAGGCAGCCAATGTCAAGGCGCAGCAGGCAATGCACAAGTGTTTAAGAAGTTTCATTCGTTTCCTTTAATCGTGAAAAAGTCTGACCGTTGTTGCTGAAAGCTTGATGTTTTAGGCAACAACGGTCAGACAAATGTTATAATTTACTACGTACGAGATGTGTATTAATCAGCGTATGTAATCGTGATAGACTTGAAGCGGATTTGGCTTGCAGCTCCCGTAATCGTAGAAGTATTGGTGATGAGTGTACTCAAGTTGTCAATGCCTGTAATTGTAATCACAGCGTCTGCTACGTTTACGCTACCCGGAGTAGCTGCGACGTCACCGCTGGCATTGCAGATAGTGCCGTTGTAAGTATCGCAGTTGAGTACGACCTTTACAATTTTCTTGTTAGTGCTGGTAACAGTGACCGTATTCTTAGGATACATACGCACGTTTGCACCATTTGTGTAATACTTTGGTGCGTTAGAGCCGCCACCTGCGTTAAATGTAAGCGTAGTACCATTAGTCAGCGTGATAGTAGACACTTCAGCATTGTTTTCTACACCGAAGTCAGAAGCCTTCACTGTGATGCTATTGCCGTCAGCAGGTGTATCGGGAGTGCTGGGCTCAGAAGAACCCGGAGCGCCAGCAGCAATGGCGAAGTTCTTCACTTCCCAAGTAGAACCGCTTTCAGCATTGGTATTGTAACGGAAGGCAAGGCGAATCTTCTTGCCCATATACTCAGCAGGGATAGCAACGTCTTCCTTCTCAAAGGTGGCCCAATCAACGCCTTCCTTGTGAGAAGCAACGAGCGGAGTCCAGCCTTCAGTGGGAGTAGCTTCGTTGAAGTTGTCAGTAATGAATACTTGCTGATTTTCGTCACCCTTGTTGTAGCGCAAGATGTATTCGTAAGAAACGTGAGCAGCTGTTTGGCCTTCGAGTGAAATCTCAGGACTTACCAAGTAGTAAGTACCAGCAGTGGTCACCTGAGTCGTACCGTTCCAACCTGTAGCCTTTGCAGTGCTATAGTCGATTGTCCACTCGCCAGCACCGCTTGTGGTGTAGTTCTTAAATCCACCAAATGAAGTGGCAAAGCTCTCACTATAAGGCAGTGTGCGTGTGCTTTGGTCAACTTCGTTGCCAGCAGCTTCGCCTTTGCTTAGCTTAAAGTTCTTGAGTTCCCAAGTAGCAGCCTTAGCGTTGGTCTTGTAATAGAGAGCTACTGTAACGTTCTCTTGACCTATGAAGGCAGCAGGAACGTTGACATCAGCCGTTGTCCAAGTGTTCCAATCAGCCACCTGAATGGGGTTGAATGTAACGTCAGTCCAAGTTGCAGTAGCGGGGTCGCCAGCATAGTTGGTGCTGAAGCGAACGAGGTAGTTGGTCTTTAATTCGTTTGAATTGGCATAGCGCAAGATGTAGTCGAAAGTGACGTGTGCCTTTTCTACGTCTTTGAGTGAAACGGTAGGAGCTATCAAGTAGCTCTCAGCAGCGTTGTTTACTTTGCTCTCGCTGTCGTAAGAGGTCACTTTAACGTAGCCATAGCTACCGTCAATGGCAAAGGGATAGTTGCCTACAGTAGTGGGAGCGGTGAACTCACCTACGTTTGAAGTCAAGTTGCTTGAAAGGGGAGCGTCGATGATTACACCCCCTTCAGAAGGAGTGTCAGGAGTATCGGGCTTGTTGTCGTTAATGCCATAAGGAGCAGGCACGTCTTCGCAAGCGGTGAAGCCCAATGAAAGGGCTGCAGCTGCAAGGCAGAAAATATATTTATTCATTTTATTATGATATTATCAGGGAAACAATGTTTGGGTTGACAGGTTAACGAGTTAACGAGCAAGTTTGACTTTGATACTATGGTAACTTTCTCGTCAACTTGTTAACTTGTCAAGCTAAAAAATTAGTTTTCAGAAACGTCGTTGGTGTCGCGCAACTGCAACTGCCAAGTGCTGTAGTAGCTTAGCACACCCGTGTATGAACGTGCGTCTTCGGGCAGTTCGATGAATGAAACGCGGTTCTTCGTTGAAGTACGAATAGCAACCGTTGAGTTGTTGCTGATGAGGTTGAGTGTGCGGTCAACACCATAGCCGTCGTCGTGTAACTCGTAGGGACCAAATATCTTCTTGCCATTGGCTGAAAGACTCTCTTCTTTGTTGAGCACGTCAGAGGTAGTACCCTTATCGAGTGTGTTACGATTTTCGGGCAAAGCCTCTTTAATCATACCGCGAACGGTGGCCAAGATAGGCGTATTCTCGTAAGTCTTGTTAGCCGAAGCGCGCAACCAAGCGTCGCCCGTCTGTCCTGTCTTATCCAATGGAATCAATTCGGGAGCGTCAGCATTAGGCTTACCGATTAATTGTACGTTCGTCTTCAGTGACTCGAAGGGGGCAGGACCGAGGTTGATGTTGCCGCTTGAGGTCTTATAAGGCATACCAATGCGTGGTGTCTTGCTATAGATGCCGGCATAGAGTCCCTTGAGGTTGATCTTGATGCGCTGACCGAGTGCGAAGTAAGGATAGAGCGCTGTACTACGAATCGAAAGAATGATGCTTTGGTCGTGAGCGGGGTCGCCCGCCTTCGTGGGGTCATCGATGTTACGAACGAGCAAAGTCTGATAAAGGTTGCCACTGATATCGTTGGCACAAACTACACCTTCGATAATAATGTCGTCGTTCACCTTGGTGTAGAAGTTAGACGCGTTGCGTGAGTAGTCAGCCTTTGTGGCATCAACGCAGAATTGCTCCTTTACGCTGAGGATAGTAGCGTTCACCTCACCAATGTCGGTGGGGCTGGTCACTACAACGTCGTCAGTGTTGGGCTCGTCATGGTCGTCCATACACGAGGTGGTGAATAATCCCAACGCCGCAACTGCTATGATGGATAAAAATTTTAATTTCATAAATTATGAGATTAATTAGTTTAATGAGTTGAGGAGGCTTAATAAGTTTAATGAGTTGAGGAGGTTTAATACGTTTAATGAGTTGAGACAGTTTAATAAGTCGCGGCGTGTCTAAGAAGTCTATCGACTAAACTAATTAAACTTACTAAACTAATTAAACTCTCTAAACTTACTAAACTAATTAAACTCTCTAAACTTATTAAACTCATGTTAGAACTTAAAGCCAATGTTTAAGAAGCCGTTGATGGCATTGGCATAATAGTATTTTGAGTTCTTAGAGAAGGCATAGTTACGGTTCTGACCGTTTTGATAGTTATCAGAGCGGTTTTGTTCGTAGCCACCTGTCTTGAGGTTGCGATTGTTGGTAATGTTCTGAACAGAGAGGTTGATGCTAATGCTGCGTCCCTTCTTCAAGCGAATGTACTTACCAATAGAGGCGTCGAGCATAAAGCCACCTTTTGCCTTCTCTTGCTTAGCACCATAAGCAGCCACGATATTGCCGCTTTGGTCGTAAAGAATGCCGCCCTTGTCGTCAAGGTCGCTCTTCTTCACGTCGAAGAGTTGGTTGCCGTTTTCGTCAAAGCCCGTACTGCTATAAGTAGGAACGAACTTGCTCAAACGACGGTATTCAGAGAAGTCGATATAAACGCGGTCGTAGTAGTTCAAGTTAGCACTAAAGAACCAACCATTCACGTTGTAGTCGAAGCCGAGGCTTACAACAGCCTGAGGAGAACCGCTCTCGCGCATGCCCTTTGCCAGTACGCGCATAGGCATGGTCTTACCATTCTTGGGGTTTGTCCACGTGTTCAAATCCTTCAATGTCGTAGCGTTCGAACCCTCGTAAGCTACTTGAGCCAAGGGATTGTTGACGTACTTAGCCTCGCCATACGTACCAATCAAGTTGACTGAGAAGTTAGACGTGAGTTGGTAAGAGAAGGCAGCTTCTACGCCATAGTGTTCGCGCTCAACACCACTCATCGTGAGGTAAGTGAAGCGTGACTCATCGTCGTTGTAGAAGGCTGTTTGTTCTACGCCACCATTGAAGTGGCTATAGTAACCGCTCACCTTACCTGTCAAGTTGCCAAAGCGGAAGAGGTAAGAGAGGTCGGTGTGGAAGATGTTCTCATTCTGCAGGTGGTCAACGAAGTCGTTTTGCATACGTGGAGCCACGAATGAGTTGCGAGCCAACGGAGCATCGCTTTCAGCACCAAAGTTGAGCGAGAGCAGATGACTACCGCTCGGACGGAAGTTCAGACCGAAGCGGCCACCACCACCGAGGAACTTAGCCTTGCCACTCTTGCCGTAAGAGTTGTCTGCTGCACGACCATTGCGCATCAAACCTTCGCGCTGCATCAAGGTGCCTTCGCCCCAAGCTTGGAGGTTGTACTGCCACATGCCTTCTGTGTATTGGTAAAGGCCGTAGGCGCGCATCTTGTCGACGAAGATGTTGTAATTGTAGCCGAACTTATCGTCAACGCCAATCTGGCGATTGGGATTGTTCAAGTCGTTCTGCGCTTCTTGACTGTTGCGACCATACTCGTTGGCAGCGAACTTGTCAATGTCGGTGTACTTTGTGCCACCAAGGAGGTCGGCCATGGTCTTATAGTGCATACCCTTTGTGCGGTTGTATTGGAAACCGAGGGCATAACGATGATGAGCGTTGATATCGTGATTGAAGAGCGTGTTGAACGTTTCGACCATTTGGTCGTTGTGGCGGCGCTCTTGATAGTAGAGCGTCTCATCACCTTGGGCGGCAGCGCTGCGGTTGACCGCATACATGCGGTCCCAATTTACTTGGCGGTTGGCCTTAGAGCTTGTCCAATAGTTATAAAGTTGGTTCCAGCCTTCCAAAGCCCAAGGATTCTTTTGCAGCCAATCATAACAATTCTGTTCGGGATCGTACACATTGAAGATAGATGAAGGCAAGTTCTTGTAATAATCAGGACGGGGGTCGTAAGCATTGCCGTTCCACCCAAGGGCGGTAGAACTATACATGGCGTACTTAAAACCTGCGGCAGTGGTGAGCTTCATGTTGTCACGCATTTTCCAGTCCCAGGTCAAGATAGCTGTAGGTTCAAAGTCGTTGACAACGCGTGAGTTACGCTTCTCACCGCTTTGGTAACCCCAGTTAGGGTTGTAGTAGTGAGAGTTGGCCAACCAATAAGCCTCTTCGGTGCTGGCACCCTGTTGGGCGCGTTCTGTGGGCGAACCAAAGGTGACGAGCGAGAGAGCGTGCTTCGTGCCAAAACGCTTTTCGGCAGAGAGGAAGTAAGAGAGTGAGTTGTAGAACGTGCCTTCAATCACACCCTCGTTGGCCCAACGATAGCCTACCAAACCGGCGAAAGCCCAGCCTGAGGGTAAGAGGCCTGTGGCATGAGTGAACATACCGCGTGCTACGTAGTTGCGGTTACAACCCGAAAGGGTGAGTTTGTTGCCCGCAGCGAATTGGCTGGCACGAGCGTTGACGCTGGTAGCACCGCCCACACCGGCAATGCCAAATGTGTTGTAGTCGTAAGGAGTAACGCCTTCTTGGTTGCGTGTAGCGTCGTTCATACCGCCCACCATGCTATAGCCGAAGCGACCCATTTCGAGGTCGTTGAGCTGAAGGCCATTCATGTAGTAGTTGCTATACATGTTGTCGTAACCGCGTACGCGGAAACGCATCGGGCTGAACAGATAGCCCACTTCAGAGTTGTAAGGATCGCTCTTTGCCCCTATGATAGCCGATACGGCTTGCGACGCATCGTTATCCTCGTCGAGCTGCGACTCGGTAAACGTAAAGTCCGAATTGTCGATGCTCAGGGTGTCGGCGGGTGCTTGTGCCCACGCTCCCGTGGTCAATAGCAAGGCTGCCGCCGTAAGTTTTACACCTTTTGTCATGTAAGTAAGGATTATAAATGTGTTAAGCCAACGATGTGATTGCTTGTCGAAATGATAGGGTAGAAACGTACGTATACTCCTTATTATATATAAGGCGATGTTCTTCGTTAATCATTCCAGTTCGCGTCAGTGCACAATTGTGGCTTGCAATGATATTATTTTCGTTGCAAATGTACGAAAAAATAAAGGTTAATTTTTTACGTTTTTGTTAATATTTCGCAGAACGTTAAATTTTGCATCTCTGCAATCTCCTCTACAGAATGCTCTACAAATGTCTTATGAAGGGTAATTGTTATTACTACTATACTACATTTATCTACTTTTTATTTTATGTTTCATGTTTCATTTTTATGGTTTAGTGTGTTGATAATCAATGTATTCGATAGATGAAACATAGATAGTGTATGTTTCATTTTTGCTTTCATGTTTCATTCTTCTGAAAAACACAATGGGAGCGATTTAAAAACACTGTGGGAGCGATTTGAAAACACAATGGGAGCGATTCAAGAACACTGTGGGAGCGATTTAAGAACACAATGGGAGTGATAAATCGCTTCCTTTGTGTTCTTTTTCATAGTCGTAATATCTACTTTCTTGGCAAAACGATAAAAATGGAAAAGTGAAACTATGAAACTAAAAGTGAAACATATAATCTTTATGTTTCATAGCATGAAATAATTGATTATCACTTTGTTAAATGTAAAAAATGAAACATGAAAAAAAAAACGTCGGTGGTAAAAATACGTAAGGATTTTTAGGCGTTGTACCGGTATTTTATCTGCCTAATTGGGGGGACGCGTCCTAACCTGGGGGCGACGCGTCCCCGCG
>ENA-ORNT01000717-ORNT01000717.1-human-gut-metagenome-genome-assembly--contig:-NODE-717-length-23706-cov-83.438121_pt1 | contig 23706 bp, 8 predicted proteins | sample MGYA00242120_ERZ509032 | MGnify/ENA primary metagenome ERZ509032 (study PRJEB26280, sample SAMEA2338729) | human gut metagenome | biome: human gut; feature: human-associated habitat; material: faeces...
AATGGAAGCAGATGTTCATAACTCACGATGTGTTGATAAATGGTGGAAAACTTGTGCTCCCTCATTCTTCTGCTGTGGAAAAGATTGTTGATAAAGCTTCCAAACCGTTGAATATAAAGGAGAAAGAGAAATTCACACTTTGTGAACAACTTGTGGATAAATACGGGAAAACTATTCCTGTGCAGTTTATATCTCACTTCATTCTTAATCGTCAATATCGTCAATGGGAAGTGGGTGTAGATTCCGTGAGTATCCCTGATACCCTTGTGCTGAAATGTAATCAGTCGGTCTATCTTATCCCTCGTCAACTCGTGGCTGAGGCTGACGGATTCTGTTGGGATAGTCCGCAGAAAGGAAAGAACCTGTATGTTTGCAACCAATGCTCCAATCATGGAATGCGGGATGGCACCTTCCTGTTTATCTCCCGGAAAGCCCTGCAGCTACTTCTGGGTACAGGCTCTTTCGTTTATAATGGGATAGTATGGCGTAAAGTTTCGCAAGATGCAGAGAGCGTCACCGTGAAGGCTGAACAGGATGATACCGTGATGCAGATAGCCACCACTGGAAATCTCCCTTGGGTGCTGCGTATGGAAGGAAATCCTTTAGGTATTGATTGGAGGTTGGAAAAACAATAAAAAGGAGTATTCTCCGTTTCATTATTATATGAACAGAAAAGTAACATTATTATATATCTCTTTGGCTTGCGTGCTTTCGCTGCAAGCTCAGACCCGCCAGCAGATGGGTGGCGTCTATTATGCTTACCCGGAAGGTCCTTCTGTCAAGACAGGAACTTTTGGTACGGCTACCTATGTGCTGTCTGATTCTCTGAATGTTCCTCAGGGTTATGCACCCTTTTATATCAGTCATTACGGTCGCCATGGTTCCCGTTGGATGCCGAAGGATGACCGGTATGTCTGGATCTGTAAGCATTTTGAAGATGAGAGTAATCTCACTCCGCTGGGTCTGCAGGTGAAGGGAATGCTGCAGCGGGTATGGGAGAATGCCAAGGGTAATGGTGGAAAACTGAGCAAGTTGGGTGCTCTTCAGCATCAGGGCATCGCTCATCGTATGTTTGAGCGTTATCCACAGATCTTTGCTGCAGGCAATGCGGTGAAGGCCCGTTCCAGCGTGGTTGATCGTTGCGCCAGGAGTATGCAGGCTTTTACTTCGGAGTTGCATACCCTTCAGCCGGGTTTGAATCTGGATGTCAAGACCGATTCTGCCGATATGGCTTGGATAGCGTATGTCTCTCCAGAAATAAAAGTTTTGGAGAATCGTACGCATGTGCAGGCACATGTATCACCTCGCCGTTTCCTTCTTCAGTTATTTAAGGATGTCTCTCAAGTAGATGAACCTTTGAAGCTGATGACCGAGATGCATACGGTAGCCTCTTCTATTCAGGATGTAGGCTTGAATTTCCCTACTTATCCGCAGGATATAGAAGATGGATTGAATGCGCTGTTTACGGATGAGGAGTTCCGGGCTATCTATGATGCCAACAACCGTCGCATGACCATCAATAATGGCAACGACCCGACCAACGAGTCGATTCCGGCACGCTGTGCCATCTCGCTCTGGCAGAATATCGAGGCTGAGGCTGATGCAGCATTGCGTTCTCCCCGTTCTTCCGCAACCCTTCGCTTTGGTCACGATACGGCTCTTTACCGTCTCCTGTCGTTCCTTTTCGATACGGCTTCTCTTCCGCAGAGTGCCAGAGAGGATGAGGAAAAGGTGGTCTTGGGTAATGGGGTAGATAGGATGGACCGTGTGGTTCCGATGGCTGCCAACCTGCAGATGGTATTTTATAAGAATGCTCAGGATTCGGTCCTTTTCAAGTTCATGCTCAATGAGCGGGATATCCAACTCAGTGGTCTTGCTCAGGTAGAATACGGTACTTGTTATTATTCCTGGAATACATGGAAGCAGATGATGCACGAACGCATCCACAATCTGGAACATATCCGCCAGCTCAATGCCCTCAATACGATGGTGGGTACAGCACAGGCGAATACCCAGACTGCCGGCATGTTTGGCAAGGGTAGCGAGGAACATGGACAAACCCTTCCGGCTGTCCTCGTTCCGAACGGACAGAACTTCTGGACGCCGCAGACACAGGATACCGAACAGAAATGTATTGCACCTTATTATTATAAGGATACCCACTTGCAGGGTTTCCGCAACAGCCATTGGATAGTGGGAGGCTGTACGCAGGATTACGGTTCCTTTACCGTAGCTGCATTGGGTGGTAACCTGCGTCTTCAGCCAGAGCAGCGTGCCACGCCATTCAGTCATGATGATGAAATATCCCATCCTCATTATTATGCCGTTCACCTCAAGCAGGAACATCTCAAGGCAGAGCTCACGGCATTGAGTCATACTTCCATCCTCCGTGTCACGCCCGACAAGGATGAGCTGGTGCATCTGGTCATCAATCCGAACAGTGACGAGGGACAGGGGTATATAGAGATTGATACCGTCAACCATGTGGTATATGGCTATAATCCTGTTCACCGCATTTATCAGGGATGGGGAGAGCCGGCTGGCTTCAGCGGTCATTTCGTTCTGGCATACGATGAAGATGAGCTTGTGGATTACGGTGTCTTTGACGGTGATAACAGAATAAGTAGGGGATTGAAGATGCAGGATAAAGCTCGTATTGGTGCCTGGCTCACCTTCCGTGGCAAGGCAGGCAAGTCGATGGAGTGGCTGTCGGCTTCTTCCTTCACTTCCCGTGAGAATGCACTGGGAAATCTCAATGGCGAGAACTATATGTTCGGAGGCTTGGACTTTAACAGTATGATGCAGTTTGCTGCTGAGTTCTGGTGCGAGCGTTTCCATACCATTGATGTGGAGAGTAAGAATCAGTCCAAGGTGAACCAGTTCTATGGTGCCCTTTACCGTTCTTCATTCCTGCCTCATGAAATCAGCGATGTGAATGGTGATTATCCGGAGTTCTCTACCGGTACTCAGGTTGATTATTCTGTTTATGGAAACTATTCTCCATATAATGCCCTGAAGAAGTATGGCGATTTCTCGATGTGGGATATCTATCGTGCAGAGTTGCCGCTCTATAGTCTCATCACTCCGAAGCTCTCTGGCGAGATGATGCAGTCACTGGTCCAGATGTATCGGGAGGGTGGCTGGATGCCAATCTTCCCATGTTGGAACAGTTATACGGCAGCGATGATTGGCGATCATGCGAGTGCTGCTCTTGCTGATGCCTATGTGAAGGGCATTCGTAACTTTGATGCAAAGAAGGCATACGACGGCATGCGACAGAATGCCTTCTCCACTCCTTATTACAGCAAGGATTATAAAGACGGCAAGGGTCGACGTGCCATTACCTCGTATATTGAGAACGGATATATTCCTCTGGAGAATCCGGTGGCAGATGCTTTCCATACCAACGAACAGACATCCCGCACTTTGGAGTATGCCTATGATGATTTCGCCGTGGCTCAGATGGCGAAGGCTTTGATGGATTCTTGTCAGAATATTTCTCAACGTCAGAAGTATCAGGAAGATTATCAGCTGTTGATGCGCCGTTCTGAAAACTGGCGCAATGTCATCAATCCTTCTACGGGTTGGGCTGACGGCAGAACAGAGAAAGGTAAGTGGGAAAACAATCGTGATCTGGTTCATCGCAAGAGCTATATCACCGAGGGTGCTACCTGTCATTATACCTGGTATGTGCCACAGAATCCGGAAGGACTGTTTGAGGTAATCCGCAACAGCAAGTCGGCTAGGGGCGATGATCCTGTGGTTATCCGTCTGGATGATATGTTTGACAAGGGATGGTATTGGCATGGCAACGAACCATGTCATCAGATACCTTATCTCTATGATGCGGCTGGTGCACCGGAGAAGACTCAGGAGCGTGTTCATCATATCCTGAATACCGAGTATAATGATACGCCAGGTGGATTGTCGGGCAATGATGATGCGGGTCAGATGTCGGCATGGTATGTTTTCTCTTCCATCGGTTTCTATCCGGTTTGTCCAGGTACGCCAGAGTATTATATCGGAACGCCAAGCTTTGATAAGGTGACGTTGAATCTGGAGAACGGCAAGCGATTTGTTCTGTCGGCTCAACGTAGGAAGGCTGATGATTATCTCATCCTGTCTATCAACTTGAATGGAAATCCTTGGAGTGATTATCGCATTTCCCATCAGCAAATCTTGCAGGGTGGTGAACTGCACTTCGAGATGAAAGCCACGAAATAAATGTTAAAATAATAGTTTCATTCCTATATAAAAAAGTTTCATTCCCCCCAATGAAACACCTATTTGATAGGAATGAAACTATTTTTTTGCCGAAAAATTTGGAGCTTTACGATATTTTCGATAACTTTGCATCACAAATATGATAAAACAGTATAGACTTTATCATTTGCTTTTTCTAAAAAAAATAAAGTTGGTTAACCCGTTGATGGGCCAGCCAACTTTCTTTTTTTATATGATTCTTAAAACTTAATCCTTGTTGCTTCCTCCGAAGATGCGGAGCAGATAGAGGAAGAGGTTGATGAAGTCGAGATACAGGGTCAATGCACCGATGAGTGCCAGTTTCTGTGCGCCCTCGCTCATGTCGTATTGTGTCTGGAGCATCTGCTTGATCTTCTGACTGTCCCAAGCTGTCAGACCCGTAAAGACTGCCACACCCACATAACTCAGGATGTAATCAAATCCTGGACTCTTCAGGAACATGTTGACTACGGTCGCGATAATCAAGCCAATCAGAGCCATGAAGAGGATCTTGCCGATAGAGGTCAGGTCCTTCTTGGTGGTATAACCGTAGAAAGCCGTTACGCCAAAGGTTCCCGCTGTGATGAAGAATACCTTTGCGATGACCATCGGACTATAGACGTAGAAGATGGATGAGAGCATCGCACCGTTCAGTACCGAGTAGCCGATGAACATCAATGTGGCTGTACCCAATGACAGGCGGTTGATGGCGCCGCTCAAGGCGAAGACCAGAACCAGCTCTGCGATAATCAATCCCCACATCATCTTATGAAGACTCATGAAGAGGGTAGGACTGGCAGCAACACCAAAGGCGGTGACACCGGTTATCAGGAGAGCCAATGTCATCCAGGTATAAACCTTGCGCATCAATACAGGGAAGGCACCGCTCAATCCGCGCTCTCGTTCGTTGAATGCAAAGCCATTGCTCTGCTGATTGTTCTGATTATTTATCAGATTGTACATTTCTTTTTCTGTCATAATTTATCTTACTTATTTGTTTGTAATCTCAAAGAACTAAGCGCAAAGATAATGCCAATTATTGAAACTAGCGATTATCTCTGCGCTTTATTAACATTTATTCCGTAATATTACGTTATTCCGACTGTCTTTTTACAATCTTCCAGCCGTTATCTTACGGCTATCTTCCTAACGGCAACTTGTTTGCCGCCTCGTGTCACCTCTACGACCACCGTACCGTTCACGGCTGTGCGAAGAGTCTCTGTCTCAGCTCTAGCCTCCTTTTGGGCAGCAAGAACTCCCGTGGTACCGTATACTCTGATGAAGTCGGCAGGTTTCAAACCCTTCACGCGAATGATGCCTCTGCCATCGGTGCTGACCGTGATGACTGACTTCATGTCAGTTGTCATACGGTTGAAGCTGATGCTGAATCGGCTGTTCATCTCGCCAGCCTGGGTGGCATTGAACTGATAGCTTCCTTCCTTCAGATCTACCGCCTTACCGGTTTCCTTGTCCTTCAGCCATACGGTTTCATATTCACTGGCATCGCAATCCTCAGGGATGCTGATGGAGTATTCACCCGTCTCCGGCAGACTGACGCCGATGCTCTGTTCTGCTTCAATGCTGACCGCAGAGAGGAGCGAGTAGCGACCACCGTTACGGTTAGCATAAATCTGGGCATTCTGGCTATTTATCCATTTCACGCCGTCACTTCCCAGGTCGAAGTCTGATTTCGCCTCCTGTGCAGGAACTGCGTTCAACTGGAGTTGGTCATCTACAGGAGTGCCGTTGCCCGCTCTGCTGTTTCTGTTGCTCTGGGTGATGGCGATGTCGAGGGCTCGGGTTGCTTGATAGGCTGTTGTTGCCCTTGCTTCCGAATGCTCCACTATCACGCTTTCAGAATTATCCAGAGTGGCAGTCTGCGTAAACACGGCATCCATTGCCGGGATGTAGCCATCCGTTGAAACACCCGTGGTTAAATCATAGGTATTGATAGCCTTGTAGCTGCCGTTTTCTTCGCATTGGTAGATGACTCTGCCATATTCCATATCGCTATAGTTCATGGCGCAGAGATAAGGCGAACCGAAGAGGTTCCAGCCCATGTTCTCCTTGTGGGTGAACTTCAAACCGCCGCCATTACTGTCTGACCATGGCTGCTGGTTGTTGTTCTGCGTCAAGATAATCTGTCCTAACTGACTACCGTTCTCTGTGTAACTGATTCCATAGAAACGGACGGTCTTAGCTGTTGTGGCATCCATTCTGAGACCTGCGGTAAAGTTTCGCTGGTTATCCACACCTTTTACCCATGCTTTACTATCGTTTTGGTCAAACTTATAGTCGTATTTGGCACGGGTTGCAGCATTATAGTAGTAGGCTGCTACGCTACCATCAGCAGGATTATTTGTGCCCTCAACCTCCATATTGGTAGCCTTGAATGGCATGGAGAAGAAGTTGGTTCCTGACTTTAAGTTTCTTTCCACGGCAAAGTTGGTGAGGTTTACATAACTGTTGTTGCCTCTTAAACCAGCGTGGTGCTTCAAGAGCAGGAAGCCTGGGCTGAACGGATTCGTCTCTTTATAGAATGTGTTGTCGAGTTTCAGCTCCTTGTCTTCTGTCATGACATAGACCACAGATTTACCATGAGGGTAATCGTCCTGGTTTGCTGTAGCATCGTTTGTCAGATACCAAGTCTCGAAACATCCGTTGTCTACGTTGTCTCTGATGCGTTGGTTGCCGGCAAGATCATGGTTGTGCATCACCATGTCGATGCATCCTTTGGCTTTGGTTGCGTCTGTATTGGCATTGATGTCGCCAGATGTCTCGTCAAGCTGGTACTTCCAATAGGCATCTTTCACATATTTATTATTGGAGGTTACAGATGCTCTGTTGGCTGCACTACCATCTGGTGATGGTAATTTGCCAGAAGCTGTTACATTGACGGTCTTCACATTCTCCACGCTTCCTAATGCCAGACTGTTGTAGAGCAAACCACTTGCATCTCCAGTTACCTTTGCATTTGCATCGAGGATAGAGGTAGAGAGCATGCTGTTGCCTTGGAGGCTGACGTTGCCCGAAACCTTGAAACCATCTACAATACACATTCTGGTATCAGTACCAGTAGTTGCGTTGTTGAGTGTCAGTCTATTGATGGTAGACTGACTGGCAGACTCGATGATTCCTTTTCTCTGAGTAAGGAGCTCCTTTACGATAGCTTCTGGTTCTGTTTCAGAACTTTTTTCTTCGCGCATCGAACCAAACATCTTGACGCCTGGCATGCTGATGCTCACGTTATCAGTCTTCAGATTCCTATCTACGAAGACGTAGCCATATTTACCTGCATTCTTGTTGGCATAAAGCTCAGCCAGGTTGATGGCGCCTTGCAGGTCGTTGGTTGGGTTATCCCAGCTTTCACCTGTACCTGCAACAGCAGAACCTTCTTTTACATAGATAATATCTCGCAACTTCGTGTCGCACTCGTATGCACCGATATCTATGTTGTCGCCAATCAGACGGGCTGTATTGCCTAAGTCCTTTTCTGAGGCAAACATCTTTGCATAGTCAAGATCTTGATTGCTTTTATCTTTATATATTTTCTTTAAACCAACATTTTGCTGATATTTGTCGTTGTTTCCTTGATCAAGTAACTGTAGGCTAGGTCGAATCCTATAGTCTCCATGCTCTGGATCTACAAAGTTCGGACCATTCAGTACGTCACCATTTTTGATATCAGCAGCAATCACAACGTTAGAATTTTTTGTATTCAAGTCTTGTATCACATTTCCCCATGCCACAGAATTATAGACGCTCTTGGTACTTACGGCATTTCCCTTATTATTGACGAATGTTGCATTCGTAATATCTGGATTTCCGTTACCTGTGATTTTAATTCCATCTCCGTTGCCATCAGCAAACAATACGTTCCATAACTTCAAAGCAGATTTTGCATCTGTGTTCTCTGCGAGCATTCCGGCTTTGTTGTTGTATCTAAAGGCGCAATGATGTACCTTAAGAGTAGCTGCGGTGTTACCATCTGCTGTTAGATTGTTGACTGCATTGATTCCCACGCCATAGTCTTCTTTGTTGCTTTCATTGATAAATGTGAATCCCGATATCGTTACCGGCTTACCATTCGTTACGATATTGAGCAAGTTTTTGGTTTCGCCCGCCTTGGCTGGGTTCTCAATGAGTACCGAAGGTTTGCTGAAGTCTTGCACCTCTGTTCCGTCAGCATTCTTCGAGCCCGTACAACCACCTACAAGTTCAATTGATGTTATAAACTCTGCTTTGTCGGCATTGTTTACAATGAGAGAGAAGGCATCACCGCTAGAGTAGGTTGGCGAATAATAGGTACCTCCACGTACAAACACTTTTCTGTTGTTGTTGATTGTAGTACCTGAAAATTTGTTACCTGAAGGGTTAGCCATGGCAATGATGGCACCACGAAGGTCGGTGCTTTGGTTATCCCAACTGCTACCATCGCCATTTCCTTTCTCTTCCGTTCCGATATAAACCTTTTCAAGGTCTGTAAACTTGAATACATATTGGAATTCATACATACCGATGTCGATAGGTTTTTCTGCTACATTACCATTCTCGTCTGTCGGACCTACGTATCTCTTGTATGTACCGCTGACAGGACGGATGTACTCAGATGGATAACCATATTTCTCAAGGCGAGTATTGTGCATAGTCCACCATTTCTGATATTTACCAGTCTCGTTTGCATCGTTTGCATCCTTCTTTCCGTCACCTGCATCCGTAAGCACAGAGATAGCCTGAGGATTCCATTTGGCATCCGGTTTATAGCCTTCGTAACCCTTTGTGGTTGTAGGCTCTGTGAAACGTGGACCAGCCGATGTAATATTCTCCTTGTCCAACTTGATATTGCCATCCGTTGCTGGAGAAACTGTAGAAGCAGGTAATTCATCCCAGGCGCAGTTGCGCATGTGCTCTCTTTTGAGGAGTACACTATTATCTGTTGATTCATTCCCCCAAATGGCGGTATTATATAATATAGGTGTAATCGTACCGTTTGTCACCTCGTTCTCCACATGGATGGCTCCATCTTGCTTTGCCTTGTTGTTCACGATGAGGCTGTTTACGATGTAGGCATCCTGATAGTCCTCAGTCATACTGCCAGCATCGTTTGCTCTACGGATATAGATGGCTCCGCCTTGTGAATTTTGTGTGCCCGTAATCTTGCCACAAGTTACATCATTGTTGGCTAAGAGTGAGTTGACGATATGCAGGTTTCCATTCACCGATTTTGTGAGATAGAGATAGATGGCTCCACCCTTACCAGGTTCGGTGACTTCATCCTGACTAGCCTTTTCTGATACGTTACTGTTACCGCTGATTGTACTGCCGATGATGTCTAGACTTGCATTGTTTACATAGACAGCTCCGCCATGCAGACCGGAGTTTTTGATCAGTCGGCAACGGTTCAATGTATAGTTCACGCGGTTGGTGTAGATACCGCCTCCTCGACCAATCTCGGCAACTTCGTTAGTTCCTACTTCTTCAGTCTTCAGTTTTGTCGTGGTCTCACCATTCATAATGGTAATACCGTCTAATACGACATCATTGTTCAAGGTAGCCGAAGCACCCGTGGAGCTCGCATTGCTGTAGACTACATGATATACATTACGCTCCTTTTCCGATGCCTTGATGTCACCGGAAAGAATCGTAGGATTCTGGAACTCCCATGGCTCTATCAATCCGTTCTTATTGTTGTCGGTCATGTAGTCCTTGTTGCGGTTAGCCAAGATGTCTTTGATGTCTCCATCTGGAGTCAAAGTCTTACCTCCAAAGCTTGTAAACTTATCTCCAGTTTCTTTTCCCGTAGCAGGATTAACAGGAGTAGAAGAATACAGGTCATCTTTCGAGAAACTGCCGAAGATATCAACGTTCACAGGGATGGTGAAGCTCTGCAAGCGGCGGTCTATCGTGTTCTGTTCTTGCGAAAGATCTTTGTTCTGTCGCATCTTGCTCGGCTTGTAGGTTCCACCTGTCATCAGAATCTCGAAGTGGGTATTGTCATCAGCCACTTTCTTTTCTCGTGCCTCATTGATGTAGTCGAGGGCTGCTTCGAGACTGTTGAAAGGAGTCAGGAAGGAGCGGCCATAATACTTTGCCTTCTCTTCTTCTGTTACAATCTCACCACCTGTCTGAGAAACGAACAGGCGCTTCAGAAGCTTGTTTTTATCAAACGCAGGCAGATCAGATGTGTATGCACCTGCTGTCTGTTGCTTGGTCATGTTTCTTTCCTTACCGGTAATGTCGTAGCTGCTGATACCATAATTCTTCCATGCATTGACGTATTCTTTCTCAACTCCGTTGCCAATCAATGGTGAATAGGCACGAGGCTTGAAGATTTTGTTGTCGTTGAAGTAACTGTCCAGGTCGCTGGTCATCTCCGTGTTCATTCTGTTGGCTGGCAACGCCATCTTCTCTACGAAACAATAGTTGTATGGATAGAATAATTCTTCCGAATATTTTCCGATTCCCTGCAGAAAGTCGTGAGACTGATAGTTCACATCACCGCTGATGTTGTTGTCGGTCTCAGCCGTATTTCCCCATATCACGGAGTTGCTGCCAATCAGGGAGTTCTCCTCCTGGTAGATTCCGCCACCGATGTTTGCTTCGTTGCTGGCGATGGTGCATGAGATGACGTAGGCATGATAGTTCTTGGTGTCTTCGTTCTTATCGTTGGAACGGAGCGCATAGATGGCACCACCTTTCTGTGCCTTGTTTCTTACGATGACACTACCGCTTACGATGCTACCTTTCAGTAGCGTGAGAGCACCGCCCTGGGTTGCCTGACAGTCGGAAATCTCGCAGTTGCGTACATGTGCCATTCTTGGTACAATGGCTGCACCACCCATACTCTTGAAGCCCGACTTGTCGCTTGCGTTACCGTCAATCAGGCGACAGCCATCTATGATGGTATTCTCTGTCAAGGCAGTGGTGTTGTAGTCGTCATAGTCGCCCGTAGGCCATTTGCCGAAGCACACGGTGTGGTAGCCGTTCACCTCCTGGTTAACGGCAGAACCTTCTTTTACTTCAGTCTTCGCACTTAATACCGTCTGGTAAGTGCTGATACAGTCGCGTTTGTCATTATCCCAATTGGCGGTTCCATTTTTCGGTTCTCCTCTTTCCTGGTCACCCTCATAGTAGCCTCCCATCAGGCATACTCCGTTAGGAATCAGGAAGGTGTAGCTCTGCGGATCGCTAGGGTCTGCCAGTGTATTGGCATGATAAGTAAAGCGCTTTCCGGTTTCATCAGCCTGATAGCCTGCCACTTTTACAAACACCTGATGCTTTAGGGTGTTATCTGTGATGTCCCGGTTCTCTGTTTCAAATTTCTTTCCGGCAGCAGTCAGCACGTCCTGCAGCTTGTCTGCACAGGCTGCGTTTTTCGGACTGTCTCCACTTCTGTTTCCCCATCCGTTTTGGGTTACATAATAAATGTAATCTACAATACCTGCGCTGTTTGTCTTTTCCTGTGGTGCGATATTGGTAGTATTATCAGCCTCATAGGCACCGATATCTATGGCGCAGTCCTTGATACGGTTGGTATAGTCCATATCGGTTTCCGGAAGGATGATTCCATTTCCAACATTTGTGGTTCCACCATTCAGACACTTGTTACCTGCTAAACCATTAGCCTCGTTCAGGCGGAAGTTATTCTTTAATCGGGCATTGCGGAAGCGGAAATTGTTTCCACTTTCGTAGGTCTGGTCCTCAAATGGGAAAGCCAAATCTGTGCCAGTGAAATTTCCATCGCTTTCCTGGAATTTGTCGTTGATGTTACTACTGTTCATGTAGCAGTTGTGAGATGGATTCATCTTGCCCGATGCAGCTGAGTTTACCTGATCTGTAATCTGCTTGCCGTTGTTATAATTATCATAGATGATACAGTTGTAGAGTGAAAGTTGCGATGCAACTCCGGTATTGGCATCCTGCCAGTGATAGATGCCGGTTCCGTTTGTCGCCATATTGTAGGCGATGGTATTGTTGTAGAACTTGGCACTCTCCAGGAAGATACCTCCGCCACGACAGGTTCCGTTATAACAACGGTTGTTTGCCACCACAAGGTTGTAGCCGGTGCCTTGAATCATATAGGCTCCGCCTCCATAACTTTCACTGCTGTTGGCATAACTCAGGTTTCTCAGCAGGTAACTGTTCGAAATCTTGCTGTTCTCTCCGTCCATATACAAACCGCCACCACGCACGCGACTGCCATGGTTGAAGTTGTTGACGATGATGAGATTTTCCAGTTCTACTCCTCGGAATACACGCACACCTGCTCCTCCGTCACGGTTTGCACCAGGATAGTTGATGATATAACCGTGACGTACAGAGAAGCCATCCCATTTGGCATATTCGTAATCCTTGTAGTTGATGTTGTCTATTAAATTTCCTTTGTAGCGTACGGCATTACCATCTGTACGTGAGGTGTTTCCATCACCCGATGGCGACCAGGTAGGAAGGCATACGTCTGGCTGATACAGTACATAATGGCGCTCTGTTTTCCCGCTGTTTATCAACGTTTTTGTAAAGTCATAATTAGAGCCATCAGAAGGCTTGTTCTCCTGATACCACATTTCCTTTTCTCCGTTTGTGAAATATACAGGCGATTCCTTTCTGATTTGTAGAATAGTTTCATACTTGGTCTTGTCCAGATTTTCGTATTCCTTGCGTGCCGGCACGTATTGTGACAGCAGCGGATGACGGTCGTCTTCTCCAGGATAGCCTTCGTATGGGAAACCACCATAAACCTTCACGTTGTCTCTGATAACGAATCCTTTGTAGTCTGTATAGATGCCTGCACCTACCCAAACCACTACCTGGTCGTTCTTGTCTTTGATATTCTTATTCAATTCAGCTGCTCTTTCCACAGCATATTGTAGACCGCTGATGTATCGTTCGTCTCTGTTGTTGGTGATTTTATTATATGATCCCCAGCCAGAGAGATACTGCTTGTCCAGATTTCCTGAGTTAGTCCAGAAATTACCGTATGAATCTGTCTTAGAACGATACTTGCCGTTAGCCAGACTATACTCCTCGTTTTCGATGGTTGTATTGAGCAAGCTTCCATTGTCTGTTACATAGAAGTCATTGCCCGTTCTTGCCTTATTATTATCACACATGGCGTTACCGATGATAGCCTTGTCCCAGCTGCTTCCGTCATATTCGGTATTTGATTCATTCAGAAGATTGAAGTCCGGATTGCCGTCTTTGTCGTCTTTGTTGGCATCGCTGTTGCTTTCATAGTCCTGGTTGTACGAACGCACGTAGATAATCTTTCCTGCTTTTGGCAGGAGAGCTTCGTATGCACCCAGGTCAGGAACACCACCTAGGTTGCGGTCTTCGCCGGTGATGTCCTTGGCTGTTGTAGTTGCATTGTTTTCTTGGGCGCTGTTGATAATTGCACCAGCCTCTGCAGAACTGGTCAGCGGGCGGAAGGATGAATAGCCTCCGTAATAAACGTTGCCGCTCATCTTGGCACCCACTTCATTGGTTGGGTTGCTGAAGTTCAGGGCTCCGTCTTTTCCCAGAGTGTTGATATCCATGCTGTTCTTGCATTCCGAACCATTCCATGTGCCGTTGATGTTCAGTTTGTTTCCTACAGCATACGAGGTTCTCTTCACAAGGTCGTAATCTGGCGCTACTCCCTCATTGTTGATGATGCTTACATGGTTGAGTGTGAGTTTGTTGTTGCTGCCTTGGCTTTTGTTCAGATAGATGATGGAAGGCAGCCCCGATGGACTTGGATTATGCGGATCCTTGCTCGTATTGTTATTGATGACGCAGTTTTCCAGTTCCAATTTCACATTCACGGCATCTGGCATGGTAGCGATAGCACCGCCATCTGTCGCTGTATTGTTCTCAAAGATGCAATTCTTCAGCTTTACGGTAGTTGCTTGGCTGCTCTGGTCCATGCTGCCTATCAGCACGCCGCCACCATAAGGCATGTAGGCAGTACCGGCAGCGTATGCATGGGTAAAGGCATAGCCGTCGATGGTGATGTTGGCACCCGCTTCGATGCGGACCAGATGGTAGAGGCCCTTGTTGAGTTCAGAACCGTTCAGGTTTCCGTTCAGTTCGGTGCGGTATTTGATAGGGTCACGGTCCTCATCCTTCGGATTCGGATTCTCTGAATACTCCGGATAACCGCCATATACGGTTACAGGAAGTACGCAAGGTTGAATGTTAAAGGTGCATGCCCTGGCGTCTGTTTCCTCGAACGTGTAGGCAATCTTCGGTTCGAAGATACCCTCACGACCGCAGATTTCAAACTCCCATCCGCTGTTTTTCTCAATAGTGAAATCCTCTGGTGTAGTATTGCCCGCAGTAACCACCTTTACCTTGTCTCCATCCTTGATGTCGGCAAGATAACCGAGTACTTCATCTACAGATGATGAGGTATAGCTCTTTTCCCACGACTCTCCTGTTCCGTCCACCAGTTCTCGTGAACGGTCAAAGTAGATGCGCAGGCGTTTCTTGCTGTCATTCTTTTCAAATACAAGGTAGTGGTTGTCAGCCATATAGGCTCCTGCTGACGGAACCGAACTGATAGCTTTTCCGCTCAGGTCTATTTTTGGCTGATACAGGTAGGAAGATGGTAGGAGAGCATAGCTGATGCCCACGTTGCGCAGTCGGCTACCTGTCAATGTTTCCCAGTAATAGTTCACCATCTTCATGTCTGTAAGAACGCCACGTTTCTCGTTGAAGGCTTCCACCGTGTTGTAAGGTGCTTCATTGCCCATCACGAATCCCTTGCCCGAGTAATACGTGTTGATGGAGATGGTTCCGCTCTGATAGGTGCTGGTCCATTTGGCTGCATTTACATCCGAGATGGCGTTGTTGTAGAACTGTACGGTCTCTTCTGATGGGTTGGCTGCATAAATCTGTGCCATGGACGCAGAGTTGCTGGTGCCTGATTTGTGCTGGAGCAGCGAGTTGTTCCAGATGACGTTGTTGGCAAGAAGACCTTTTTCCTTGATATACACACCACCCGTATTGGATGACAGCTCGTCAGCAGGATCCTTGGTGTTGTTGGTATAGTTGTTGACGATGGTGTTGTTAATCACCAGTCCGTGACCATGCAGATACACAGCACCATTTCGGGTACTGGTATTGTTACTGATTACCGAGGTGGCAAGAATCTGATAATAGGCTTTCTCTGAGTTATTAGCGTCACCATTCAGATATACACCCGCTCCCTGATAGGCAGAGCAGTTGGTTACCATGCTTCGGGTGATGAAGCCGGCTTCGTCAATATAGATACCTCCGCCCTGATAAGCCGAGCAGTTGTATACCAGGTTACCTTCCGTCTGTCCGTTCTTGCAGTAGATGCCGCCGCCACGAGGCTTGATGGTTCCGCTTTCTTTCATGCCCGGGTTGCAGAATCTCACGGTACAGTAGCGCATTCGGGCTGATGGGTCGTTGATATAAACGCCTGCACCACAGTCTGGGGCGTATTCGGCTTTGTTCGTATCGTGAAATTTACCTCCCTCAATGGTGAAGCCTTCAAGATATACTTCGTCGGTAAAGGCATTTCCTCCAGGCAGGGGAGCAAACCATACCACATGGTAGGAACCGCTGGTCTTTATGTTCCAGGCTTCGTCAGTGTTATTCCAATTAGCATCGTCGCTTCCCTTGAATTCCGCACCCCTGATGATGGATTCCTGTTTCCAGCCCCATGGCTTTAAACCCTTGGATTCCTCGATGCGCTCGGAACGTCTTTTTTCGGTTCCCTTAAATGCACCATAAACGCTGATGCCATTCTTCATCAGTAGGGATACCGGGGCTGATGCATCGTTAAGGATACGGTCTTTTACTACATAGGTTCCGGCTGCTACCCAGACTTCGCCTTTCTCGCCTGGCTTTTCTGCCAAATTGTTGATGGCCCACTGGATATCGTCCGTGGCATCATCCCATGATGTTCCGTCGCCCTTTCCCGCTTTCTTGGGTTTCACGTATCTGATGCGTCCTGGCTTCATTCGGGCATACTCGTAGGCGCCGATGTCGATGGTGCTTGTTTGATAGCGTGTCCTGCCCATGATGTCGGTAGAAGCTGTTTCCAGGTTTGCATCAACTACAAGATTTTTGTAGTATTCCAGTTTTCCCTTGTTCAGAAGGGCAGAGGTTTCCTCAAAAGTGAAAGCAGTGCTGTATAATTGCTTCAGGTTACTGCTGAATGAGAAGTCGTAACCCTGGGTTACGGCACTCTGCTTGAACCAAGGGGCTGGCTCTATGCCGTGGTTCTCGTTGCTGATCCATACGTTTCCGTTAGCGTCGGTATCGGTATTGGTTACTTCTACTTCTGGGAAAGCACAGGAATAGAAGGCAGGACGGGTGTCTTGCTTGCTGAGTGCAGTGGAATGCCAGAGCACGGTGTTGTAAACCGCTCCGCCGCCATTGCTGTTTGAAGCCCCGTCTGTGGTGAGGTCTGCGGCGGATACGGTGTTGGCTATTACAGAACAGTTGACGATTTTCGATGTGCTCGAAAGTCGGATACCGCCGTTCGTATTGTTGTTGATGTTGCAGTTGTAGACGGTGGCTGTTCCGTCTATCCACATACCGCCACCTTCGTTTTCGCTGGAGCCTCGCTTGCCTGCCACATTATTAAAAATGCTGCAGTAGCTGATGGCTGACTGCTGGTTGGTACAGGAATTATCTACATAGATGGCACCGCCGCGCATGCCGTAGTTGTTCGCAAAGTTACATTGCGAAATACGGAAGAAGCGACTCTGGGCATTGCCGTCTTTGCTGTTGTTCACCACGTAGATGCCGCCGCCTCTGCCATTTGCAGAGGTGTTCTCTCCCTTGGCATTACCTGCTGCGATGAGGAAACCGGAAACTATGGTTGGCTTGTTGCCGTCGTTGGTGTTGTCCTGTGTTATGCCCATCTGGAGGGTCAGCACATGGGTGGCATTGTCGTTGCGGGTGGTGTTCTCTGGATAGATAATCAGCTGCTGGCTCGCCTTGTCGTTGGTGTCGATGTCGCCTACCAGAGCCGTCTGATACTTCATCTGATATTTGTGTCTGCCCGTAGGGAGATCGTTCTTGATGGTTTCGTCTCCTGCAAAACCTCCATACATGGCAACGCCCGAAGGGAGAACGAAGCCTCCCTTCGGCGCCTTGTAGATGTGACCGGTAATATCCTCGTAGCCTTTCACCCAGATTTCGTCGCCAGCCTTGGCTTGGCTCAGCGCATTTTCCAGGGTGATAGCTTGAGCCCATGATGAGCCGTCACCACCGTCAGTTGCCTCAGCTGTTACATGATAGGTCTTGCTGCCCTGTGCGAACAGGGAGCTGACACAGCTCAGGAGGATGAGGACTGCTATGATTTTCCTGTATGTCGTATGATGTATTCTCATGCTGAAAAGAGTTTTATATGTTGAAATTGTTGATCGTGATATTTTCCTTTGTGAGCTGAGTGCCCGATATTTTTACATTGATCTTGTACCAGCGAGCTGGGATAAAGCCATCTTTCAGATTGCTCATGTCAAATGTCACGTTGTATTTCCCTGTCGTTCCTTCTTTCTCTGTGTCAAGCTTGAAGGTGAGGCGAGGAGGAATGGCTCCGTCTGGGAAGGTATAATGATATACTCTTCCGTTACGCTTGCTGATTTCCGAGGTGTTCACAAAGGTTGTGTGGCCGCTTACCGAAGTCCTGGAAGATACTTCTTGGTGGTAAAGGGTATAAAGGGTAGGGAAGAGTCTACCATTCCCGGAGCCGGAAATGGTTGATTCTTGATTTGCCGGTTCTCCGTGATAAGTAAACTGGCTTACTTTCACGTTGGTATATTTCAGATTTCCGTCGTTGTCCTTCTCATAGGCTCCCTTGGCATCCCATTGGATGTCAATCTTGGCAGCCAGTCTGCCCAGTACCATGCGCCAGTATTGTTTGGTGTTGATATTGGCATTGATGTTCTGTTCTACTTTTATATCTCTGTCATTGGTGAGAATTTGCGTCTCTGGGTCCAGCTTGAGTGCATAGCCCGTGGCTACGCTGATAAACTTGGCTACGTCTATGGCTCCGTTTTTAAGGGCATAGTCGTTGGTAATCTGTAAATCATAAATGTCTGAGTTATGGTTTTGCCCGTCTTTTGCGATGCCGTCTAGCATTCCCTCCAGATTCAGTCCTTTTCCGTTACTATAGGTAACCCCATAAACGCAGCAGGTGCCTAACGGCAGATACATCGTATAGGTGCGAAAGCCGTTGGCATCAGGTCCTGATAGGGTTGAGGTGGCATGGGTGACGAGTTTTTTTCTGTCGAATTCTTCCTTGGTATAGGTTTCGTAATATACCATTTTCTGGGGTGCTGCATCGTGTATTTCGTCGCCTTGCGTCTTTTCCTTATAGGCAACGATGATGGTGAGACGGTCCCAGTCCACCTCGTCGTGGGTGTCTTCTCCCGGATCTCCGATGCGTGTTTCCGTCTTATCGTCAGGCACAGATAGGGTGAGCGAGATGGGTGCCAACGTATCCATTGGTCTAACCTCGTTCTTTTCGCTTTCGCTGCATCCTGTCAGCATGATAAGCGATAGTATCGCAAATATGTATTTTGTAATATGATTCATGTATCAATTCTTTTTTACCTAAATATCCACATCGTGGCTTCCTCCTGGCTTCCAGTCGAGTTTCACGCTTACTCCTACTGATGCATTGGTAACAACCAGCGAACCGTCGGGTTTGAGTTTTGCCTTAATCAGTTTCAGCCTTCCGGCTTTCAGCGGTTCGTTCAGCGTGAGAATGGTTTCTGTATATTTGCCGTTTACCTTGGCGATGATGTGGTAGCGCCACTCTGCCTTGCTGGATGGGAAACTTACGGCATAGAGCGCATCGTGAGTCTGGGCTGAGGCTGTTGAAGCTTCGTTGATTCGCTTGGCTCTCACGATGGTGTTTCGGGATGTTGAGAAAATACTGTCGTTTACGAGAAAGTGGGTTGCCATTCCTTCTACGAATCCCCAGAGCTCGGCAGGTTTCACTTCTTGCTGGTTGATGACTACCGCTGCTGCACAGTTTGCCATATAGAGGGTGGTCTGCAGGTCGTGTTCGAAATCGGCCTCGTTGATGGTGAGTCGGGAAGTGAACAGACCGATATTGTGACTGTCGATGGTATCCTTCTGCTCCTGTTCCAGGGCGAGAGCCTTGCAGACATTTGCACCGGTAATCTTCACGTTCTTTGCGTTTCCGGTGTTGGCGAGCGAAAGGTTCTGGTAGTCGTTTCGCGGCAGATAGATGGTGTAGGATACCGAATTGGCATTCATGATGTTAGCTTCGTGACGGTAGAGATCATTTCCGATAAAGAAAGACAAATCGTTGTCTAGGGCATGGTCGGTGAAGACTGTGCCTAGTTCCTGTTTCAGCTGGTTGGCGATGTGTCGCTCCTCTGTGGTATTGAGGTCAATGTCGATGAGGGTATGAATCTGTGTATTGAGCCTCAGATTATACTTGATCTTATAGTCTTTGCCACACTTGCTCATGTCTTCATTGATGCATGAAGACAATCCGAAAGCGATGCTCAAAGTCATCAGAGCTATCAGAAATATTCTATATGATTCTTTCTTTCTCATTTTCCGTCCTCTATTAGGATTATAAACAGCGAAATCTACCCTACTGAACTTTCGTAACTTGCGAAAGCTCAGTAAGGTAGAATGATTAAAGTTCTACATTGAATGTAATACCTGTCTTCCAAGATAGATCTACTGCGAGACCTACGTTGTACTTTGAACTGCGCATATCAGGGATATGGTTGTAAGCCTTCTTCAAGCTTTTAATGGTGAAGTTGGCGATGGTCGTATGATCTTTAACGAAAACATGGCCTAAAGTCTCACCAGTAGGCTGAGTGATGCCGCTGGCATAAGGATCCAATTCTCCCACCATATAGAACTTACTGCCCTTTGGTATCAAACCCTCAGCACCAAAGAAATCACTTGCGTTGTTTTCTAACTCAATTGTGATATATACCTTATTTTGTGATGTAGCACCAGAATTGTCCTTGTTGTCCAGAACCAAAGTATAGTTTGGTTCTGCAGTTCCTGTTACAGCAGCTGTCAAATTTGTGCCTTTATTCATATTACGATCATAAATTGTGTATTTGAATTCATTTGTTGTAACTGTATTTGCTGCTTCAAAATTCCAGCCAACCTGCTTTGGCTGACCACCAATTAAAATACCTGTAATAGGGAAACTGGTATCATCTACGGTAATGCTGTTATCAGACTCATGTTGCCCTTTGTCTTTAGCATTGTCTGTCAATGTATTACTTACGCATTTTACAGTAGATTTGAGACTTGCAACTCCATATAGCACAGGTTTCTGTAAAGCAACAAAACGGGTACTGCTTTCTACTGCATCTCCATAACTAGACCAATCTGCAGTATTGCCAATCCACTTGTCGTACTCAGGTAAGTCTTTAACAGCTGTGATTTCATTGCTCGATACCTTAACAGGAGAACTTACATAATATGCCAATTCAGATGGGTATGTGATGGTGGTATAATCAATGTGATTACCTGTCGTAGTTGTACTTCCTGCGCTAGTAACTGTAACATATTCGAATGCATTGCTTGTGTCATTCCATTTAACTTTCGCTACACCATCTGGTAAGTTCAAGTTTCTTGGGAAGTCTTTAGCAGCAGAGTTTTTCAAGTTTTCAAGTGCATTTGTACAATTAGTAACAATTGCATTAGCCATTAACTTTTCTGATTCAAGACTGCTACTACCATTAATTACGTTCTTTAAGTTTCCTATAAGGAGTTTGACTGAATTTGCTGAACCAGAAGTCAATGCAATAAACTTTTTGTAACGTTCCTTCAGAGCTTCGCGCTCGTTGGTAGTTCCTAAATTAGAGTTATCTATTTCTGACCATTTTATGGTAGTTGTAGTCCCTGGTTCAGTCACGCTTGTATTTGCAACCAGATTCAAAGCATTTAGAATATCAGTTCCTTCTGTGCTGAAATCCTTATCTTTATTTACCTCGGTTAATGCAAAGTTGAGAGCAGATAAATCTGTAGCATCTGCAGTTGTTGTACTAGCATATGGATTGCTTAAAGAGCCAGCTTCGAAGTTCGTTTTTGAATTCTTGTTAGCTCTTGCATACAAAAGTAAATTCTTAGTACCTACAGGAATAGCGATGTCACGGTATACGTTTCTCCATTCATCTTTGCTAGATGCATCTGCAGCATCACCAATAGAAATAGCCTTCACGGAAGTTGTATTGCCGGTAGAACCCGGCTCCCCTTTAAATGCATACATCTGCGTATTTACCATACCTAAAAAGTTTGTGCTGTTATCACCTGTATTTTGGGTGTTAACATCAGTCATACGTGTGGAAATACTTCCATTATTGCCCTTGTAAGGGATATTAATGTAGAACTGGGTCTTTACAACCTGTCCTGTCGCACCTGGGCCACTTGTTGGCTCAATTGAATCTGAAGAGCAGGAAACCATTCCTGCTGCACTTGCAAGAAGCATCGCACTTGCAAAGCTGAAAAATCTGAACTTCTTCATAGTCAAGTTATATTTTAATTGTTTTTATTTGTTTTCTCTGTCTGCCCGATGTTGTAAACTAGCGAGACTGCAACTTTGGTCGGCATTACGAAAGTTTTCGTCTTCTTCTCAATGGCGGTGGCGCATCTGCCATAACAGTTGTATTTGGTATAGCGTGTGATTCCCAATCCCAAACCTATTGCCGCTTCCAGATTCCAACGGTTTTGCTTGTCGAGTGCCCAGTTGTAGCCATATACTATGCCCAGAGCTCCCAAGTCGCCTTGGAACCTATGCTTTTTGAGTTTCGGGAAAAGTCCCAATGGGAGGTGTACGCCACCCGCATTGTAATGTGAGTAGAGTAAATTGGCTCCAAAGAAGTGACCCAGGAACGGGCTGTCGAGCCAATATCGCATCTCTGTTTGTATGGCAATGTGCTTCAGTTTCTTGTTCTTGCGAAAAGTAAATGGGTTCCAACCTGTGGATAGATCTAGCGACCAGTGGTCTGATAACCTCTTTTCCACTCCGATGTTTGGTGTTGTGGTAGCCCAGTATGCTAAGTTCGTTTTCAAGCGCCAGTCTTGTGCTGATGCTGAAGTAATGAAAAGTGCTGAAACAAGAAGGAGCAATATGCGCAGTTCTTTGTCTGTTTTCATTTGCTTCTGTATTGTTTTGTTGATAGAAAAGTGTCTATTTTACGGTTTCCTATTTCTGTTTTTGTTATTAATCTAATTATTCTTTCTGCCACAAATATAGCGAAAAATGAGCAAAAGGACTTTCAAAAAAAGAAAAAACTGCCTTCATTTAAACTTCGTTAACTATAAATTTATAAATCTACCCATTTTTACCCCCCCCTATTTTACAAATTTTCACATTTTACCATTCGCTTTATTTCGAGTGCAAAGATACGTCTTTTCCGTTTTCTACCTATGCGATTTGTGCGATTTGCGTGGATTCGGGAAATAAAGTGCGAAAAATATCATGGAATCATTCTGGAGAATATCTCTGAAGGATAAGAACATAACTCCGAAAGATAGCAGAATATCTCCGAAGGATAAGAAATTATCTCCGAAAGATAGCGGAATATCTCCGAAGGATAAACCCTGAAGACAAATGTAGGTAATTCGATGATGAAGATATGGAAGCTGGGTTGTGGCAGCGAGGTGAAGGGTGAAGGGTATATTTTAAATCTTATATTATATTCTTTTTTTAGGGTTTTTCCGATTTTTGACCCTAGGGTACTTTTTTGATTTTACCCTTTTTTCCTTTACCCACGCGTACATATATAAAATAGAGTTTTCAAACCTTCACCCTTCACCTTTTTATTTAACATTTTGAGTGTCAAATAGTTACGGGTGAAGGGTGGTGAAGGGTGTTTTGCGTATTTTATAAACATATTTTAAGAATTCTGCCCGTTTTTACATATTTTAGCGTCTGTTTACGATTCTGAAATGGATATCTTTTTTTAGAGAGTCCTCTTTTTTTTATGATTTCTTTCTGCAGAAACTCCTAGAAACTTGGTTTAATCGGTATCCTTGATGTATAAGCCGTTAAAATATTGTCAGCGAAATAAAGTTAATGGCTATGGATAAGCGTAAACTTCTAAAATATAAGTTATCTTAAAAACATTATAACCTTTTAATGTATTGTCAGCGAAATAAAGTTAATGGCTACGGATAAACGTCAATTTTTAAATATAAATTAACTGAATTTTCGCATGTGGTTCAAGAACGGGCTGAAGGCCCAAAAGCTCCAGAAGCAGCACGCCCTGAAAGGGCAGAAGCTCCTAGCCCAGGACATCGCCCTGGGTAATTACGGACGCAAACCTGTCGCCCTGTAGGGGCAAAAGCTTTATGTTTTGTCTGGAGTTTTAAAGCTTCTGCCCTTTCAGGGCGTATGGGACAAAACTTGCGAAACTTGAGTAAAGAGCCCACTTTAAAAAGGGGCATATTTTGAATCCAGTCTGACCAGTGTGGTCATTCTGAGTGAAACATAGCAAT
>ENA-ORNT01000724-ORNT01000724.1-human-gut-metagenome-genome-assembly--contig:-NODE-724-length-23591-cov-6.492522_pt1 | contig 23591 bp, 17 predicted proteins | sample MGYA00242120_ERZ509032 | MGnify/ENA primary metagenome ERZ509032 (study PRJEB26280, sample SAMEA2338729) | human gut metagenome | biome: human gut; feature: human-associated habitat; material: faeces...
TTCTGTATAGACTTGCAAAGATTTATGCTTATCCCCACTAAATTTCCACTGATCCACCTTCTGCTTTAATCAAACCCTAAACAATACTAAAAAAAAAGTGTTTCTTTTGTGTTGTGGCTGATTTGTCTTATCTTTGTATCAAACAAATGGCACCCCATTTATAACTTAATTGCTGCCGCAAGGCATCACAATATGATTGTATGGCCATGACGCAATATTCATTATATGCACCCCAGCATTTCGATACTACAATAGGGCTTCCTGCCTCAAAGAGCATTAGTAACCGAGCACTGATTATTCATGCCTTGTCGCATGGAGATATTATGCCGCGCCACCTGTCCGACTGCGATGATACTGAGGTAATGCTGCACGCCTTGCAGAATATGCCACCTGTGATTGATATCAAGGCGGCGGGCACAGCTATGCGTTTCCTTACCGCCTTTCTGTCGGTAACGCAGGGCGAACATGTTATTACTGGCACCGACCGTATGAAGCACCGACCCATAGGCATCTTAGTAGACGCGTTGCGATACCTGGGTGCCGACATTACGTATGAAGGCGAAGAGGGCTACCCACCCTTGCGTATCAAAGGCAAGGCACTGGAGGGTGGGGCACTGGACATTGCTGGCAATGTGAGCTCGCAGTATATCTCGGCTCTGCTGATGATAGGCCCTGTGTTGAAGAATGGGCTGGCGCTGCGTATGACCGATGGTATTGCCTCGCGACCCTATATCGACCTTACGCTGTGGATGATGCGCGAGTTTGGGGCCGATGCCGACTGGACCGATGTTGATACAGTAACGGTTAAGCCTGTGCCTTATCGACAGCACGACTACTTTATTGAGAGCGACTGGAGCGCGTCGAGCTATTGGTACGAAATGTTAGCATTGTGCAACGATGGCGAGTCGGTATTCAATCTTGATGGCCTGATGGATGGCTCGAAGCAAGGCGACTCGGTGGTGCGCTACATCTTCTCACTGCTGGGCGTGAAGTCGGCCTTTGCCGATAAAGACGACGAGGTGCCCACCACGGTACGGCTGAAGAAGGTGCCCATGCATGTGCCACGCCTTGATTACGACTTTAGCAGTTCGCCCGACCTGGCTCAAACCATCGTTGTGGCTTGCGCTTTGAAGAACATTCCGTTCCGCTTTACAGGCTTGGCCAGCTTGAAGATAAAAGAAACCGATCGTATAGAAGCATTAAAGACCGAACTGCTAAAGTTGGGCTATGTGCTGCACGACGAAAACAACAACTCGCTGTATTGGGATGGCGAGCGCTGTGAGGCTTCGATGGAACCTATCGACACCTATGAAGACCACCGTATGGCCATGGCCTTTGCGCCTGCCGCCATCCTGTTTCCTGGTCTGCGCATTAATAATCCTGAGGTGGTGTCAAAGTCGTACCCCGCCTTTTGGGACGACCTTCAGGCGGCTGGCTTCCGCATTGAGGCGACCGAAGTGTAACCTCCTTATTGGCTAAAACAAAAAAGTAGCTTGGCTGATAACTTATCAATAAACAATTTAAATATCGCATGTAAAGAATTAATCGGGAGTTAAAAGGAAGTTAACTCGCGTCGCGAGTGAAGTTAATGGACGTATGCCCTATTACTTAAGAAGTAAAACTATTGTCTGTTAACTTCCTGAACGACCGAAGGGAGTGATAACTTCTTTAATTCCATTAACTTCTGAACTTGCGAAAGTTCAATAAAACAAATATGCTCATTCTCGTTGCTATTCTTATATTATTGGGTGTGGTTACTGGTGTGATGGCACTCGTCATGCATCGCAAAGACCGCCCCGAACCTCCTGTAGTGGAACAGGCTACCTGTGCCACCTGCAATGGCGATAACGACAAGTGTGAACAAGAGTGTATGATGGAAGCGGCCACGCAACCCGTCGAATATTTTGAAGATGAAGAGCTCGACGCTTTCCGCGGACGCCCCTCTGATGCCTACGACGACGACGAAACGCAACAGTTTGCCGATGTGCTTTACACCATGCGCCAAGACGAGGTGGCGGCCTGGTGCAGAAGCCTCACCTTGCGAGGCATCAACTTGCCCAACGCCTTGAAAGACGAGGTGGTGATGATGATTGAATAGACGAACAAAAACATGAGTATCTTTCAGTATACATTCTTTCAAAATGCGCTCTTGGGGGCGCTGCTGGCCAGCGTGGTGTGCGGCATTATGGGCACCTACATTGTCAGCAGACGACTGGTGTTCATCAGCGGTGGCATCACGCATGCCTCGTTTGGTGGCATTGGCATTGGCGTGTTCTTTGGCATCAACCCTATCATGTCGGCTATGGTGTATGCTGTGCTCAGCGCCTTCGGGGTAGAGTGGCTTTCTACTAAGGTGAAGGTGCGTGAAGACTCGGCCATCGCCCTCTTTTGGACCTTCGGCATGAGTGTGGGCATCTTGTTCAGCTTCCTTACACCAGGCTTTATGCCCGACTTGCCCTCGTTCCTCTTTGGCAGCATTCTCACTATTGGCACGTCTGACCTTTGGCTGCTCTGCGCCGTTACGGCCTTGGTTGCGCTGGTCTTTCTTCTGCTGTATCGCACCATTATCAGCATTGCTTTTGATGCTACCTTTGCTCAGTCGCAACGGCTGCCTGTGCATGCGGTTGAATATTTGCTCATGGCCCTCATCGCCATGACCATTGTGTCGACCTTGCGCATGGTGGGCATCGTGCTGGCTATCAGTATGCTTACCATACCACAGATGACGGCCAACCTCTTTACCTATCGTTTTGGCCACATCATCTTCTTAAGCATTATCATAGGCTGGGTGAACTGTTTGATGGGCCTTATGCTCTCTTATTGGCTGAACGTGCCATCAGGGGCTGCTATCATTTTCTCGGCCATCATCATTTATATGCTGTTGTGGGCAATAAAATCACTGGTCTTTAAGTTTAAATAAGTGTGAGAAAACTGAATAACATACATATCGTGCTGTTGCTGGCTGTGCTCGTTGCACTGCTGGCGATGGGATGCTCTACGCAGAAGAATACCGCGAAGAGCCGATGGTGGCATTCGTTCAACGCTCGTTATAACACTTATTATAATGGCACCTTGGCTTATATAGAGGGGTCTTTGGCCAAAGAAGATGGCAATAAAGACAACTTTACTGAAATTATTCCACTATACACTGTTGGCAATAAGGCCAGCCGCGACTTGGGAAAAAGCAACTACGACCGGGCTGTAGAGAAATGCCAAAAGGCTATCAAACTGCATAGCATCAAGCGTAGGCCCGAGTGGACCAAGAAGCGCCGTAAGACAGAACGCGACATTGAATGGCTTTCGCGAAAAGAATATAACCCTTTCTTGTGGAAAGCATGGATGCTGATGGGCCGCTCGCAGTTCTATAAGGGCGACTTTGACGAGGCGGCGTCTACCTTCTCGTATATGAGCCGACTGTATCAAACGCAGCCTGCCATCTATGGGCGTGCCCGTGCTTGGCTGGCCAAATGCTATGTAGAGGAGGGCTGGCTGTATGATGCTGAGGACGTGATACGCAATATGAAACGCGACAGCATACACTGGCGCGCACAGAAAGAATGGGACTATACCTATGCCGACTATTATATTCATGCAGGCGACTATGAAAAGGCCATTCCTTATCTGCGCCGTGTTATCAAGCACGAGATGCGCCGCAAGCAGCGTGCCCGCGAGTGGTATCTGATGGGGCAACTTCAGGCAGCCTTGGGCAATAAGGCTGAAGCCTCGAAGGCATTTCGCAAGGTAATACGTCAGAACCCGCCTTATGAGGTTGAGTTTAACGCTCGCATCGCCTTGACTGAGGTGCTGTCGGGCAACGGTCAGGCACGCAAAATGGTGGGACGCTTGAAACGTATGGCGGCCTCAGACAAGAATAAAGAATATCTTGACCAGGTATATTATGCCCTGGGCAACATATATTTGGCACAGAACGACACGCTAAAAGCTATCGCAGCCTATGAGCAAGGCAACACCAAGGCCACACGTTCGGGCATAGAGAAGGGCGTGTTGCTGCTGAAGTTGGGCGACCTTTATTGGGCGAAAGAGAAGTATAATGATGCGCAGCGCTGCTATGGCGAGGCCATCGGATTGCTGGATAAAGAACGTCCCGACTATGAACAGTTGTCGCAGCGCTCAAAGATATTAGACGAACTGGTGCCATATACTGATGCTGTGCATCTGCAAGACTCGCTTCAAGAGTTGGCACGTGCCGATGAGAAGACACGAAATGCCGCTATCGATAAGGTGATAGAGGCTCTGAAAAAGAAAGAAAAAGAAGAACGACGCAAGCAGCAAGAGCAGGAGGCCAACGAGATAACATCGAAAAATGGAGCCAATAATGGCAACTCGGCCAACCGCAATAACCGAAACCAAAACACTACTGCCAACCAGCAACAGAAGGGGCAGTGGTACTTCTATAACCCCATGGCGGTAAATCAGGGTAAGACCGACTTCCAACGTCGTTGGGGAAAGCGTGAGAATGTAGACAACTGGCAGCGTGTGAACAAAACGGTGGTAAGCATAGGCAGTGCCGAAAGCCTACTGACTGATGAGCAGCTCGACTCGATAGCACGTGCCGAAGCCCTGGCCGACTCGCTTGAACAGCATACCGACAGCGCGCAGAACGATCCACATCGTCGCGAATATTACATCGCGCAGTTGCCCTTCACACAGGAACAGGTAGAGGCCAGCAACCTCATTATCATGGATGGATTGTATCATTCGGGTGTTATCTTTAAGGATAAGTTTGACAACTTGCCTCTGGGCGAGAAGGCCCTCGTTCGCCTCGAACAGCAGTATCCTACCTATGAGAAGATGGCCGACGTTTACTATCATCTCTTCTTACTGTATTCGCGCAAACATGACGATGTTACAGCGCAGCATTATGTGAACCTGTTAAAAGAGAAATATCCTGATAACGAGTGGACAACATTGCTCACCGACCCCTTCTTCAAAGAAAACGCCCGATTGGGTGTGCATCTTGAAGACTCGCTTTATGCCACCACCTACGATGCCTTTAAGGCGGCACATTATGGCACGGTGAGTAGCAATCTTGTGGTGTCGGCCAAGCGGTTCCCCTTGGGTGCCAACCGCGATAAGTTTATCTTCATTGGCGCCCTGAGCAAATTGAATGAGGGCAATGCCGAGGCTTGTGTGGCCGACTTGAAGACGATGCTGGAGAAATATCCGCAGAGTGGATTGGCTGAAATGGCTGGCATGATTGTGCGTGGCGTAGGCGAGGGCCGACGTTTGCACGGTGGACAGTTTGATATTGGCAATGTATGGCAACGCCGCTCGGCGGTGCTTAACGATAGCGATAAGACTACGGCAGCACAACTGTCTGACGACCGCAACGCCAACTTCGTCTTCATGATGGCTTATCCTGCCGACTCGGTAGACGAGAACCGCTTGCTCTTCGAACTGGCACGCTATAACTTCACAAGCTATATGGTGCGCAACTTCGACATCAATATCGACGAAGATAATGGTCTGCACCGCATGCAAGTGAGCGGTTTCCGTAGCTACGACGAGGCGTTGCAATATGCCCGACAGTTGTATGCACAGACACGTGTGATGAAGCTTGTGGCGAAAGGACGTGGCATCATCATCAGTGAACAAAACCTACCCTTGCTGGGCCGACAGTATAGCTACGACGACTATGATAAGTTCTATGCAAAGCATTTCGCACCGCTGAAGATCAGTACGCTGCAATTGCTTGAAGAACCCGACGTTATCACCACTGAGCCCGACGCTACCCCTGTGCCCAATGCCGACCAGCAACCAGTCAGTCAGCCCGATGGTGGAACGCTCATCCTTGAAGATGAAAAGGCGCAGCCCAACAATGAAGGCACCACAATTATCCCCGACGAACCAACAACGGTTTCGCCCCAGGAGCAAGGCGCTACTGTTATTCCTAACGAACCAACAACGGTTTCGCCCGAGGAACAAGGCACAACGATTATTCCTGACGAGCCCGAGGTGATGAAACAACCAAAGGAAACCCCGAAGGATACAGACACAATAATTATTCCTGAGGAGAAACCGGTTCCTGAGGAGAAGCCTGTTCCTGCCGAGAAGCCAGTATCAGTAGAAAAGGTTTCGTCTGCCGAAAAGCCTTCAGTAGTAGAGCAACCTGCTCCCGTGGTGCAGCCTGCTCCCGAGCAAAAGCCTATCCTTGAGCAAAAGTCTACGCCCGAGCCGAAGCCTGAGCAAAAGATAGAGAAGGCACCCTCGCTGGAAGAAGATTTCTATTTTGATGATGGCACCTCGCCTTCGTCAAACGCAAATAATAAAGGCAAAGAACAAAAAGAAAATAAGGCCGACCTTGAGGACGAATACTACGACCTCGATGGCTTTTAAATCATAATTAGATAATGTTAAAAGAATATTGAAATAACGTATCTCAATAAACATATCTATATAAAGAAAGGTAAACACGATGAGCAACGGATTGCTATTATGGGTGGATGATGAGATTGAACTGCTGAAAGCCCACATCATCTTCCTTCAGAAGAAAGGGTATGAGGTGGAGACGGTGAGCAATGGCACCGATGCTGTTGACAAATGCCGCACCACTACTTACGACCTCATCTTGCTCGACGAGATGATGCCAGGCATCACTGGCCTTGAAACGTTGCAGCAGATAAAAGAGATACAGCCAGACACCCCTGTGGTGATGGTAACGAAAAGCGAGGAAGAAAACATCATGGACCAAGCCATTGGTTCAAAGATTGCCGACTACCTCATAAAACCTGTCAACCCTGTGCAGATATTGTTGGCATTGAAAAAGAATATACACCGCCAACAGATTGTTACTGAGGTGACGCAGACGGGCTATCAACAAAGCTTCCAAAATATTGCTATGCAGATAGATGCGTGCCGCACCATCGACGATTGGAAGGAACTGTATCGCTGTTTGGTGCGTTGGGAATTGGAACTCAGCGTTACTGGTAGTGCCATGACCGAGATGCTGGCCATGCAGAAAGAGGAGGCTAATGCCGCCTTTGCCAAGTATGTGCGTAACAACTATTTGCAGTGGGTAGAGTCGCCACTCAATACCAACCGCCCACTAATGAGCATGGATATCTTCAAGAACAAGGTGTTTCCGCTGCTCAACGATGGACAAAAGGTGTTTCTTATTGTGATAGACAACTTCCGCTACGACCAGTGGCGCACCGTAGCGCAAGAGGTTTCGCCGCTCTTTGATATTGACGACGACCTGTATATGAGCATCCTTCCCACCGCTACCCAGTATGCGCGCAACGCCATCTTTAGTGGCTTAATGCCGAACAAGATAGCCGAGATGTTCCCCGATTTGTGGGTTGATGAAGACGAAGAGGAGGGCAAAAACCTAAACGAAGGGCCCTTGGTACAAACGCAGATAGATCGTTTCCGTCGTCGCGACACCTTCAGTTATCATAAGATTAACGACTCGGTGGCTGGCGACAAGATGCTGGAACGCCTTGACGAACTGATGAAAAACGACCTTAATGTGGTGGTGGTCAACTTTGTTGATATGCTATCGCATGCTCGCACCGAGTCGAAAATGGTGCGCGAGTTGGCCAATAACGAGTCGGCTTACCGCAGCCTCACGCTCAGTTGGTTCCGCCATTCAATTATGGCCGAGCTATTGCCCGCCTTGGCGCAACGCAATTGTCGCGTTATCATCACCACCGACCATGGCAGCATACGTGTATCTAAGGCTGTGAAGATTGTAGGCGACCGCAACACCAATACCAATCTTAGGTATAAGTTGGGCAAGAACCTCAACTGCTCGTCGCGCGACATCTTTACCATTAAGAACCCACATCAGGCGCAGTTGCCGTCGCCCAACCTCAGCACCAGTTATGTGTTTGCCACGGGCGATGCCTTCTTTGCTTATCCCAACAATTATAATTATTATGTGTCTTATTATAAAGACACGTTCCAGCATGGTGGTATCTCAATGGAAGAGATGCTTATACCACTGGTAACGCTTACGCCGAAGTCGAAACGATAACTGATTGATTGCAAATAGATAATAGGCTAATAGCGTATATAGAACATACAAAACAATAAAAAACAAGATAATATGAAGATAACCATTTCGTCATTAGACGCCATCAACGAAGCCGCCAAACAGTTTGTTGCCGCTATGGGCGACAATCGCGTATTTGCCTTCTACGGAAAGATGGGAGCTGGTAAAACCACCTTTATCAAGGCGTTGTGTACCGAGTTGGGTGTCGACGATGTCATTACGTCGCCCACCTTTGCCATTGTTAACGAATATACTGCTGGTGATGGTTCGCCCATCTACCATTTTGATTTTTATCGTATCAAAAAGCTCGACGAGGTGTATGATATGGGCTATGAAGACTATTTTTATAATGGTGGACTTTGCCTTATTGAGTGGCCCGAGCTGATAGAGACGCTTCTTCCTGAAGATGCTGTTGAGGTTCATATTGCTGAACAGCCTGACGGCACTCGCACCATCGAGTTTTGATACAAACATTAAATGTAGACATCTCATTTAATATAAATGGGATATAATGTGAGAGGCGTTTTAACAAAAAATATAATAAGACGTCAATCATAAACAACAAAAGGACAACAAAAACAATAAAAGGACAATAAAAACAACATTGTTTTCTCTTACACTATTGTATGAAACAAGTTGTTTTTGTTGTCCTTTTGTTGTTTATAGTTGTTCAGCGTTTACTTATCTACTGCCTTTATTATATTGTTGCAGCCACTAATTACAGGGCGCTGTCGATAAATTCTTTAATCTTGTTTTTGGGCATGCTGCCTACCTTCTTCACGGGTTCTTTTCCGTTCTGGAACAAAATCATGGTGGGCAGTGTCATCACGCCGTTCTGCACGGCCAGGTCGTCGTCGTCTTCAATGTTGCATTTGCCGATAACAATTTTGCCGTCATACTCTTCAGCCAGTTCTGAAAGAATGGGGCTCAGTGTGCGGCAGGGTCCACACCATGTGGCCCAGAAGTCAACGAGCAATGGCAGTTCACCATTTTTGTAAGTTTCAAAGTTTTCAGATGTAATTGTTACTTCCATTTCTTTTTTATGTATTTTGTTTTTTTTATTTGTTGTAGTGTGATTGCTTTCAGTATCATTGTCAGTTATAATGAGCCACTGAAGCATGGCAAAGTTAAACATAAAAAATGATATATATACCCCTTTGTTATGATTTTCTTTATTGGGTAAAGTGTTTTTAAATCTTTTTTCAAAAGTTTTATTTCCTCTTTTCTTTACTTTATAACAGCACTGGGGACTTGCCCAAGCATAATGCTTTGTGGCAAGCCCCTTTTATTATTGGTTGATGGTATAGCTTAGAGCCTCGTCATCATCAATCAGTTCTATTATTTTGTGCGTCACATTTATGCTCTTGTTTCCGCTTCGCATCAGCACCTCGCCCTTGTTGTCGGGGCGGTGTAGGCTTATGTATAGCTGCGTGTCGCCAGGGTTATCGTTCACCAGTGTGGTAAGGTCTTCAACTGTTGTTTTGCTCAATCGCAGTGGGTCGATGTATATGGTTATGCGCTCAATGTTTTGTTCCTTCACACTTTGCAAGAAGCGCACACGTGTAAGCTTCAGGTCAACATAGCTGCTGTTCTTATATTTCACTGTGCAACTGGCTTCTACATATATCGAGTAGCCTTCAACCAGCATGCCGCTCCATTGCCCCCAGTCTTCACCAAAGAGCGCCAGTTCGCCTGCTCCAGTGAAGTCTTCGATCGTTACGATGCCAAAGTTTTTATTGGTTTTTGTGATGCCTCGGCGCACACCTGTTACAATGCCGCCCAGCGTTACGTTACCTTTCTTCAGCAGTTCAGTCTTGTCGTCAAGTTCGTTGCAGCGCGTGTTGCACATATTGTTAAGGATGATGCGGTAGTCGTCCAGCGGATGTCCTGAGATGTATATGCCCACCAGGTCGCGTTCTTTATTCAGCTTGTCGATGGTGCTCCACTGTTCGGCCTCGGGCACGGGAGGCGTAGCTATCTCTACGGCCTCGGTATCGCCGAAGAGCGAGTTTTGAGCCTCGGCCTGTTCTGCCTGATATAGCTGACCATAGCGCAGCAGCGTGTCGAGGAACGAGTCGCCCTTAGTGTTCTTTCCGAAATACTGTTCGCGCTTGATGCCGAAGCTGTCGAAACCGCCGCTTAGTGCCAAACTTTCAAACGCCTTACGGTTTACCGCCGATAGATTGACACGTTGAGCAAAGTCGAAGATATCTTTGTAGGGGCCGTTCTTGCGTCGCTCGTCAATGATGGCCAGCGCTGCGGCATCGCCCATGCCTTTGATGGCCGCCAGGCCAAAGCGCACCTCGCCCTTCTTGTTGGCGCTGAATTTCTGCCAACTCTCGTTGACGTCAGGTCCCAAGCATTTGATGCCCATGCTCTTACATTCGCTCATCAGCTTCGTGATTTTGTTGATGTCGTTAAGGCATCGGCTCATGTTGCCAGCCATAAACTCGGCGGGGTAGTGGGCTTTGAGGTATGCTGTTTGGTACGACACCCACGAATAGCATGTGGCGTGCGACTTGTTGAAGGCGTAGGAAGCAAACTTCTCCCAGTCGCCCCAAATTTTATCCAGCACCTTGGGGTCGTGTCCGTTAGCCTGTCCGCCAGCAATAAACTTTGGCTTCATGGCGTCAACGATAGCTTTCTTCTTCTTACCCATTGCCTTACGCAAGGCGTCGCTCTCGCCACGGGTAAAGTTGGCGAGCTGTCTTGACAGAAGCATCACCTGCTCCTGATACACCGTAATGCCGTAGGTGTCTTTCAGGTATTTTTCCATGCAGGGGATGTCGTATTTTATCTCCTCCTTACCGTTCTTACGAGCGATAAACGAGGGAATATAATCCATAGGTCCTGGACGATACAGGGCGTTCATGGCGATGAGGTCTTCAAACACCGTGGGGTGCAGCTCGCGCAGATACTTTTGCATGCCCGCCGACTCAAACTGAAACGTACCAACAGTTCTTCCCTCCTGATACAGCTTAAAGGTTAGTTCGTCGTCGATAGGAATGGTGTCGAGGTCGAGCTCATAGCCGTCGTGAGTGATTTTGATGTTCTCCACCGTTTCTTTCATGATAGATAGGGTAGAGAGGCCCAAGAAGTCCATCTTGATCAGTCCTGTTTCCTCAATCACGTGTCCGTCATATTGCGTAGCCAGCAGCTTGTGGCCAGGGTCGCTCTTGTCGTCGGCTGTCGATACGGGCACCCAGTCGCTAATGGCATCGCGGCAGATGATGGTGCCACAGGCATGAATACCTGTTCCGCGCACTGTGCCCTCCAGCATCTTGGCATATTTTATAGTGTTGGCCATCTGCGGGTCGGCGCTGGCTTCAGCATCGCGCAACTCGGGCACACACTTAATAGCGTTGGGCAGGTTCATTTTCAGGCCGTCGGGCAACTTATCAGGAATGGCTTTGCACAGCGCGTTTGATATGGGCAGTGGCAACTTCTCAACGCGCGCCACGTCTTTAATCGAGTTTTTCGTAGCCATGGTGCCGTAGGTGATAATGTGTGCCACCTTATCGTGTCCGTATTTATCTTCCACCCATTCCAGCACCTTGCCGCGTCCGTCATCGTCAAAGTCGGTATCGATATCAGGCAGCGAGATACGGTCGGGGTTCAAGAAACGTTCAAACAGAAGGTCGTATTTGATGGGGTCGATTTTGGTGATGCCCAAACAGTAGGCCACCACCGAACCAGCTGCCGAACCACGGCCTGGGCCCACCATTACGCCCAGCTCGTCGCGTGCCGAGTTGATAAAGTCTTGCACAATAAGGAAGTAGCCTGGGAAACCCATCGTCTTCATAATGTGTAGCTCAAACTTCACACGCTCTGCCACCTCATTGGGCAGTGGGTCGCCATACAGTTTCTTGGCACCATCATAGGCCAGCTTGGCCAAATAGTCGGCCTCAAATTTTATGCGATACAGCTTGTCGATACCGCCCAAGCGTTTTATTTTTTTGTCGGCCTCGTCTTTAGGCAATGGGTTTTCGCCGTTCTCGTCAGAGGTAAATTCGTGGTACAGGTCTTCGGGCGAATGTTGTTTACGCGTGTCGTCTTCGGTACCAAACTCGGTAGGAATGGGGAAGAAGGGCATGATAGGGGCATGGTCAATGCTATACATCTCCACCTTGTCCAGTATCTCCAGCGTGTTGCTCAGTGCCTCGGGCACATCGCTAAACACGTCGTTCATCTCTTGTCGGGTTTTAAACCACTCTTGCTTAGTGTAGAGCATACGGGTGGGGTCGTCGAGGTCTTTGCCCGTGGCCAGACACAATAGGTGGTCGTGGGCCTCGGCGTTATCTTGGTCAACAAAGTGGGCATCGTTGGTACATATCAGTTTGATGCCATATTCGTGTGCCAACTCAATGAGCACGCGGTTGGCCTTTTGCTGTAGCGGAAAGGTTTCGCGGTTAGCGCGTACCGAGGGGTCGGTTACCTCGTGGCGTTGCAACTCCAGATAATAGTCGTCGCCAAACACGCGTCTGTACCATTCAACGGCTTCGCGGGCACCTGCAATATCGTCGTTCAATATCTTTTTGGGCACCTCGCCACCAATACAGGCCGAGCACACAATCAGGTCTTCATGATACTTTTCCAGGTCTTCGCGGTCGGTACGTGGGCGCATATAATAGCCGTCTACCCATGCCCTCGACACCAGCTTAATCAAATTTTTATAGCCATGATAGTTTTTTGCCAAAACAATAAGGTGATAGCCGCCCATGTCGCCATGTTCCTTCACCTTATCTTCTTTGCGGTGGTGTGCCACATACATCTCGCAACCAAAAATGGGTTTGAAAGGTTCTTTGCCTTCGTCTTTGCGCTTTCCGTTCACCTTGTTACAATAGTTGAACAACTCTTTGATGCCGAACATGTTACCATGGTCAGTAATAGCCATACCGCGCATACCGTCGGCCACGGCTTTGTCTACGAGTTTCTGCACGCTCGACTGTCCGTCGAGTATCGAATAGTAAGTGTGTACGTGTAGGTGAACGAAATCTTGCATGATTATTACGAGTGTGAATTTTGTTTCAAAGTTAAGGCTAAATATTGACATGTGCAAAAGAATAAGACTATTTTTTGCGAGATTGAAAAAATAGCCTTACCTTTGCAAAATAATTATTATCCTGACAACTATGATCAAAAATATAAAGAAATTCAAGAAAATTCGTTTGCATCGTGAAGGCACCGACACTTTGGTGTATGGCTTCATCTTTATTGCTGCCATTGCCTTGCTGTTGTGGCGCTTCGTTGATAACCCTGCTCCCTTCTGGTGCTTCTTAGCCGTGATGGCCGTTGTTTACGGCATCGTGGTGAATTTCTTCCGTTGCCCCATACGCTATTTCCCCAGCGAAGACACTGAAAAAATTGTCGTGGCACCTGCCGATGGCCGCGTGGTCGTAATTGAGGAGGTAGAAGAAAACGAATATTTTCATGACCGCCGCCTGATGGTGAGCATCTTCATGAGCCTGTTTAACGTGCATGCCAACTGGTTCCCCGTTGACGGACGCGTGAAGGCGGTGAAGCACACCAACGGCAATTTTCATAAAGCATGGCTGCCCAAAGCCAGCGAAGAAAACGAGCATGCCGACGTGCTCATCACTACTCCCGATGGTGTCGACATTCTTTGCCGACAGATTGCTGGCGCTGTGGCACGCCGCATTGTAACCTATGCTAAGGAGGGCGAAGATTGCTACATCGACGAGCACCTGGGCTTCATCAAGTTTGGCTCACGTGTTGACGTTTACCTGCCCCTGGGCACTGAGGTGTGCGTAAAGATGGGACAGGCCACTGTGGGCGATCAGACGGTCATTGCACGTTTGAAATAAACATTTGAAATAAGGAGGATCATTCAAGTGAATATTCTAACAAACATTAAGAAAGTAATTCCAAACACCCTTACTTCGTGCAACCTCATTTCGGGTTGCATCGCAACGGGATTTGCCTTTCAGGGCGATGTGCGCATGGCGCTGATGTTTATCATCTTGGGTGCCGCGTTCGACTTCTTCGATGGCATGAGTGCGCGCCTCTTGCACGTGTCGTCGCCCATTGGTAAGGAGCTCGACTCGCTGGCCGACGACGTCACCTTCGGCGTGGCACCTGCCACCATCATCTTTGCACATCTTAAGGTGATGGACTATCCCTCGGCCCTTGAGTGCTGCCGCCCTTGGCTGCCTTACTTTGCCTTTGTGGTGGCTGCCTTCTCGGCCCTGCGCTTAGCAAAGTTTAACCTCGACGAGCGTCAAACCACCTCGTTCATAGGCTTGCCCACACCTGCCAACGCCCTGTTCTGGGGGTCGCTGCTCTCTACCCATGCCAATTGGCTCACCAGCCCTTCATACATGCTGCCCGTGGTGCTGGTTATGATATGCTTGTCAAGCTGGTTGCTGGTGTGCGAACTGCCCATGTTTGCTCTCAAGTTTAAGCAGTGGGGATGGAAGGGCAACGAGGTGAAATATCTCTTCGCCGCCTTTGCCGTGGCATGCATCGTGGCCTTTGGTCCGCTGCAGAGTTTCTGGGCCATCATCTTGGTATACATTATCCTTTCGGCCGCTCTTGCGCTGCGCCGATAAGGTTTTCTTATTGTAGCATACACTATTTATGTTCAAACTCTTTTTTATTTTCATCATATTGCCCATACTCATCATCTTCTTGGTGGGCGGCTTCACGGTGTTTAAGTTCTTGTTTCGTGTGAAGCAGATGAGTAAACAGTTTGGGGCTAACGGTGGCTTTCAACAGCAACAACGTTCGCGACAACGTGCTCAGCAACGCTCACAGCAACGTGCTCAGCAGCGCACTAACGCCGCTTCGGCCGACGAAACGCTATACGACAGCCGAAGTTCTGAAGATCGTAACAAAAAGATTTTCGCCAAAGAAGATGGCGAATATGTTGACTATGAGGAGGTGAAATAAAACACCTCCTTTTTTTGTGCCCTCTTTTTTGCGCCCTGTTCTCCATCCCCCAATTTATGTTATCATTGGTGAGGGTGTGTCAAAATAGGAGTTAGAGGAAGTTAAGAAGAAGTTAATCCATCTACGATGGATGGAAGTTAACAGACAAATGCTTTATTTTCAGCAATTTATACATATGTCCGCTAACTTCTGTTAACTTCGGGCGAAGCCCAAACTTCTTTTAACTTCTATTTTGACACACCCTCACTTTGAGGGCGCATCCCTTTAGATATAATAAATGTTCGTGTTTACATCAAAACTCGCGAAATGGATTGTAAACCACAATACTCTTATCTGTGCCCTTATCGTCTATAAACGATAATATTATATTCTTTTTATCGTCTATAAACGATAAAATGTGTATCTTACTCATTACCACCTTTCCATCTTCTTGTTCACTAAAGCTAAGGCAATGATAGGCCGGAATTAAGGTAATTGTTGTCTGAAATCAACTTGAAAATCGGGCGAAAGCATTGAGAATTTGGGCAGAACCCATGAGAAAGTCATCTCACACCGACCGTTCTCCATGTTCATAACGGTCGGTGTGAACACGAGCATCGACCGTTCTCCATGTTCATAACGGTCGATGCGGCATGACTTTCTCAAAGGTTTTAGGCATTGTTATGCTTGTTTCTGCCTGATTTTCAGATTGTTTTCTGTTGCCTTTTCCTATGCTTTTATATGAAGAAGAATTTGATGTATGAAGAAGAATTTGACGTCAGCTATGACAATGAATTAAAGTGTTCTACTTGTTTTATCAGCTTGTATCATAACTGTTTATGGCGTTTTATGTCTTTTTTGTTGTTTTGAGATAATAACGGAAGAGGGTTGTTTTGCAATGAATTTTAAATGGTTACTTTCTTGTGAAATTCCTATTTTTATATTAATTTTGCAATCCGTTTGCTAAAAGACGGTTGGCAACCCTATGGCAGCAGGATGGCTGTAAGGCAGGGCCAACGATAATAATAGGATAACTATAGTATAAAGAATGACAACAACAACGCAGCAACAGGCTGGTGCGTGGACGGAGGTTGAATACTCGTCGGTGTGCGTCAGCCCGTATCTTTCCACTCCTGTTTTCGTACCTAAGGAGGCACAACTGGTGCTCTGCCGCGAGGATGGCTCGCGCAAGCCCGTGCGCCTTACCTTTGTGGTTTTTAAGGCCGAAGGTGCCGCCGACGATCAATGGGACGACGACCCTATGCTGGGTAATATAGAAGCCGAAGTGTTGGGCGACGGCGATGAAGAGGTCTCTCCTGTGTCGATGGTGAACCTGGGCATGGAGCCCTCCGACTTTATTCAGGTAACCCGTGAAGACGAGCAAGAGATTGTGTTCGACATCAACTTCCCCGATGGCGAGGTGCGCATTGACAAGGCTCGACTTGAAGACGATGGCTTCGTGCTGAAGAAAGAAGACTTTGGCGATGAGGGCATTGCCTGCCAACTGTTCCCCGACGAGGGAACACCCTTCACCATACGTTTGGTGGTGCCTTACGTGGGCTTCTCGCTCACCGATGCCGACGGCAACCGCATTGATGGTGAACTGACCGTTACGCACGACGAGCTCGATCAGTATCAGTATGCCTTTGTGGGCGATGGCGCTAACGACCGCTTCTCGATAACACTCGACGACAACCGCCTTAACTACCTGTGCGTGTTGCGCGACGATGGCACCATGGCTGTGCGCGATATGCGTGACCGCCTGGCCGAGGTAGACCAGATAGCCGACCGTGGCACACTGAAGCAACTGATGATGGGCGCCCATGCTGTGCTGGTGAAAAATAAGAACAACCGCTGGCGCATTACGCTCACGGGCAGTCATGACGAGGTCGACGCGTCGCTCGCTTGCGAGGCGGTGCCCTTGGCACGTTATGCCTTCGAGGGTTTTGTGGCGTTGCCCACCGAGGGCGATGCGGCTGAAGAGGCCGAGGGCAACTTGGCACACCAGCTGATGCACCTTGAGCAGAAGTTGGCCTTTCAGTGGTATTGGCTGGATGAGGCCGACTGGAGTCACGAGCATATGAACGACCTGATGGATATGGAGGGGCTGGATGCCGACCCTGAGAAGATGATGCGTCAGGCTCTGTTGTTCAATCGTTTCGAGAGCTTCATGAAGCGTCTTGCCGCCTTCTCGTATGTAAACCAGAAACCCATTCAGGGCGACCAACTTCAGGCGCGTAACAATAAACGCAAGATAGCACGTTGTGTGCGACGCGTAAAGGCGCACCGCGCAGGCGAAACCCCACTGTGGACGCTGCCTGAAGAAGACCGTCGCGAAATACTTACCCTCTCTACTACCTTCCATCGCGAGTTTACTGAGGGGTTAGAGAGTGAGTAAAACTGTTGGTGCACTCGACTTTATGTGTCCTTCGTCGCCAAAGGCGGCGAATGTACATAGCCGTGGGTGACTGAACACAGTGAAGGAACCTACGGTATTTCCGAAGTAAAAGAAAGCGTCCTCAAAGAGGGCGAACGTAATAATTAGTTAATACACTAAGTATGTTCGCTCTCTTTGAGGGCGCCTTTTTATACCTTGTTACCTTAGATTACGCAATCATAGACTGCTTTACCAGCTCTAATAAAAAACTCTTATGATATTTTGTTGATGATTGACAATTGTTGAATGATTAATATCAATAGCTAACTATTATAAAATAAAAATAAGAATGTTGAGTTATATGTCAACAATTATTGGTATCTTTGCATAAGATAGGCTGCATCTCGGCAAAACGTTCAAGCAAGCTTGATGTTCTGCACTCGATTTGCACTTTTACATATTAATATAAATAAAAAAATGAATGAAGAACCCCTCTTTGAAATTGCTTATTTAGAGGAAGCAATTGAATTTCTTTCTTCACTTGACGATAAAGTTAAAAGTAAGATAGCATACAACATAGGTAAAAGTATGTATTTTATTGACAAAGAATTGTTTAAGAAGTTAGAAAATTCAGAAATATGGGAGTTTAGAACTCTATATAATAAACAATCATATCGTCTTTTTGCTTTTTGGGATTCTGATGAAAATAAATTAGTCATTGCTACTCATGGTATTGTTAAGAAGACCCAGAAAACTCCAAAGAAAGAAATAGAAAAAGCTGAAGCTATAAGAAGAAAATATTTCAAATCTAAAAACAAATGATTATGGCAGAAATGAAATTATATTCGCATGAAGAAATGCTTGATAAAGTGTTAGGCAAAAAGGGTGAGGCTCTGCGTGATAAATATGAAGCCGACATCAATTCATATCTTATGGGCGAGACAATTAAAAAGGCACGTCAGGCTAAGAAACTTAGTCAAGAACAATTAGGTGAGCTGATGGGAGTGACAAGGTCGCAAGTTTGTCGTATAGAAAATGGCAAGAACTTATCCTTCGGTACAATAGCACGTGTGTTTCGTGCAATGGGTATTAGTGCTAGTTTTGATATGGGAAGCTACGGTAAGGTAGCCTTATGGTAAATAACCCCCGTCTATTCGCCGAAGTACACCCACACCAGTTCATATCCACACATCAGTGTGGGCAGAGACAGCGTGTTGCCATTGAAGCCATAGCGGCGAGCATACTCGTCGCGCGAGAGCACCTGAACAGGCGACTCCAACTTTCCGTTTTCAATCTCCAGCTTTTTCCCAGGGAGCAGTGTTTGTAGGGCAGGCAGCAGTCGGCTGTGTTGCATAATAAGGTCTAACCGTTCAGTGTCAACCAGTTGGTCTTCCTTCATCTTGCCGTAGGCTTTGCACATAGCAATTGTTTCGTCGGCCAGCGCCAGTGGGTTGATGTTGATGCTGTTCAGCTGCGACAAATCGCGTTGCTGTTTCAGCATACCCATGAGACACTGCATACCCGCCATGCGCTGGGCAAACGTCAGTACAGGGCCCTTGTCGTGTTTTGTCGCGTCTTCGTTCAGTGTTATGCTCTTCGCCATTCCGTTCTCGTCCGATTGTATCGTCAGCGTAACACCCAGCGCCACATTATCTTGGCAGTAGCGATACACCTCGTGCACGATACCCCTTCTTGCGATGGGGCAGAAGCGTGTAAAGGGTCTGTACACACCTTCGCGTTTTAGGGTAAGGCCAGGCACGTTGGTGGTCAGTGTTTCAATGTTGGCAGCGTTCTTATACCATGACAGCGCCCTTGCACGTATGTCGGTGCCCGCCCAAGGGTCGTGCTGCGCTTTTGCTATTCTTAGGCTCAGGTAGGTATCCAGGGCAAACGTTGTGGGCAACGCATTGGCCTGGCCCGTATAGTGGTAGGTGCTGATATATTTGTCGCGACTCATATCCTCTTTTAGCAGGTGCCCCAGTTCATAATCAGTAATGTCGAGACCGTGCTGGGCGAGGAGGGCCGACAGGTCGTTTAGCAGCATGCTGTTAAAGAGCACGTTGCGCAGCACCTCGCTGTTATAACTGCCAATGAGCTGTTGCTCATATTGACGGTTCAGGTTGATGCTGGCCTCGCTAAAGGCGCTAAGGTTGAGAGTGATGTTGCGCAAGTGGCTAAAGTCGTCGTGGGCCGACAGTTGCGTTGTCAAAAGGGTTATGCCTTTCACAATCTCGTCGTACGACATCCATCTATATTGTGGCAGAGTGGGGGTGTGCTCTCCTGTGCCTACGCGTATGCTTACCACCTTGCCCTCATTTTCTTGCACTTCTACCGTCAGCACCGATGGCGTACGCTGTAGGCTAAATCGATATACTGTGCTGGTGATGTTTGCCAAATTGCTGTTATCGAGATGGGCAAAGGGCTTAAAAATGGTGTCGGTAACAAGGGCTATCTCATCGCTGGGGCTGCTATAGCAAGAAAGGTTGCTAAAGCAGCAAAGCGCAACACAAAAGCTACTGAGGCCAGAAAGCGCAACAAGTGTTCTTCGTAATAATGACATAAGCTTCTTGTTTTGAGGGGGTTAACGTGATGTAACGTGTTAAATAGATATCGGTACAAAAGTACCACAAATATTTCTAATTGTGGTGCTTTTGTACGAAATATCTTTCTGAATGCCTTGTTTTTAACTTATCTTATTGCATATAATATATAATAGGTATACGCGCGAGACGTTGGTTTACGACAATTTGATGCTAAAACAGGTGTAAAGCATACGATATGAAAGTTTTTTGAAAAAAATAATGTAAAATTGCTTATTTATCAAAAAATATATATAAATTTGCAAAGTGAACAAATCAATAGCCTTTAAAGACCCACAACAAACTGATGTTGCGAAAGGATAAAAAGCGTATTGAGAAATATACATAAAGAGAGCAAATAATTTTTATATATTTATTAATAGGTATGCTTATGAAAAAAGTTAACTTCCTTTTCAGTTGCCTACTGCTTTGGATGGTAGGTATGACGTATGCCATGGCTAAAACGGTAACTCCGTATAAGGTGGATTTCAACTCACCGATTGATACGAGCGAGCCCGACTTTGCCGTAGCACCTGGTTGGGACCATCAGGCTCCTGGCATTGATAATGGCTGGTCTATTGTTCACCCTTACTGGACTTACTCTGAGACAGGTGGAAATGGTGATACTACCGAAACCCCCAGTGGCTGGCTTTCATGTGGTTCACAGAACAAACGTAACGCAAACTGGGATTATGTAGATGACCATGATTATCTTATCACCCCTGTTGTTAATGGTAAGGTAACCTTCTCTGCTTGTTACGTTTATGCAAGCGACCTCTTCTTCCGTGTTTATACCATGAAAGAGGAAGACGGAAAGCTCGTTATTGACCAAAAGCTCCTCGACTTGGATAAAACAAAAGACTTTAAAGATCAGAGCCGCACATTCTATCAGTTTGAAATTCCTAACGTAGAGGGCAAACGTCTGTGCTTCTATTTTAGCAACTGCGGTATTGATGATTTTGAAGCCGAGTCGGCAGAGATACCTGAGGTATCGAAACTTACCATCAAGAAAATTACGCCGAGCTCCTTTGGCGACTTTGTTGATGCTGATGAAACAAACAACTATACTGTAAAATTCCAGGCCAGTGTAACCAATACGGGTAACGTAACCCTTACACCGGGAATGGAAAACTATAGCCTTAGTGTTTTGAGCGCCGATGGTAGCGTTATCAAGACTGTGGCTATGGATAAAGAGCTTAAGCCCAATGAGTCGACAACTGTTGATGTTACTGTAAAACGTAGCTATACTGAATTCCCCAACAAGGATACTTGGACATTGCGCGACGACCTCTCAAAGAAAACTGTAGAGATTGGTACAATCACACCTGGCGCTTATGCCGCTGCACCTGTGCTGACACCGAAATTTGAAGGCGATAAGACCGTTGCTGAGGCTAACTTCTATAAGACAGTTGCTGACAAGCACATGATCTTCTCTTTGAAGAATGTTAGCGGACAGGAACTGAAAATTACATCGGTAACCGCTCCTGAGGGATACAAACTGAACCTCGCTGCTGATGCCGTAGTGGCTAAGCACGACAGCTTAGACGTAGATGTTACCTTGCTGGCTGGCACTGCTACTGCTGGTAAGAAAGAGGGCGACCTCGTAATTGCTACCAATCAGGGTGACCTCACCGTGAAGTTGAAGGGCGAAGTGGCTCCCGAAACTACATGGTATGCCGACTTTGAAGCTGTAAACATGCCTGTTGGTACTATTTGTGACAAGAGCGCGTGGACACTGGAATATAAGGCCAGCTCGTGGAAAACAGAGAACGACCAGCGCAACATGAAGATTGCTAAGTATGGTTCTGATGTTGAGCCCTATAAGTTCATCACACCGCTGCTCGATTTTGCTGAGGGCGAGACCTTTGAGATGGATTTGGCTCGTAACACTACAACGGATAGCTACGGCACATACAACTTCTCGATACTCTACTCTGACGACCGTGTAAATTGGACATCAGCTAAGGAAATTAAGTTTGACGACCTGAGCTCGCTTGTATTAGATTACACTGAATATCAGTTTAAACACTTCGTTGTTGATAACATTCCTGCTGGTAAGCACTACATTGCTATTGCTGCTGTTAATGGTAAGGTGGATAACCTTATTGGTGGTACACCCGTTGAGGTGGCTCACGATTGGATAGTTTCTACCACCAACTTCCCTTCTAAGGGTCAGGTAAACAACAAGTACACTGCTACTGCTACACTGTTGAACAACAACCTCAAGGCAGAAGAAGAGGGCGCTTATAAGGTAGTACTCTATGTAAACGATGAGGCTGTAGCCGAGGCTGAGGCTGTAAAGGTTGAAGCTGGTGCTGAGAACGAGTACACCTTCACCTATACACCGCATGAGGCAGGTGAGATTACTGCTAAGGTTGTGCTTACCGCTGGCGACTACAAGGCTGAAAGCACTGAGGCCACTGTAATTGTTAACCGTGAGGAGAGCTTGAAGGACGTAACCATTGGTACCGTTGCTTATGGTAAAGACTATAGTGGTGATCCTAAGGGATACTCTGAAGGTACAGCTCCTATGTATCACTCTTCTAAGTACTCTGAGTCAGAGTCGTTGCTTCCCGCTTCTATGCTGGCTGGCCAGCTGAACAAGGGTGACAAAATTAGCCGTATCAAGTTTACTGGTACTTGTGGTACCGATGGCTACAAGGCTAACGTGAAGATTTGGATGGAGAACACCACTGACGACAAATTGGTTGATGCTGCTACAGGTGATGGCGAAACCTCTACCGCTGATGATGCTACTACAACCAAGTTTGTTGACCGTGACACCACTCAGATGACTCAGGTGTTTGATGGCGAGGTAGAATATGCACGTACCTATACTGGCTGGTCAACTGCTGATGGTCCGCTTTGCGAGATTGTCTTCGATGAGCCCTTCGTTTACAATGGCAACGGTCTGCGTCTGCGCTTCGTACACAAAAGCGATCAGGAGTGCTACGACATCAAGTATGAGAAGGTAGCCGACAACGAGAATCTCTGCTTCCGTAAGAACAACAAACTGTGGGAGACTGGTGTTGAAGAGTATGCTGCTCAGCCTCTGCCCGTATACCACTTCGTTCTGCAGCTTGAACCTGCTAAGGTTGTAGGTAAGGTTACTGATAACGAGGGTGTGGCTATTGCTAATGCAAACATCACACTGAAGAGCGACAACGTAGAATATTATGCTACTACTGCTGAGGATGGTACCTACAGCGTAGATGTTATTCAGTCTGCTCTCACTTATAAGGCTACTGCCGTAAGCGGCGAGTTTATGGTAACTGCTGATGAAGATGTAGTATTCGGAAGCGAGACCAGCAAGACTGTCAACTTCACACTGCCGTTTGCTACGGGCATCAACACCGTAGCTCCTGCTGCCAGCGCTGCTAACACTAAGGTGTATAGCATTGAAGGCATCAAGGTAAGCGACAAGGGTCTGAAGGGCTTGAAGCCTGGCCTGTACATCGTTAATGGCAAGAAGGTGGTGGTGAAATAACATCGCACGTAACACATCTCTAATATAAAGAAGGCTCTCGTGAGTGGTCAACAGCCGCTCGCGAGAGCTTTCTCTGTTTTAACCCACTATTCTTCGTTTTAACCTACTATTCTTCGTTTTAACCTACTATTCTTCGTTTTAACGGTTCAGATAATATTGTTGTGTTTTTAACAATCTATTTCGCGCTACAGACGTGTTTTACTTGAACACGATGTTCCATGAATTATCCAAGTAGGACGGTGGCCT
>ENA-ORNT01000727-ORNT01000727.1-human-gut-metagenome-genome-assembly--contig:-NODE-727-length-23507-cov-19.436423_pt1 | contig 23507 bp, 20 predicted proteins | sample MGYA00242120_ERZ509032 | MGnify/ENA primary metagenome ERZ509032 (study PRJEB26280, sample SAMEA2338729) | human gut metagenome | biome: human gut; feature: human-associated habitat; material: faeces...
AATTGTTCAAGCATGTTCATAATGCAAAGATACAAAATACTATGAAACAAAAAAACATCCCCAGTACTTTTCCACTGAGCCGAAGTTAAGGCACATGAAAAATATATTAAAAATAAACCCAATAAAACTTGTTGGTTTCAAGGAAAATGCTTACCTTTGCATCGTTATCCTGAAAACAATCTTTTTACCTTAAAAGAAGACTAATACCTATTGAAGATTAGGAGCGGTTGCCTGTGAAGGTATCCGCTTTTTTATTTTTAATAAATACTCATTTATTTTTTCCAAAAAGCTCTTACTTTATAAGATATCTTATAATACTTAATAAGAAATCATATCCTTTCAATAATTGCTATATACCTAGGACATAGCATGTTGAATAGAATAATTGTACTATAAGAATATAAAGAAAACACACAGCAGGTAAGAAGTTTGCCCCCGAAACTATACAGTTCCAAAACTTTTCTAAGGTGTTAACCTCGCCGCCTACAATTCCATATATCATCGATAGCACGAATAGCTCAAAGCATATCATAGGCACTAAGCCACTTGAGAAGCTACTTGGAAATAACGCTCCTGTTACACTAAGCAGTATAGCATGTGGCATAGCGGAAATAAATATGACTCCTGCAACAAACAAAACAAATTCAATAAGCATTATTCTGAAAGCAAACTTTTGTTGCATAGAGAATGATTGCTTTTTAGCCATAACACTTGCCACACATGATATAAGACCACTCTTAACCATAGAAGAATATGTTATTGAGCAAAGAATGACATATACTAACAAAGGAGATGCAAGATTATTGGCAAAAGAACCTATGTACCATCGTAATCCTCCAGAACCAATAAGGGCATGAATAGGAGATGATGGAAATACAGCAGACACTATCCATGAAGCAAGGATTAGCAATAGCTGTAGTCCCATCAATACTATAGAGAATATCGCGCAAAATCGTTTCATTCTTCGTCGGGTACAAGGTTGTCGATATCAAGAATATGAAGTTCAAAGGCACGCACAACGAGTCGTGTAGCATTTATTCCCATCTTGCCATTACCACCAGGGAAAAGTTTCTGAACAAGCTCATTCTGACGTTTCTCCAAGCTCTTCACGCCAAAAGGCATGCCACGAAGATTGGTTATCTGCTCCTTGGTATATCCAAGCGCTAGATGACGTAGGAATCGCTCATCATATTCGTCAATTTCGAAGTTTACCAAAGCTTCTTGCTTCAATATCTGACTTTCCACACTCTTCTTGAATCTCTCGACTATGCGCTCAAGGATTGGCTGATTGAAAACCAATCGCTTGCCACTCATCACACTTGCCACGTCTGAGCGAGTGAGCAATTCGCCACTCTTCAAGATAATTCCATCACATCCTGCATCCAACACATCTACCCATAACTTCTCGTTGAGTATCTCGCCTGTAAAGATAAGCACCTTCACGTTAGGATACATTTCTTTGGTATGGCGACAAATCTCTACACCTACGGTTGTAGAACCACCAAGCCCAAGGTCGAGCAACACAAGGTCTGGCACCTGTTGCTTAATGAGTTTCCAATATGAAGGCTCGTTGTCGGCTGTACCGAGGATATGAGCTTCAGGTATGTCGTTGCGTATGATTCCTTCTGTGCCCTTGAGTTCGAGGGCTACATCTTCAACAATTATGATATTAAATTCTTCCATATTGCTTTTGGTATTGTTATTTCAATTATATTATCAGCAGTAGCAACGATGCCACATGCTCTAAGGTTTGTTACTTCTCCTAATTCACGAACTATTTGTCGACAGATAAGGAAGTTAACATCCAGGGTTAAAGGTGTGAAAAGCTGTTGTGCTTGCACACTTGTAATATTTAGCGATGTCATGGCAAACGCCAATTGAACATAAACGCTATCTTTCTCTTTGACCTGATAATCAGGCTTGCAACCTCCATTCAGTTTCTTTAGCAAGTCGAACAGATATCTCATAGTATCCCTATCAACTTTATAAGGTCGATCTATCTGTCGCATGGCCTGTGCACTAAGCAAAGAATATAGCTGCTTATAGTATGTCACTAGTTCTGCTACAACCTGTATGTCGCAATCTTTTGTCTCTATAGACTGCTTAATTCGTGAAGGGAAATACATAGTCTCATGCTTCAAAGCTGAAAGACAATTGTCCAACACGCTATTATCAACATACAAGATATTATTTTCTCTTTCAGCTTGTCTAAGCTCATCATTAGCATACTCCAATTGTTCAGCCTTATGTTCTGACGACTCCGCATTTGCACGAAGGGTTGCCAATATCTGGTCTACAACCTTATCAAGAACTGCGATGCCAAGATTTCCTGTTTTGCTATTGAATTCCTCTACACACTTTAGCTTATCCTCGTCTGTGCCATTACCGAGAAGGATTTCATTTATAGTATGAATTCTCTCTACACACACCTTATAATATATAATATGCCGATAGTATACCATATAATATATAGGTGGAATACTGATAAGCAACAACACCAATATAACTATAGCGACCCATTTGTTGTTTTCAGCTTTTTGCATAGTCTGTACATAGTGAGGCAACGAAGCATCAGCATAACATTCATGGAATAGGCGCGTATACACCTTATTATTATATCTATATAAATCCCATTTATGTAGAGCCAAAGCAGCTACTGCAGTCTCGTTTCTAATATCAAGGATTACTGCATAGTCGCTTTCTATCTCTTTGTGAAACCACAATATTTCGGCAGGCATAGCAGATGATGTTGTAAACAAAACCATCTTTGGTATATCTGTTTTGCTTTTTGCATGTGCGTAGATATGCATATTCAGATATTTCATACAACTATCAGCACATGCCAAAGTGTGGGCATACGTACCATTAAGGTTTGAATAATATGCGCTATCAGCAAATCGGGCAGCATCATTAAGATGTTGCTCTTGCGTATTTAGGCGAGATATTGTAGGCTTCTTATTATTACTTCCAACTTTATCGTTGCCTACAGAGTATGAAGGCAAAGTAAAGCCAAAGACCATAACCGTCAAAGCCATAATCATTCTGACCACACCCTTAGGCAAGCGGAAAGCGAAACGACTACCCTTGCCTACAGAAGATTCGGCATTAATATCGCAAACAGCAAAGATGCGACTTATCTTCTTATAGTTCTCTATAATGCCTTTGCAATTTAAAAGTCCAAAACCATGACTTTGTGCAGATGTTGTTCCATCATCGGCAATATGTTTATTATCGAATACATGAGCAAGTTTATTTTCATCCATACCGCAACCTGTATCCGAAATACTTACCTCTACGTAGTCAGGCTTTTCTTCAGCTTTTATTGTCACCTTACCTCCAACTGGTGTAAACTTACGAGCATTATCAGCAAGAGTGTTTATCATGAAGAGCGTCAATACTCTATCAGCTTTTACAACAGCCGTAGATGGCTCCACACACAGACTTATACCTTTTAAAGAATAGCTCATCTTAGATTTAGCCACTATATCAAAAAGCTCATTTATAGAGAAGCTCTCGATACGCAGACTAACCCTACCCTGTTGCATCTGAATCCATCGAGTAAGCACGTTGTTATACTCGTTGATTTCATCAGTAAGTTCAGAAATATATTTTAATCGTTCTTCTCTAAGTTCTGCACTTTCATGTCGGCTATTGAGTTTATTTATCTCATTAATAATGCGATCAATAAAAGGAGTAATACTATTTACCAAAGCCAACTTTGCTCGTTGTTCAAGATTGCGCTGTTTGTTTTTCTCCTCAGAAAGTCTAACCAAAGCAGTCTGCTCCTGGACTTCTTCCAGCTTATCGTCAAGAGCTGTCAGCTTTTTATTGTTTTCAATATTCCATTTCTTTAATGGCAACAAGAGCTCGTCAATATCAACTGTTGCACCTTTTTGTTTTCTCTTTCTTGCAAAATACACAAGAACAAACAGCACAACAGCAATCATAAACAACACAGCCACAATCATCGCATTCAATGTCTTTGAAGATTTATCAAGCTGGTATGCTCGAGCCTCAAGCTGTTTGTCTTGTCGAGTCTGTTCCTGTAGGTCGAGATAATAGTTGCGATTGATATCGCTATTAACCTTATCGTTCTGAGCTGAATATACCAAGCATAACTGCTCACGAATAGAAGCGACCAAATCGGGTGCTCTATTTATAATGGTATCTGCTTCCAACGCACTATTTAGGCATATCAAAGCAGAAGGATAATCGTCTATTTCCCAATAGCAACCAGCCAAAGTACGATAAGCACCAGCCGTTTGATATACATCCTTATATTCTGTAAATATGTTGAGCGAACGTTGCGCAAGATTACCAGCCAACAAAGAATAATCCATGCCATCTGTATTTATATAATCGAGGAATGGACGATAGTTTGTTATCAGTATTTGTCTTGTTGAAGGCGAAAGAAGATGCTCGCTTATTGCTTGCAACGCTTGAGCTTTCCAATAAGGGTAGTTGCGCTGCGAGGCAACAATATAACATTGGGTAAGATAATTAAACTCTTCGTTAGCAACAACATTAGCATCTGCATTTGTTATGATGCCACCAGCACCCACATTATACAGATAATTAAGATATTGTGCAGTATCTTTTTGTATATCTCCATCAGGATCAATACATTTCATAGTTTCTATTGAAGGTTCAACCAATCCTACATAATAATAATATGCAGAAAGGTTGATGTAGTATTCTGATTGAGCGTAGATTAATCGTTTGAGTTGATGATTATTAAGAAGATTTTTATCTTCTATAATTCTATCTAAATATTTCTTAGCTTTTTCTTGATGAATATAGAAAAGCTTATTGTGCGACTGGCGTTGACACAATCGCATATATTGTATTTCGGCAACCAATAGTTCTACTTGATTGTCGGTAATATTGATGGCACTATCCAACTGTTGAGCAGCCTTTTGATAGTCCATTCTTGCGATATTAACAAAAGCAAGATTGTTAAGAGCCTCAGCTTTGCCTGCATTATAGCTTTCAGAAGCAGCGAAAGCCTTGCGGGCATACACCTCTGTAGAATCTATAGAGCGATAGTGGTAAGCATACGAAATGGTGTTCAGCTTGTCAGCAACGTCAGAATCATTTGACGAACAAGCTGAAAACAAAAGAATGCTCCATAGGCTAACAAGCCAAATGGAGCATCCAAAAAGTTTTATATTATGCACGAGCCTTAGCAATGTATCCAAGAGCTTCTGCACACTTATCAGTAATAGCCTTCCAGTTCTTAGCTGCAACAACGTCGCTTGGGAACAATTTTGAACCCATACCAACGCACAATACACCAGCCTTGATCCAAGGAGTGAGGTTTTCTTCCGTTGGTTCAACAGCACCAGTAACCATTATGTTGCTCCAACGCAAAGGCGCCATTACATTCTTAACGAATGAAGGACCACCTACGTTGCCTGCAGGGAATACCTTTGTTACGTCGCAACCAGCAGCCTGAGCGTTGTTGATTTCTGTAACAGAACCACAACCTGGGCTATATGGAACCAAACGACGGTTGCAAACAGGTGCAATCTCAGGGTTAAAGTTAGGACCAACGATGAAGTTAGCACCAATCTGGAGATACAAAGAAGCTGTACCTGCATCAACAACTGTACCAGCACCGAGAATCAACTCAGGACACTCTTTGTCTGCCCACTTTACCAACTCGCCAAAGATTTCGTGTGCGAAGTCACCACGGTTAGTGAATTCGAATACACGTACACCACCCTCGTAGCAAGCCTTGATAACATTCTTGCAAACTTCTACATCCTTGTGGAAGAATACAGGTACCATACCGGTAGCCTTCATAGCTGCCATAACCTGCATTTTGCTAAACTTTGCCATTATCTATATAATGTTTAATGTTTATTGTTTAATGTTTAATTAGGAAGAGTAAAAGAGTTGATTTAGACAACCGAACATTTTACTCTCCCTTTTACTTTATTTAGCGCTGAACACGACCATTTGCGTTACCACCAGCAAGGCTCTCAACCTCTTCTACAGAAACGAGGTTGAAGTCGCCAGGGACAGTGTGCTTCAAAGCTGAAGCTGCAACTGCAAACTCAAGAGCTTCGCCCTGAGTCTCCTTTGTAAGAAGACCGTGGATAAGGCCACCTGAGAATGAGTCACCACCACCTACACGGTCGATGATAGGCATAATATCATAGTGCTTGCTCTGATAAAACTCCTTACCATTATAGATAAGAGCCTTCCAGCCGTTGTGTGTTGCAGACATAGACTCACGGAGAGTAGAAACAACATACTTGAATCCGAACTCTTCCATCATGCCCTTGAAGATACCATAGTATCCCTCTGCATCAGTCTTACCACCTTCTACGTCAGCATCTGGCTTAAAACCGAGACAAAGCTGTGCATCTTCCTCGTTACCAATGCAAACATCAACATACTTCATCAAAGGACGCATAACAGAGATAGCCTTTTCTGATGTCCAAAGCTTCTTGCGGAAGTTAAGATCAACAGAAACTGTTACGCCATGACGCTTTGCAGCCTCACAAGCCAACTTAGTAAGTTCAGCAGCCTTGTCGCTAATAGCAGGAGTGATACCAGACCAATGGAACCATTGTGCACCTTCCATGATAGCATCGAAATCGAAGTCTGAAGGATCAGCCTCTGCGATAGAGCTATGAGCACGGTCGTAGATAACCTTTGAAGGACGCATGCTTGCACCTGTTTCTGCATAGTAGAGACCTACTCTATCACCACCACGAGCTACGAAGTCGGTATTAACACCATAACGACGGAGAGCGTTGACAGCAATTTGACCGATTTCATGCTTTGGCAATTTAGAAACAAAGTAAGCATCGTGACCATAGTTAGCCACACTTACTGCCACATTAGCCTCACCACCACCAGGAATGATACGGAATAAATCACTCTGTATAAAGCGGTCGTTGCCGTTTGGCGAAAGGCGAAGCATAATCTCGCCTAATGTTACAATCTTAGCCATTTCTTTTCTTTTTAGTTAATTAGTTAATTATGTAATTCGTTTTAATAATGATTAATTCTTTCGTTTGCATTGCAAAAGTAACGATATTTTTCATATTAAGAAAATAAAATGCGGTATTTTTGCAAAAATAACCAAAATAAAAGGCTGTGCTTTCGCACAATTCAACTTTTATTGCTACTTTTGCACAAAAGTCAGACTATGAACGAAAAAATAAGAATAAAGGATATAGCACTTAGAGCCGGAGTTTCTGTTGGCACAGTAGACCGTGTGTTGCACAAACGTCCGAATGTGTCGCCATCAGCTCGAGAGAAAGTTGAAAAGGCTCTAAAAGAAATGAACTACCAGCCAAACATGTATGCGTCAGCTCTTGCATACAACAAATCGTATACTTTCTACCTTCTTATTCCAAAGCATGAATCAGAAGCTTATTGGGAAGAAATAGAAGAAGGTGCAAAGAAGGCTATGGAGACACGCCGAGATTTCCACATCAACGTAAAAATAATATATTACGAGCGCTTTAATGAAGATTCGTTTAAAGCGCAATATCAGGCTATTCTTGATTGCGAGCCTGATGGCGTTGTTATTGTGCCTGCAGATCTCGAGGTTACGTCACTCTTTACAGACATCTTGCATGAGAAGAATATACCATTTATATTGCTCGACTCATACATGCCAGACCTCAAGCCTCTTTCGTTCTATGGTCAAGACTCTTTTGCAAGTGGATATTTTGCAGCAAAGATGTTGATGCTCATAGCTTCGAAAGATAAGGAGATTATGAAGTTAAAGCTCACAAAGGAAGGTCGTGTGCTCAGTAAGCAGCAAGCAAACCGCGAAGTTGGATTCTGCCATTATATGCGCGACCATTTTCCAAGCATCAACATTATAGACCTTGAGTTGCCTATTGATGGCTCACGCAAGCAATTTAACACATTATTAGAGAATTACTTCTCAACCCACCCTCTTACACACCATTGCATCACTCTATGTTCTAAGGCACATATAGTAGGCGAATTCTTGCTAAAGACAAACCGTCGCGATGTTCAGATAATGGGCTATGATATGGTAGGCAAGAATGCTCAATGTCTTCGTCAGGGAAGTATATCGTTCCTTATCGCTCAGCATGCATATCAGCAGGGCTTTTCGTGCATCGATGCCTTGTTCCAAGCCATAGTGCTTAAGAAGAAGGTTTCACCTGTTAACTACATGCCTATAGAGTTGTTGACAAAAGAGAATGTCGAATTCTACAGAAGAACACAGCTCTAGGGAGTGAAGAATGAAGAGTGAAGAACGAAGAATTCTATAGACATATTTATAAAAATACATTTATTATATATATAAACATAACAAGCTAAATAAAAACAAATGGAACAAGCAAATTTCATAAAGATTAACCCTGCAGATAATGTAGTGGTTTGTCTGAAGCCATTAGCAAAGGGTGAGACTATCGCCATCAATGGCAAAGTGATTACCCTACTCCAAGACACTCCTGCCGGACACAAGGTTCTTCTTGAGGACAAGGCTGAGGGTGAAAACATCATTAAGTATGGTTATCCTATTGGCCATGCTAAGCAAAACTTAAAAGCAGGCGAATGGGTAAACGAGAACAACATTAAAACAAATCTTAAGGGAACTCTCGAGTACACATATTCACCTGTTAATGAAAAACTTAACATCGCTTGCGAAAACCGCACCTTCATGGGCTATCATCGCAAAAATGGCGAAGTTGGTGTGCGCAACGAGATATGGATTGTGCCAACAGTAGGTTGCGTGAATGGTATTGCAGAGAAGTTGGCAGAAATGCTCAAAGCAGAAACAGGCCTCAAGGGTATTGATGGCGTTCACGCTTGGCATCACAACTATGGCTGTTCACAGCTTAGTGGCGACCACGAGAATACTCGCAAAGTGCTTCGCGACATCTGCTTGCACCCAAATGCAGGTGGTGTATTGGTACTATCATTAGGTTGCGAAAACAATCAGCCTGATGAGTTTATGAAGATGCTTGGCGACTACGATAAAGACCGCATCAAACTTCTTGTAACACAGAAGGTTCAAGGCGATGAGCTTGAGGAAGGCTTAAAGCTCTTGAAGGAGATTTACGCACAGGCTTCCAACGACGAGCGCACAGAAACTCCACTAAGCGAACTTCGCATAGGTTTGAAGTGTGGTGGCTCAGATGGCTTTAGCGGTATTACTGCTAATCCACTCGTAGGCGAATTCTCAGACTATATCGTAGCACAAGGCGGAACATCTATCCTTACCGAGGTGCCTGAGATGTTTGGTGCCGAGACAATATTGATGAATCGTTGTGAGAACCAAGAGCTCTTCAACCAAACAGTTTCACTCATCAATAACTTTAAGGAGTACTTCCTATCTCATGGAGAGCCTGTAGGCGAAAACCCATCACCAGGCAACAAGGCTGGCGGTATTTCAACTCTCGAGGATAAGGCTTTGGGTTGTACCCAGAAGTGCGGACGTGCTCCTGTTAGTGGCGTGCTTGAATATGGCGATCGTCTTCAGACCAAGGGTCTAAACCTCTTGTCAGCTCCAGGCAACGACCTTGTAGCGTCAACAGCTTTGGCTTCTGCTGGTTGTCAGATTGTGTTGTTCACAACAGGTAGAGGAACTCCATTTGGAACCTTCGTTCCTACTATGAAGATTTCCACCAACTCACAGCTCTACAACAACAAGCACAATTGGATTGACTTCAATGCAGGCGAGCTCGTTGAGGGTACAGATATGAAGACTTTGGTAAGCAAGTTTATCGACAAGATTATTGCCGTAGCAAATGGCGAGCCTACTCAGAACGAGAAGAATGGTTATCGCGAAATTTCCATCTTTAAGAACGGAGTAACTCTATAAAAATAACAGCAATATATTGTGGCGGTGGTTAAATCCTACTACCGCCACAATTATGATATAAAATGAGCAATAAGAAAGGAATTTGGGCATTATCGCCCCTGATAGTATTTATCACATTATACGTGGTAACCTCCATAGTGGCAGGTGACTTTTATAAAGTTCCTGTCACAGTTGCTTTCATGGCATCAAGTATATATGCCATAGCTACATGCGGCGGTTTCCCTTTAGCCAAACGAATCAATTTATTTAGTCGTGGCGCCAGTTCCGACAACCTTATGCTCATGTTGTGGATATACGTGCTTGCAGGAGCTTTTGCCGCTTCAGCAAAAGAGATGGGAAGTGTAGACGCAACCGTCAATTGCGCCCTTCGTTTTCTTCCTTCCAACATGTTGTTGCCAGGATTGTTTATTGCAGCCTGCTTTATATCTCTTTCTATAGGCACAAGCGTTGGTACTATTGTTGCTCTTGTACCTATAGCAGCAACTATGGCACACACTATAGGAGCCGACATTCCGCTCCTTACAGCCATCATCGTGGGTGGAGCATACTTTGGCGACAACCTATCATTTATATCAGATACAACAGTCGTAGCCACTCAAACCCAAGGCTGCAAGATGAGCGACAAATTCAAGGTTAATGCCTTTATTGTAGTTCCTGCAGCAATCGCTATACTACTTGTATATTTCTACATGGGCTACGGTCTTAATGTTCCTCCGTTGACAAAGGATGTAGAATATCTCAAGATTCTTCCCTATCTTGCCGTGCTTATAACAGCTATTGCGGGAATGAATGTCATGGCAGTACTCACCATAGGCGTCATACTTAGTGGTGCAATCGGTATATTCGTTGGCAGCTACAACCTCATAGGCTGGATGGAAGCAATGGGAAAAGGTATTGCAGGCATGGGAGAACTTGTGATAATAGCTATGCTTGCAGGTGGTATGCTTGAGATAATACGCGAAAATGGCGGCATCGACTATCTGATATCTAAACTCACATCCCGCGTCAACTCTAAACGTGGAGCAGAACTATCTATCGCAGCACTTGTCAGCATGGTCAACGTTTGTACAGCCAACAACACGGTAGCTATACTAACGGTAGGCGGAATATCAAAAAAGATATGCGATAAATATGGCATAGATAATCGCAAAGCTGCAAGCATTCTCGACACCTTCTCGTGTGCGGTTCAAGGTCTTCTACCCTATGGCGTACAGATGCTCCTTGCAGCAGGTCTTGCCAACATCAATCCTATGCAGATTATACCTTATTTATATTATCCTGTAGCTATTGGTATTGCTGCCTTCGTGGCTATTATCTTTAGATTACCTCGACGATATAGTTAATAGGCAGAATCTACCAACACCCTCAAACAACTGATTATCCATTAAAATTCAATATTCCTCATGGACATCATTAAACGAAATTTCTTCCGCATTTTGCTCTCAGGAGCCTTGGGCGAGAACGAAGCACTTGAACCTATGACACGATTCAAGTGGAACAGACTTGTGCAGATGATAAAGGCGCAAGATGTTGTTGCGATTGCCATCGACGGATTATCTCAACACTCTCACGACGAAGGCTACAATATGCCAAGCGACATTTTTGACGACCTTGCATCAAGCGATGGCAACATAGAAGATAAGCGCTTCGACTTTAGTCACCATATAGAGGTGCCGGAACTTAGCAACACTCTTCTTGACAACAGACTGAAAAAGATATTCGACGAAGAGCGCCATGCTATTGATACGAATATTCACTCACTCCGACTATTGGCTATCCTTGTAGATAATGTTCAAACCATTCTCAACCACGGCATGTCGCTTGGAGGAATTCTATCATTAGGCAAATTCCTCCGCACACAAGGAGGCAAAGTAGACTTCGTGAAGATTGATGATTGGCTTCAGCATATCCATATGCGACGAATGGCACAACTTCAAGGAAGCATCTTGATAAAGGTGTTCAACTTTGAGCAAGACGAGATACCATTCGTTACCAACATCGAACCATACACTTGGAAAATCATAATGCGCACGATAGACCACCAAGCTATAGATACAGCACAAGAGTGGCATTTCAAACAAACACGTAGCGGATTTGTTCAAAACAACGCCACGGTATTACGACGCAACCTTCGTCGCAGCCTTGGATATATAACATACGCCCCAATAGAAACCACGAGCAATTTTATTAGTAATTTTGCCCGTAGCCTATCTGAAATTGAAGAATAAAAACAGAAAATGAAAAGATTTATATCATCATTCCTTACCATATTATTATCATCAGCATCTGCCTTCGCCCAATATGTTCAATGCGAAGACACATGTTCGCACATACATGGCATCGACATAAGTCATTACCAAGGCAACGTGTTTTGGGAAACTATTGGCGAGAATACCAACATGGCTTACGTATATATAAAAGCTACCGAAGGTGGCGACAGAATAGACGACAAATACGAGCGCAACATCGACCTTGCCCATCGCTATGGACTCAAGGTTGGCTCATACCACTTCTACCGTCCACGAATACCTCAGCAAGTGCAGCTCAACAACTTTATGACCCAATGCAGACCATCCGACCAAGATCTGTTGCCGATGATAGATGTTGAGACAAAGAGCGGACTCGGTACCGAGGAGTTTTGCGATTCGTTGTTCAAATTCCTTCATCTCGTAGAGAAAGCTTATCGCCAGAAGCCGCTTATCTATACAGGAGCCAACTTCTACGACCGCTACCTTCTTGGCGAGCTCCACGACTATAAAGTTATGATAGCTCAATATACCGAGCGCATACCTGTATTGAAAGACGACCTCGACTTCGTGCTTTGGCAATATACAGGAAAAGGACGCATAAATGGCATTAACGGTTATGTAGACAAGAGCCGATTTATGGGTAAACACAAATTGAGAGAAATAAGATTTAGACATAAATAATTAATTAACAAATGGCAATAATAAAATGTCCAGAATGCGGTCATCAAATTAGCGACCGTGCACCAGTATGTCCATCATGTGGTGTAGAAATAGCAGGTAAAATCACATTGTGCAAGAATTGCGGAGAAGCAGTTTTCAAAGACCAGGCAACATGCCCTAATTGTGGCGAACAGCTTAAAGCGACAACCCCTCCTCCTGTTCACACAACCACACAGCCTGTTCCTCCAACTCCAAAGCGTCCTTCTGCTCCACAACAGCCAGCAGAAAACGAGCAAGGAAAATCGCGCAAAACTATCATCATAGCTCTTGCTATCTCTTTAGTAATTTGTGGCGCCATTTTCTATTTCTATAGTAGCGCCAAGAGCGACAGATGTCAAGAAGCTTACGAAATAGCTATGAAGAGCGACGACCCATTACTCCTTGAGAACTTCCTCAACAACTATAGCGACGCACCACAAGAGCAGATTGATTCTGTTAGTTCGCGCTTGGCTATGTTGCGCAAAGGCGATGAAGAATGGATGAACACTTTAGCAAGCGGTTCAAAGTCGGCTCTCGAAGAATATATCAACAATCATCCTGATAGTCCACATAATAGCGTGGCTCTTCATAAGATTGACTCTATTGATTGGGCAGCAGCCACAACAGCCAATACCCTTGAGAGCTACAAGCTCTATATGGACGAACATGCCACAGGCGAGCATATTGATGATTGCAAGGAGAATCTTGCCACTCTAAACTCAAAGACTGTTCAGCCAGAAGAGAAAGAGGCTATTGCAACTATCTTCCGCCATTTCTTCCAAAGCATCAACTCACGCAACGAAGACGGATTGGCAAGTACAGTCTCTTCGTTCCTCACCTCCTTCCTTGGTAAGAGCGATGCTACAAAGAGCGATGTCATCACCTTTATGCACAAAATATATAAGGACGACATCACCAACATGAATTGGCGTCTGAACAACGATTGGAATATAGAGAAAAAAGATGTGGGCGGCAATCAATATGAGTATACTGTCACATTTACTGCCACCCAGAATATTGAACGTACCGACCCAAGCAAAGAGAAGTCGGCAAAATATAATATCAAAGCTACCATCGGAGCAGAAGGCAAGATTTCTTCGCTCAATATGGTTAAGATATTGGAATAAAAAGCCTGTCTATAAAGCTTTATCAAGGCTTAAACTGTTCTGCCACCACATATCCCATGGTCCATGCAGCTTGCAGATTAAAGCCTCCTGTTATAGCATCCACATCGAGTATTTCACCTGCGAAATACAGATGTGGATGTTTTTTGATTCAAGTGTTGATGGATTCACATTCGAAAGTGCTACTCCACCACATGTCACAAACTCTTCCTTATACTTGTTCTTTCCAACTATGTTTAGAGTGTGATTAGTCAACAAAGCTACCAGTTTGTTTAGTCCCTTCTTGCCTAATTCACCCCATCGCATATCTTGACGTAATCCACAAGCATCTATCAGATAACACCACATTCTATTATTAAACCTCTCAGGTCACACGCTCGATACGAGCTTCTTTTGGTTTTGCTCGGCTATTTCAGTAATAATTCTCATCACCTCAGCCTCATTAGCTTGTCCAAACCAGTTTATAGCCACTTGCGCTTTATAATCATTTTCTGCCAATATTCGAGCAGCATAAGACGAAAGCTTTAAGATAAGCCGGACCGCTAACTCCCCAATGAGTAATCAATAATGATCCGAAGGCCGAGAGCTTAGTTCCAACCAATTGTGCCTGCGGACTTCCGCCTGCTGTCACTACTACAGCATCAGCCTTAGCAACATCGCCATGCGAAAAGGTTAATAAATATTCACAATCTTCCGCTTCATGGTTAATAGCCGCAACCCTATGTCTTGTAATGACTTTTACGCCAAGCGAGCGCATAAGTCTAACCAAGGCATTTACAATCTCCATAGCGTCTTGCGATACAGGAAACACGCATTCGTCATCTTATGTAGTAAGACTTACACCTTCCGGCTCAAACCATTGACACACATCGGTATAATCGAATGTTCTAAATAATCTCTTCAACAATCGCGCACCCCGAGGATAAGCCTCATCCAAGCTACGAATGCCATCAAAGCTATTAGTAAGATTACATCTTCCGCCACCTGTAACAGCAACCTTAATAAGCGGTTTAACGCCTGCTTCATATACCGTTACATTTACTTTCGGATTGTTGCGTTTTATCTATATTGCAGCTAAACATCCAGCTGCGCCAGCACCTATAATTGCTACATTCATAGAAGGCTATTTCTCGTCTTCTTTATAATAATCCTCCCACTCCTTCATAGCAGCCTTCCAGTCGGTTGCTCCATTCTCTATAGCTTCAGCTTCCTTAACAGCCTCATCGCGTTCTTTGTCGCGAGCACGCTTCTCCTTCATCGAAGCAATTGTTGCATCATCCAATATCTGTATTGCGCCACGCTTAATAGCATCACGCAATTCTGGTTCACCAAACGACTTGCCAGGCTCGTTGAAGTCGGCAATACTAAACTCAAAGTTCACTCTCAGCTGATGTCTAATCTGCTTCTGTTGAAACCTTGTGCCTGCCTCTTTTCGTCTTAGCAACATCGCTATAATATCTATCTCGTGTTGAGAAAATTTAGTTCTACCCATATATAATACTATAATTTTTGCCACAAAGCTACTCATTTTCCTTGTATTATGCAAATTTAGTTTCATACTTCGACATTTTTTCATTAACTTTGCAAAGGTTAGGCTATGCCTATTAAATCTCCAAGAATTATTAACTAAACATTAGTAATATTTTATGGCAACAGTAGACGACAAGAAAATTATATTTTCTATGGTGGGAGTATCTAAAATCATCCCACAAAACCAGAAGCAGATATTGAAGAACATCTACCTCTCGTTCTTCTACGGAGCAAAGATTGGTATCATCGGTCTGAATGGTGCTGGTAAGTCAACTCTTATGAAGATTATCGCTGGACTCGAGCAGCCTACACAAGGTGAAGTTGTATGGAGCCCAGGCTATAGTGTTGGCTACCTGCCACAGGATCCTCCTTTGAATGAGGAGAAGACCGTTAAGGAGAATGTTATGGAGGGCGTACAAAAGGCTTACGACGCTCTTGCAGAATACGAAGACATCAACCTAAAGTTTGGTCTCGAAGAGTATTATGGCGACCCAGACAAGATGGATAAGCTCATGCAACGTCAAGCTGAAGTTCAAGATATCATAGACGCTACCGACGCATGGAACATGGATTCTAAGCTCGACCGTGCTATGGCAGCCTTGAAATGTCCTCCTGGCGATTGGCCTGTAATAAACCTCTCAGGTGGTGAGCGCCGTCGTGTGGCTCTTTGCCGTTTGCTCCTTCAGAAGCCTGACGTGTTATTGCTCGATGAGCCTACCAACCACCTTGATGCCGAGAGTATCGACTGGTTGGAGCAGCACTTGCAGCAATACGAGGGAACAGTTATTGCTGTTACCCACGACCGCTACTTCCTCGACGATGTGAGTGAGTGGATTCTTGAGCTCGACCGCGGCGAGGGTATTCCATGGAAGGGCAACTACTCTTCATGGCTCGACCAAAAGACAAAGCGCATGGCACAAGAAGAGAAGTCGGCTTCCAAGCGTCAGAAGACTCTTCAGCGAGAGCTCGAATGGGTACGCATGGCTCCTAAGGCCCGTCAGGCAAAGGGTAAGGCTCGTCTTAACTCTTATGAGCAGATGCTCAACCAAGAGCAGAAGGAACGCGAGGAGAAACTTGAAATCTTTATTCCTAACGGACCACGCTTGGGCAACAAAGTTATCGAGGCTCAGCATGTGAAGAAGGCTTTCGGTGAAAAGGTATTGTTCAACGACCTCAACTTCACGCTTCCTCCTAACGGCATCGTAGGTGTTATTGGTCCTAACGGAGCTGGTAAAACCACTCTCTTCCGTCTTATCATGGGACTTGATAATGCTGATGGTGGCACATTCGAGGTTGGCGAAACCGTTAAGCTCGCTTACGTAGACCAGCAGCACAAGGATATCGACCCTGCAAAGTCGGTATATGATGTTATTGCTCAAGGCAACGAAACTCTTCGCCTTGGTGGTCGTGATGTCAACGCGCGTGCTTATATTTCTCGCTTCAACTTCTCGGGCACCGACCAAAACAAGCTTTGCGGAGTATTGTCAGGTGGTGAGCGCAACCGCTTGCAGTTGGCTTTGGCTTTGAAGCAAGAAGGCAACGTATTGTTGCTCGATGAGCCTACCAACGACATCGACGTAAACACTCTCCGTGCTCTTGAAGAAGGTCTTGAAACCTTTGCTGGTTGTGCTGTTGTTATCAGCCACGACCGTTGGTTCCTCGACCGTATCTGTACTCACATCCTTGCTTTCGAAGGCAATGGCGAAGTATTCTTCTTCGAAGGTAGCTATTCAGAATACGAAATCAACAAAGCTCATCGTTTGGGTACCGATGCCGAAATCAAGAAGGGCAGATACCGCAAGTTGATGGAAGACTAAACGATAACTGTATTAGTATAGATTTTTAGGACAACTAAGATTGTTTATAATGGATTTACATTTCAAAGGAATGGTGATAGCCATTTCAACATTTTTAATAATAGGTTTGTTCCACCCTATAGTAATAAAGGTGGAATACTATTTTGGCACACGCCCATGGTGGTTATTCCTCGTAGCAGGAATAGCCAGCATAGGTGTTGCCTTTTTTGTTGCCGACGTGCTTATATCGTCGCTTCTAGGCATCCTTGGTGCTTCATGTCTTTGGACAATAGGCGAACTCTTCGAACAAAAGCAAAGAGTTAAGAAGGGATGGTTTCCTATGAACCCAAAGAGAAAGAAAGAATATGAAGACTGAACTAATCGTGGTTGGCAAGACTACAAACAAGCATTTCATAGCTTCCATCAACGACTATATAGAGCGCATACATCATTACATGCCATTCTCGGTTACGGTAATCCCGGAATTACGTAATGCCAAGAGCCTAAGCCAAGACCAACAAAAGGATAAAGAGGGCGAAGCTATACTAAAGCTGTTGCAACCTTCGGATACCGTGGTATTGCTCGACGAGCGTGGCAAAGAGATGCGAAGTATAGAGATGGCAGCATGGCTTGAGAAACAGCAGGCTACGGCTCGCAGACTGGTATTCATCATAGGCGGACCTTATGGTTTTGCACAATCTGTTTACTCTCGAGCCAACAGCATGCAAAGCTTGTCGAAGATGACATTCTCACACCAGATGGTGCGCCTCGTCTTCGTTGAGCAACTCTATCGTGCTTGCACCATCATCAAGGGCGAACCATATCATCATGAGTAAGCCTTCAGAATGAGTAAGCTCCATTAAGGAGCAAGCTCGTTGAGGAACCGATAAGTCCTCAATAATAAATCTACGACCAAACTAAAAAACTAAAAAGCAATATGAAAAAACAAATCGTTACTATTGCCGCGTTGGCTATGAGTCTTAACATGTTTGCGCAGCAATGGCCAGTACCTAATCAAGAAGCAAAACCAGGCACCCGTTGGTGGTGGCTTGGCTCTGCAGTTACAGAAAACGACCTAAAGTGGAATCTTCGCCAGTTTGCCGACCATGGTATTGGCGCTATCGAGATTACTCCTATCTATGGCGTGCAGGGAAATGAGAAAAACAATATTCCATTTCTTTCGCCTCGCTATATGGATATATTGAAATACGTTAATGCGGAATGCAAAGCCGACGGCATAGAGTTTGATATGGCTACAGGTACAGGATGGCCTTTTGGCGGTCCTTGGGTACCACTCGACGAGAGTGCATCCCAGATGCTTATCATCGACACAACAGTTGTGGGCAAAAAGATTAAAGCTCTCGACCTTCGTCCTATTGAGAAGAAGCGCAAAAACACAACGCTCGTAGGCATCTATGCATTCTCTGAGGGCAAATTCCTGAAGATAACTACTCCGCTCGTTGAGGGCACACTCACCACAAAGCTTCCGTCAAAGGGTACATGGCGCATCATAGCCTTGTATCAGAAAAAGGGCGTGATGGCTGTTAAGCGTGCAGCACCAGGTGGAGCAGGTCTTGTTATCGACCATTTCGACAAACAGGCTGTAACCAACTATCTTAAGCATATCGAAGAGGCTTTCGAGAAGACTGGCACTCCATATCCTCACACCTTCTTCAACGACTCTTACGAGGTGTCGGAGTCTGACTATACCCCTACTCTATTCCAAGAATTCTACAATCGTCGTGGATATAGTCTTGAAGAGAATTTCGATAAGCTCGTAGATGGCGACACTAAGGTTGTTTCCGACTATCGCGAAACTCTTGGCGACATGCTTCTCGATAATTTCACACGCACTTGGACAGCTTGGGCACATAGCCATGGAGCCATCACTCGCAACCAGGCTCACGGTAGCCCAGCAAACCTTATCGACTGCTATGCTGCTGTCGACATTCCTGAAATCGAAGGCTTCGGACTTACCAACTTTGGCATCAAAGGCTTGCGCCAAGACCCAGGCAAGACTCGCAAAAACGATTCAGACTTCTCTATGCTCAAATATGCTCCTTCGGCTGCGCATATCATGGGCAAACCATACACTTCGTCAGAGACTTTCACATGGCTTACTGAGCATTTCCGCACATCGCTAAGCCAGATGAAACCTGATATGGACCTTATGTTCTGTGCTGGCGTAAACCACATGTTCTTCCATGGCACAGCCTACTCTCCTCAACACGAGACATGGCCAGGATGGCGCTTCTATGCATCTATAGACATGAGTCCTAACAACACCATTTGGCGCGATGCTCCTTACTTCATGAAGTATGTGGAGCGTTGCCAAAGCATGCTCCAGATGGGTCGTCCTGACAACGATTTCCTCACCTATTTGCCTATCCACGACATGTGGGCAAAGCGCTCTACTGGCAAACGCCTTATGCAGTTCTCTATCCACGCCATGGGCAAGTTGGCTCCTGAGTTTGTGAAGTGTATCGATGCCATCGACCAAGCAGGCTTCGATTGCGATTATATTTCCGACAGAATATTGCTCGACACCTATTATAATAATGGTATGCTCCATACTCCTGGTGGCACCACATACAAGGGGCTTGTGATTCCTTCTGCCGACAACATTCTTACTCCTGCCGTAAAGGCGCATATCGAAAAGCTAAAAGCGCAGAGTGCAAACATCATCGTAGGCACAAGCGCAGCTGACCTCACTAAGGCTGCTAAGGCTGAGAAGATGAAGACAGAATTGGGATTGAAGCTAATACGTCGCTCTAACGACAAGGGATATCATTACTTCATAGCCAACCTCACTCCTAACGACATCCAAGCCTACACCACTTTGGCTGTTCCTATGACTACCGCTATGTGGTTCGACCCTATGACTGGCAACCGTCAGAGAGCTGAGATTTGTGGCGACAGCATTCTGGTTAATCTTCGTTCGGGCGAGAGCATCATTCTGCAGACTTTCAACCACAAAGATGAAGCTTTGAGTAAAGAGTTGGCTTCGCTTCCTGTAAGATGCGAATGGACAAAGACTTCGCCTGTCGTCAAGACTCTCAACAACTGGAAATTGTCGTTTACCGAAGCTACTCCAGCCATCTCTAAGACCTACAACCTCGACACCACTAAGGCGTGGGAGAATCTCGACGACTCTACACGCACGTTGATGGGAACAGGCGTTTATGAATGCACCATAAACCTCTCGGCTGCTGAGCTGAAGAAAGGCAACAGATGGACTATCGACCTTGGCGACGTTAGAGAGAGTGCGCGAGTATACGTAAACGATAGCTTGATAGGTTGCGCTTGGGCTGTGCCTTATCGTCTTTCGTTTGCCAACCTTCTGCACAAGGGCAACAACAAGATTCGCATAGAGGTTACCAACCTTCCAGCCAACAGGATCTCGGAACTCGACCGCCAAGGCTACAAGTGGCGTAAGTTTGACGAGATTAATGTGGTAGACATCAACTACAAGAAGACATCTTATGCCGACTGGACTCCTGTTGCTTCGGGTCTTAATTCTGAGGTGAAACTCATTAAGGAATAAAGCTATCAAAGAATAATCCAAGACTAAAACTAAAACAACAACGTAATGACCTACAAACATCTATCGTTCGTTTCGCTCTTTGCCGTGGCAGCTCTCTCAGCTTCGGCTCAGCGAAATGTAGAGAACTTCAACTTCGGTTGGCAGTTTCATCGTGGCAATATCGATGTAACAGCCATCAACACTTCTGATGGCTCATGGGAAACCATCAACGTGCCACACGACTTCCAGATATCTCAACCATGGGTGGCTCCTGCTGCAAACGAGTCGGAAGACAACTCGGATGGAGCGTCAAACTTCAAATCACGCCTTTCTGCTCGTGGCTTCAAGGAAATGGGCGACGGCTGGTATGTGAAGACCTATACTCCAGCTGCCGACATGAAGGGACGTCGCATACTCCTCGACTTCGAGGGCATCATGTATGTTGGCGACGTATACCTCAACGGCAAGCGCATAGGTGGTACCGACTATGGCTATCTGGGCTTCGATATCGACGTTTCTAAGCTTCTTAAGTATGGTCAGGCTAACACCATAGCCGTTCATGCTTCAACAAGCGGTCCGCTAAACTCTCGTTGGTATACTGGTGGCGGTCTGTATCGCGACGTAAAGATTGTGTCTACTCCTGCCGACATCTATTTCGTTCGCCATCCGCTATACGTAACCACTACCGACAACCATCTTGTTAACCTACAGGTGGAAGTGGCTAACTATACAAAGCAAAACAACGTTAAGCTTCAGACCTTAGTTAAAGACCCACAAGGCAACATCGTTTACGACAAGACCGTAGACATGCCTTTCAACCGCAAAATGCGTACAAACGAGCTGAAATGGGAGACTATCGATATTGCAAACCCTAAGCTTTGGAATTGCGACACTCCTAACCTCTATACCGCAACCGTACGCATTCTCGATGCCAACGGCAAAGAGAAGGATTGCGCTACCACACGCTTCGGTATTCGAACAATAGAGATTGGTCCTGACTTCGGACTCAAGGTTAATGGCTCTAAGGTATTGCTCAAGGGCATTGCCAATCACCACACTCTCGGAGCTCTTGGCGCAGCTGCCTACCCTCGTGCTATGGAGAAGAGAATGAAGATGCTGAAAGACTTCGGTTTCAACCACATCCGCACATCCCACAACCCTTATAGCACATCATTCCTCAACCTCTGCGACTCGCTCGGCATCCTTGTGCTCGACGAGCTCTACGACAAGTGGCTCGACCAATATACAGGCGGACGCAGACCATGGATGGAGCAATGGCCATACGAACTTCCAGAGTTTATCAAACGCGACAGAAACCATCCTTGCGTGATAGCCTGGAGCTTGGGCAACGAATTGCAGACATATCCTAACTTGCCATTTGGCGATTGGGGCGTAACTCCTTATCGCATGATGAAGCCTGTGCTTCAGCGCTACGACAACACTCGCAAGATTACCGTAGCCATGCACCCACGTGGCCGTAGTCTTGAGACCGACTCGCTGCCAGCTCCTTTGGTTCAGGAAACAGATATCGCAGCCTACAACTATCGCTATATGTATTTCCCTGGCGACAGAAAGCGTTTCCCTTGGATGACATTCTATCAGAGCGAAGCCAACCTCTCTAATATGGGACCAAACTTCTTTGGTATGGATCTCGACAAGGTGATGGGATTGGCATATTGGGGCATGATTGACTATCTTGGCGAGAGTCGTGGATGGCCAGCAAAGGGATTCAACGACGGTTCGTTCGACATCTCTCTACAGCCTAAGCCATACGCTTACCTTCTCCGCTCTATGTTCAAGCCTGAAGAGCCTGTTGTGCATATTGGCATCATCGATTCTAAGGCTGATGCTAAGGAATGGAATGGCATCATATTCAGCAACGACGGATTGAGCGAGCATTGGAATCGCACTCCTGGCAAGAAGTATAGCGTAAACGTGTATACAAATGCCGAAAAGGTGGATCTCAAGGTTAATGGCAAGGTGGTGGCTTCACAGCAGAACAGCAAAGAGGCTAAGAACCGCAACAAGATGCGCTTCAACGATATTGAATATCAGCCTGGCTACATAGAGGCGATAGCTTATAATGCTGGCAAGGTGGTGGCTCGCCATCGTATCGAGACCACAACAAAGGCTACCAAGCTGGTTCTTACTCCTGATGTAGAAACATGGAAGGCCGATGGTCAAGACCTGATGCATGTTCGCATAAATGCTGTAGACAGCAAGAATCGTCGTGCGTGGACAGCCAACGAGAAGCTTGAATTCAGCGTAGAGGGCGATGCGCAGATAGTAGCCGTTGACAACGGCAACTTGTCGTCAAACGAACTACATACAGGCAACACTCGTTCGCTCTACAACGGTTCAGCCCTCGTAATACTTCGTGCTGGTCGCACGCCTTCAAACATCACTCTCGTAGTAAAGGGCAAAGGCTACAAGACTAAGAAGCTTAAGCTAAAAACCATGTAAGCTTTTTGAGCCACAAACGAGAGATTAAGCTACAATATAATCTTCTCAACAAAAAAGACTATAAAATCATCTCAATAAAAAGAGACAATAGGATTAGACCATCAATTCTAACCTATTGTCTTTTTTTGTATATAAGAAATGCCAAGAGAAGAAGACGCCATGAGAGGAAAAGATGCTCACATGCAAGCCACCAAGCGAGAGGAATCTTCCAATATTCCAGTTCTTCCAATATTCTAAATAGGGGTCACTACTGTCCAATAAAAAAGGGCAATTCGATCTTTGAAATAGTTGAATTATAGT
>ENA-ORNT01000733-ORNT01000733.1-human-gut-metagenome-genome-assembly--contig:-NODE-733-length-23423-cov-10.490072_pt1 | contig 23423 bp, 40 predicted proteins | sample MGYA00242120_ERZ509032 | MGnify/ENA primary metagenome ERZ509032 (study PRJEB26280, sample SAMEA2338729) | human gut metagenome | biome: human gut; feature: human-associated habitat; material: faeces...
AAGGGACTATTTGATTAATTAATTAACGTGTCCAATTTTTATTGGACACTAATGATAGTTCATTATTGGTTAAACAGGTGCTCTGAATATTGTGCTGAATAAGTACTTATCTTCATATTCCATTATGAAATCGTCTATCTTGGTAGAGTGACCCATAAACTGTCTTTGAACAACAGGTTTAGGGGGCGAGAACAAACCACCAAAACCGTTACCATAAGTCATTCCTGGCTTCGGACAGTTATGAACTCCTGCATAATGAGCCGAAGCCCGAACGCCAGTCCAACCCATTCCTTCTACATATTTCAAAGAGTTCATCAAATAGTCGGTCTCTCGCATCAAACCACCTTTGCCTGGCCAGTGGCTTCTCACTGAAGTTTTACCCCATCCCAGCTTTACTGTGCCCTTAGTGTGTCTTCGTTTCTCACGAGTCCAACGGGATATGGACTTCCAAGGCTTGCCACCTTTTGAGTTAAAGCGCTTCATAATAAACGATTCCTTGAAGACTGCCAATGCGCGTTGTGCCAGTACCATTTTCCATCGTTCTGAGGCTATAGGTATTTGGTGAGCTACTATAACAAAGTGTCGGTGTAATTCTACAAAGTCCTTCAGCATTACAGGAGCGGAACCTCTAAAGGCTTGCCAAGGGTGGCGAGTCATCTTTCCACCCATGCCGCCAGGCTTAGTTTTGGCTCCAGCACCCTTATAACTTGAAGGCAGCTCCATGTTTCGTGGATTGGTAAACCAAGACGTAGAGGTAGGGTTTGTCGCATGTCTGCCAGACTTCATTTTCTGTCCGATCATCATTTCCTGAAATGGTGGGCGGACTAAGCTACCATTATTAAAAAACTGTGTACGCTTAACGAATAGACTTTGTTGAGCGGGCGAAAGCGTGCCACGAATATGACTGGGATTGTTAGATTTGGCCATAATACTTTGCTTTTATGTTAGTTACACAACTTTGCAAGAAAGCCTTATCTTTTTCAGTCACTTGAAAATACGAATGTGAAGCACTGAAGATTCTACCACACTTACAGACGGACTCTGAGAACACATCGTCTAAATGATTTGGTTTCTGTGGAACTTTGGCTGTAACACGCTTAACATCTGAAGCCTGGGCGGTAACTTCTTCACCTGAAGCAGCAATTAAGAAACAGCGGCAATGCCACTCTATTGGGGGAATCATCCAAGCAAGGAAGTCATCACGTCTTGCAGTGTAGCCCTGTAATGCTAAATGCCAAGGACGCACCTTATTATCATTCATAGTCCAGTATGTCAGATACTCATTAGCCGCGGTGTGAATCCATTTGTAAGCGATTGTCATAGCGTACTCAATGTCGGCGTTTTCTACCTTTGCATAAGTATCGTTGTAAAGTGAGCATATAGCCATATAATCATCAGCATCTTCAGGATTGTTGAAGTCTATATCATACTCCTCATCCTTTTCCACGTGTGATTGGTATAGCTTATCAGTTTTTGCAGCTACTTGATATTCCTCACAAACAGCAAACTCGATAAGGTTATTGACAGCTGCAACTATACGGTCGCGCTTATCCTTATCTTCTTGTGTCAAATTGTTATCATCAAGATTCTTTAGCAACATCAAAGCCTCTTCCTCGTCAATATTAAAACCTCTGAAGGCATGACTTATAGCCAAATCTGCACGAAGCTCCATCAGGCTATACAATATATCATCACGCTCTTCTGAGTGGATGTTTTTTAAGAAGTTGATGAATATGGCGAGTAAAGCTTGATATTCACTATCATGTCTGGCCTGTTCTTCATCAGACATTTCAGCTTTAAGGCTATGTGAAATTGTGGAGAGGAAGTTGCCTTTGACTACCCCTCCATGAGAAAATTTACTCTGCTATTGGCTGTTCTTGGATGTCCATAACGCTTTTCATATTCTTCATCAGACATTTTCCAAGCCTCATCATCGCCGTTGTCGCTCAAATTAGCCTCGCTTCTACTAATAATTGCATCCAAATTACGCTGTTTGCCGACCTGAATACCCCATTCCATATTGATAACCTCTGGGTCTACCTCGTATTTATCCGTAAGCACATCAAATATTTTGATTTTGTCTTCTGTAGACATATCAATCTTATTGTTATACTTAAAGATTACGTCTTGACTGATGTAACCCCAATACTTCAATACTGGCAAGATTTGCTCATTCATCACATTTTCGATGAACTTGCGGTAGTTCTTGACTCTTGCACGGAAAATATCTTCGTGAGCCTTTGTTGAGCCTACGTATGACTGGGTGGCGCCTGCCATTGACTCTGAACCCAAAATAAGGTTCGACACCTCTTTGTTGACGTATGCTATAAGGGTATCGTAAATCTTTTCAGAATTGGACATGGTGAAGGCTTTGATGTCGATTTCGTCATCCTTGCCTGTAACAAGAACCTTGTTTGTGGCGGCTGAAGCAATTCGTGAAGCAAGTCTCTTACGGGTAATATCATCCTCAGCAGCTGTTTTGCCATGAATGATAGGCTGACCATAAGTGTGGCAGAAATTTACCCAGTTGCTGAGAACATATTTCTGAGCAAGGATCAGCGGTGTACTGGCAGCAAACAATCCAAAGCCGCCAGTATTAATCAGTATATATATGTTCTTGTACTGCTGAGACTCCAAATCCCATCCAGGACTCCATTGGTGCTGTCTCTGGACTACACGATTCTGGTCTGGCAGAACATTTCTACGCTCTATGATATTTACCTCGCGCAATAATCCTGTTTCTGGAACTATATCGGGAAGTACTTCAATCAATGTGTAACCATAAGTTTTAGCCTCAATAGCTCCTTGTATAAATTTCTCAAACTGAAGTCCTTGAGCCTTCTTTGATTCCTCTGCATTGCGAACAAACTTTCCATCAGAATTTATAGTGCCAAGCGAATAACGTTCTCCTGTAAGCTGAGAGTTCAATGTCTCACAGCAGCTTTGTAGTCGAGCGTTTTGAATGTAGCACGAGTCATACAGGTCTATCAGTCTTGAGCGGTCATCCATAACGGTACCATCGCCAGTCTGGCTAACAATGCTCTTGTACCTACAACGTCTTGCCAATTCGTCTGTATATTCCTGTATCGTCTTCTTTACTATATTAAAATACGAGATAAGTGCCTCGTCTGTAAAGAAATTGCCTGATGAGTTCTCTTGTGTTCTTTTACGCATAATTAAACCTTTTCTTAGTAATAGTCCTGCTTTAACTTAGTTTAACCCAAACTGTACATAGTCTGACTTTCAAGCAGTTAAAAGGCATATCACTAATAATCACTGAGATAATGTCAATTTTTAAGTCTAAAATCAGAAGCCTCACTATACATACTTTACTATTAATATTTGAGTGTACCTCGAAACATGATTTGATGAAAGCAGCGTAAACCATAAAACAATAATTATAAGATTTATGTTGAACCGAGGAGAAATTGTTTATAAAGGAGAAAACAACCAAGCACTAACAACAAGCTTGATGGTTGCAAAGAAGTTTGGCAAGGAACACAAGCATGTATTAGATGCCATTCGTAATTTACTTAACACGACAGCCGAAAAATCGGCTTTCGTTGATAATCAACAAGTTACAAAGATGTTTGACCTTGTTGAGACAGAGCAGCCAATGCCTGTTGGAGGAGGCGTAAAGAAAGTGCCTATGTATATTATGAATCGGGATGGCTTTACATTACTTGCTATGGGATTTACTGGTGAGAAAGCTTTGCAATTCAAATTAGAGTACATCAAGGCTTTTAATGCAATGGAGCAGCAAATACGTGAAGTTGTAGCTTCTTATCAAATCGCCGACCCTATCAAACGAGCTGAAAGGTGGATTGAAGAAGAGAAAGAGCGCCAAAGATTACAAATCGAAAATCAACAAAAAGAACAACAACTCATCGAACAACAGCCGAAGGTGGTATTGGCAGACGCATTTACCGCCAGTGAGGGCAGTTACTACGTTAAAGACCTTGCCACTGTTCTTTCACAAAGGGGTATCAATATCGGTACCAATAGATTGTATAACTATCTCAGGGAAAATCACTATCTCGGTGAGCGTGGTCAATATCGCAACGTAGCGTATCAAAAATATGTAGATCAAGGATTGTTTGAAATTGACATGACTCCAAGTGTAAATGCGTATGGGGCATCAATAGTCAACAGAAAAACAATGGTAACAGCTAAAGGTATAGAATATTTTGTCAATATATTTTTAAACATTCAAAACAATAAGTAATTATGAAAGAGAATTTAATTTTTCGCTTAAAAGCTCAGTACAAGGCTGAGAACCCAGAAACAGGGGATTTAGAAAAGGCTAAACTTGAAATCCTTGCTCAATGTACAGACTACACTGAAGCGGAAAAGCTAATGGCTAAAATCATAGAGCAGTACAACCTTAATAAATTTGACCCATGCGTCTACGAGATTATCAAGATGAAGTTCGAGGCTGGGGATATTTATGGTTGTGCTCCACTTGTCTCTGAAGATGCAGGCAAGCTCACTTGTGGTCTACTTCAGCACTTCTTCAACAATGAAACTGATGGCTTGTATGCAGTTAAAACCATCGTCTTTGGCGACAAGGAGGAGAGGGAAAAGGACTTGAAGCGAACATTCTATATTCCTGCTCAGAACGTGGCTGCTGCAATGAGTGTTGCAACATCTATTCTTCTACATGAAAAGCGCAATCTTAATGATTGTCTTATCCCAAGCGCAACGCTTGACAATGCGGTCTATGTGTATTTGCGCCCTAAGACTTCTGAATCCATTTACAAATATATGACTGAAGTAAACTTCAAGTAATGGATTACAAGGCTAACATATTAGACAGCCAATTGGAGTGTTCGGAGCAGGCATTGCCAGACTTTCCATCACTCCTTTTTGGGCAAACGCCTGATGGCGTACTCGTGTTCGATTCAACAGCTTTCTATTTCGCTAATAAGCTTGAAGAGATTGACTACAAAATCTTTCAGCGTATTAATAAACGATACATAGAAGGCTTCATTAATAATTCAGAGCTGAAGTCTACACAGCTATTCTATATCAATCGTGACCAACATATATTGATACACCATGAACTTACATTTTTATTCCTTGCATTTGCCGATCCTAATTTGGCTGCTTACTTCAACGGAATAATTGGTGAGATTATGTCTAATGGAGTAGCTTATTCTGATAGCTTTATTTTGTCTATGACATCACAAAGAGTCCCGACAAGTATCCTTCAGCAAATAATAAATGACAGAAACAATGCCGCGAAAAGCTGAAAGAGACCCGACTCCTGTGGCAATGTTTAACTCAAGATACATTCTTACAGGAACTTTTGGGTCAATCAAAGAGGTATCAAAAATTACTGGAGCTGTCCGTCAATCAATCATTAAGGCTGTCTATGGCGACACTATATCAGTCAAAGGCTGTTATCTCAGACCAATCCCTGATAGTGTGATTGTTGATACCGATGACTTAAACACTCTCACACTTTTTGAATTTGACGAAATGGCTAAAATTCCAGATCGTAAAATTTATAAGAGTACCAGAATGGGTAGACGCTCAGACATAATCATGGAGAGTCAACACCCAAGGAATACAAACTGATGAAAGCAGTGCAAATCACAAACAATAATAGCAACAAGTAATCATGGATAAATTTAAAGTAAACATTAAAAAATTGCACCCTAATGCTGTAATCCCATTTCAAACTTACGACTCAGACTACTGCTTTGATTGCGTAGCCACTTCTTGTGTAGAGGTTGCACCAAACGTTTATAAGTATGGTCTTGGCTTTGCACTTCAGTTGGCTGAAGAACTTCCCAAGGGGTGGAAGGCATGCTTTAATGGGCGTGCGCGTTCATCAATCCATAAGACTGGAATGATATTGAGCAACGGAGAAGGAACCCTTGACTTAGGCTACACTGGCGAAATCTTTATGGTATTCTATCATGTTATGCCAACGCTACCACGCTACCAGGTAGGCGATAAGATTTGTCAGATACATTTGGAACTGACCCATGACATCGAGTTCGTAGAGGTTGATGAGCTTAAAGCTACAGAACGTGCCGATGGTGGTTATGGTTCGACAGGCAAATAATTATATAATAATGTACGCGCGTAAGGGGAATCTTCTCTTATGCGCTTTTTGTTAAAATGTGTAATCGTATTTTTTCTTCACTTCCTTATTTTCAACCACTTTTATACGTTTCACACATTTTAACTGTGTTACTATTTCAAAATTATTATTTTGTTTCACTTTTTTGACCTACCTTTGCAACATAACCACTAAATTCTATAGTTATGAGTAAAAAGGGGTCACTTACATCCGCAGATTATTTTCAGTATGATGAGTTCAAGCGGCTCATCGAATGTCTTGCAAAGGACAACCAACACATTTGGGCTTTCTATTGCCTGCTGTCGTTCTGCCTTGGACTGAGGGCAAGTGACGTGCGCCACCTTAAATGGGGCGACGTACTTGACAGAAGAAGCGTAATAGTTACAGAACAGAAGACTGGCAAGACAAAGGGCATCCCTATTGGTCAGAACACAGCAGAGAAAATCTCACAAATGTATGAGCATGCAGGCAAACCTCGTCTTGACTCATATATATTTAATACACCGAGAGCCAAGGGGGATGAGCCTGTAACAATTCAGTACATCAATAAGCTTACTAAGAGGTGGAAGGCGAAGTATAAGCTTGACATCGGTAATTTTAGCACTCACACATTCAGAAAAACATTCGGTCGCTACGTGTACGAGAAGAGAAACCGCAGCAACGATGCGCTTATTGAATTAAATCGTATTTTCAGACACGCTAACTTGCAGACAACACTTATCTATATAGGTATCACAGACGATAATATCTACAATGTATTTGCTGATATGCGCCTATGAGACGATATAAGAAGTTCAATGACAATTGTGTATTGCAGCATAAGTATGTATGTTCTCGATGTGGCAAGCCATACTTTGCCCATAATATGTACACCAACTCAGAAATCTATCAGCTTATGAATAACAAGCAGATATGTTGGGAGTGTGCATACTGGGAACGCTTTTTGATAGCTCCACCAGATAACTTAGAAGTAATAGGCAATAAGTGCTATCAAATATTTCCTTTCGTCAAGTCCCCCGATATATATCAGATACTTGGAGGTGAAGGCGAGGTGCGGTACGTACTTAAACGAGATGGTACTTGCTTCAAATCTAATGATATATGGTGGCTAAATATCATTCCTTGGCAATACCAACAGAAACTGCAACCTACAGGATGGTGGGTAACGAAAAAATTCTATCAGGGGATGCAGAAAATGAAAAAGCCATGTACAGCGAGAGGCTGCCTGGATAGGTATCACTGCTATAGGTACCAATACCAACAGGAGTTTGCCCTGGCTCCATACAACAAGGTTCCAAGAGACTGGATCGTAGGTGGCGAACACTGTCCAGCTTTCTTACCTTTAAAAGACATCCAAGGCTATGATGAGTATGTCAAGCCTTCAGATATAATTGATGATAACAGTGTAGCTCTAAATCTATAAAAATATGAGCTGTTTTAAGGATTGGTTTAAGACCAAGTACAAAATTATTCCTGTGTATAATGCTGAATATGACATTTGTGGTTATACAGTAATGTCAAAAACAGTTTTAGGTTGGTGGCCTATACATGTATATCAGCACACAGAAGACAGACTTAACCCAGTAGACAACGTCTTCAAGACCTACAAAGAAGCATTAACCTTTTTGAAACACGAAACCACGATTTTGTCAGATGAAGAAATATCTAATACAGAGCGTGGTTAAAGCGCAACCTATGAGCAGGAACGAAGCTGAGGCAAGGTTGGGCTATGAAATGGATTGTATAAGCAAGGAAGACGAAGGCTACCTGATTGACAATGATAGCTCAGGAATCTTTCAACAACACTGGGTTGGCGAGTCTAATTTTAAAGGCAAACCGTTTGATAGTGTTTCAGAACAATTGTATTGCATGGGCGAACAGTTGTCTAAGTGGGAGTCATTTATCAACCAATATGCAAAACAAACCTCAAACATGTCTTCAGACGAGAGGATGCAAATACAATTAATCCAAGCTCACTTAAAAGTACTTGGAAATGCAGTAAGTAGAATCACTAATATTAATGTTTTAAAAGAAATGTAGTATGAAAAAGCAAGAAGAAGCAAAGCGTATAATGGAACTCATCAAGGGTGAGAGCAACACTGAAGTTTGGGTGGTAACATATGATAAGGAAGCTGGAGTGGGTAGTTTCTTAAATGGCACTCCCGCTAATATCGCGATGTCTATATTGGCAAACATAAACAACGTAGACAACCCTGCTCATGCTAACCATGTGTATAGTATTATCAAGAACGTGGTACTGAATATGGTTGACAATCCTACTGATATGTCAGTCGATTTAATACAGAGCCTCATCAAAAAACTGGACGAGAATGCAGAAGAAAAATAAGTATGAGCCATACAGCAAATACGACATTCACCTGCTCTTTGCCGAACCGAGGTCTATAAGCGACCAACCTTATATGCTGCATGCGGCTTTTATGCTGAGTTGCTTATTTGAAGCCTATACGCCAGACGAAGATGAGGAAGAGTTGCCTAAATTAGAGGACACTTGGGGATGGACAATCCCCAAGTCCATCCTCGGAAAGATTGTAAAGAACGCAAATGAACAATTTATTTACGCAATGGAAAACTCTACCCAAATTGATATATGGGATAAAGGCTTCAGCATTAGAAAGGCAAAGACATGCGATAAGAGTAGGCTGAATGACATATTTGACTTTCCGACTGAAGACGATAATTATGTCGTGACACAATCCGGAATAATGAACCTGGCAGGCTATTCTGAAGAGTCTGCAAATGCACAAGACAGAGAAGAGTTTTCTTACAACAAATCATATCTTAGAAAAGTCGTTATGGTCGCAGAGGACGACGAACATGATGGTTGGGATAAACTTACCGATATGGAAGTCACGATGTATTTGTGGGCACTTTATTATCGCAAATATAAGACCAACGACAATGAGGGATTTCGCAAGCACTTCAAACTTGACCTCTGCACCACGCCAGAAGATGATCAAGCATGTTGGAACGCCGTTGCGGCTATCAAGTCTAAACCGCATGGTCTATACACCTTCTCGGCACGCAAGGTAAGAGAGTGGAATCAACAGCATGGGCAGGATTCTATAATTGATAGTATAGATGAAAAACAGGCGGAAGATTATTGGTACGACGTAGCGATTAACACTTCCTGTAAATAAAAAAAATAACTGGGGCGCTTCATTGCACTCCAGTTATTTCTTTTCTGAGACTTCTTACCCTTTGGGCAAATAATATTGCGGTGCCATAAGAACAGAAGTAATTACCATTTTTATGCCTCTCATCATGGCGTTTAGTGTACATATCTCTATCAGACACAATAGTAAGTTTTTCTGACAAGTACCAATACCTATCGCCTTTATTGGCTCGTGCCTTATCTATGACCCGTAAGACCTTGTCTCTGGCAGACCATTCCAGTTTATTAACAGCTAATGCTACTTGTAGTCGCTCCACATCAGTTTTTGTGGGTTTCTCTATTGTTACAGAGCGATATGGAAGGGTGTGCTGTGGAAATATCACGCTATTGTGTACATAGGCATAGAAATGTACATCTCCGTTCTCTTTACGATGAAATATTGCAGTAGTTTGCTCGCCTTTCGACACAACACGAACTATGTCACCATCTTTAGGCTGATAGGGTTTGATAAGGCATGCGGAAGCTACAGAAAACTTCAAATCCAAGGATTTCAGTATATCTTGTATCTCAGTCCTATCATTACTGGTAGATTGGATTAATTTGTAGCCAGGGACTACCATTACCTGATCAATAAGCTGCTTATCAAATGATAAGTAGGCAGCCAAACAAGTATAGTTAGGCGTACACGCCCCGACTATGCCTATGGTATGGCCATAGCGAACAATATCGCCCGCTCCGTAACCATTATTAAACCAGTCTAAGAATTGCTGATAAGTAGAATCTGATAGCGGCTTCAAAGACTGTCTGATACGCCCATTACCAAAATGCTCACGATAATAGTTAAGAACCTTCTGCCAGTCCTCTGCTGAAAATCGGCACTGGGATGTATACTTTACTACCTGCTCTTTCGTTTTCATAAGCTGCTCTAATCAATTATACCGCAAATTTAATATAAAAAAATTTTATATGATTAATTTAACAATGTAAAAATACTTAATATCAACAATAATTCGTATCTTTGCATCGCAATTTTATTAAATTGCTAAATTGATGAAAACAGTTTAGACTTATACATTCTAAACCATTATGAAAAGGCGCATTGAAAGCCCTCCCAAGGAAATTAGATTTAAGCCAAAACGTATTCAAAATATGGACATTGCCATACCTCAGCTTGAATACAAAGTTGTAGCTCAACCCATTCTCAAAACGCAGTTTACAGGGCACGTTACAGTAATTCCAACTGTTTTAATTTTTTACTTAAACAACCAAGAATTTAAGGTCGTTGCCACCATTATCCAGGAAACAATGGAGAATGGAGTATGTATACTGAGCGCCAAGCAAATGAGTGTTCGCAACTCTATCAGCATGCCGACAATTTACACAGTTGTACATAATTTAAGAAAGATGGGTATCATCTATGAGGTGCGCGAAGGAAAGAACATCAAGCGTGCCATTGATTTTAAGGCTGTGCAACATCTGAATGACCTGGTTAGTGAGCAGGATAGAGGCATATATAAAAGACTAAGAAGTAAAGTCAGACAAAAAAACATCAATAACTTAACCGAGGATGACTTGCAGAAAGCATACGATAAATATGTGCTGCCAGTGGAACATGATCCAGAAGAGGAGGAGGAATATGATTAATACAGAAACGCCATTTTTTGAATATGAGGTATTTCCCGAAGCTACTGTGGTAGCATTGAACGCCTCGCTTGACGACTTTAAGGCACAGCCAATTATGAGAGACGGACAACCATACGTTCATTTCAAAGAAAAGACCGTAAAAGACTGCACCTTAATAGATGGCTGCATCTATCTTCACTTAGGTCGCGTTGCAGACACTGTAATGTGCGACTTGATTGAAAAGTTTCAAAAACTGAAGAAAGAAACGAAAAACTTGGGACAGCGTGGAAGACTTGAGATTCCTCGTACAACCATAATCATTTGATGATAACAGCTTAGGTTTAAAACCAATAACACAATGACAATTCAAGAGTATTTTGCAACAGAACAACCAATTGACACAACCATTATCGAAGAACCTTTTTATCACGTCTTCAGGGAAATTGTGTTTAGAAAAGACAAAGACCACTATGCCATTATTAAGGTTGCTCATATAGGCGAAGACCTTTGGGCGTTTGGCTGGGAAATCAAAGATGGCCTGGCTAAACCTATACTTGGTCGCGATTGCACTTCTAACATCACCACTAAGGGTAAAATAGATCAGCTGCTGTTTGGCATGACCAAGGTTTTGTTAAGACACATGAAGGAAAGTTACAGACCTTCTCAGCTTATGACCAACTTGATTTATCAGGCAGGGGAAGAGGCTGTACATTATCTTACAAGCGAAAAATCTTATAATAAAAAAATAACTATCTGATATGGAGCTTATACCAAAACAAGATATGATAAACCTTAATTGGAGAACTTTTGAGCGCTATCCTGAGCAGGGTAGCGACATAGTTCTTCACACCAAGGGCTATCGAATAAGAGAGAATAAGTATTGTCATGGTTTCATCAGAATAAGAAACTTTGATAGCATTACGTTTGATGCACGTTCATTCGTTCAACAAGACAAAAACATAATATGGACGTATTCGTGGCTACCAACATCCCAATTAATTATTTCAAATGATTGATTTAACCACCATACCACTTGAAGACCTACAGGCTGAAGTGGATAGACGTTTGGCTGCACAAAAGGCGGAACGCAAAAAGAACAGAGCAGAAAGGGTATGCTGTAATAATTGTGCCAATAAGATTTTAGGACGCACCAATTATGGCTCACTTCAGAATAATGAGTCATGGGTGTGTTCTAAAAGACCTAAGACTTTTGCTCAGCGTTTGAGTAATGTTCCCCACTACCTGAAGGCTTATTATGCTTGCAACAGGAGCATTACAGAGTGTTCATTATTCGTAAACAAAAATTCACCAGAGGGTCTTAATAGACTAAGAGAGCTTGTTAAGATGGCTGATAGGATAAGTTGATAATTTGCAGTGTGTATATAAAAAATAATGATATAATATTTTCCATAAAATTTTACTTTTTAATAAGGAAAATTCGCACAACTTGCACTTTAATTCCGACTATTATTATAGACTACGATAAGGAATATCGTCCGTGCAAGGTTCTTAGAGTTTTTTCCGGATGGTTGTTCTGGTCTTTAGTAATAACAATAGGCTGGTATACCGAATGATGATGCTTGAACAGAGTTCATACCTCCACATGATAAGGCAACTTCAGGAGGAGAATCAAATGCTGAGGGAAGAAGTACTTGTTTTGAGAAAGCTTTATGTGGGTAAAGTCATCAAAAAAACATAAAACTGATAGGTTTAAACGCAACAAGGTAAAATAAGCCTCTCAGAAAGCTTCAAATTATCCAAGGTGATAAATATACCGCAAAAAGGATTTGAAGTCCGTAGAGAGAAAAACAAACCGCACTGCGAGCGATTTGAGCAGTAAAGCTGTCAATCTAAAAACCAAAATACAAAATCGAATATCCAAAGACCGTGGGGGGCTGCCAAATCTGGTAGCTCCCTTTTTATTTGGTTTAATTATTTCAGAAATTATGTTTTACCTATAAGTTTAAGATTATTCGTATATATTTGTTTTAACCAACCGCGCGACACAGGGGGTATTTGTATTTAAATACTGAGAAAGTGTACCCAAACGTATTTATAACCCTTTTATAACCCTTCTAATAATTTTTAGCCCTCTAAGAATATTATAATATTTAATACTGGGAAATAAATCCTGTTTCCGAAGAGTAGAGCTATTGTGAGCCCTTGGGCGAGCAATAGTCTACTCGTAGGAAACTACTACTATAAAATCTAAGAAAGAAAACAAAACAAAGAAAAGAAAGAAAAAGGGTAGTATTACCAAAAAGAAATAAAAGAAAATAAATAAAAGAAAAGAAAAAGAGGTATTCGAGAATTTAATAAATTCTCTCATGAATATTTTTATATCTTAGGGGGAGGGAGTGTAAAAGGTTCGCTTCGCTCACCTTTTACCCCTCCCCCTAAGTACCCCCACCCCTAAGAGAATTTTTTTATTTTATATTTTTTATTTTTATAATATTCTTAAAGGGTTTAAACTATATTTTTCTTTGCTTCTTTCTTTTTGCCGCCCCGATTTTGGCTGACCGCCCTGGGCTGCCGCCCCTGCCCGACCGAACCAACCTTGGCTTTGAGCTTAGATACCACTTCAGCATTGTTAGCTTGCCGATCATCATCATCATCATCATCATCATCATCATCATCATCATCATGGGGCAAACATTATAGAGCTGCCATCTCAGGTTCGTATAGAGGTTCGTCATCCCAGTCCTTAATATCATCATCAATGCCATCATCAGTCTATTATCATCAATATATCATCAGGGGGTATCATCAGATTGAAGCAAACTTTACTTTTTGGGTTTCTAAAATCGAAATTTGAATTTTGGTCGGGAAAAATTTTTAGGGTAGCAAATATTGAATTTTCTTGTGTCAGGTTTGAGATTTTTATTGTAGTGACAAGAGAGATGTTTTAGCATTGCCAAGGAGGTTATTTTTAGGCTCTACACGGCATTTTCTCCCTTCAGACGTATAATTTATTACCCGAAGTATTTTAAGCCTGACAGAACGAAAATTTTGAAGGTAGGTGCAAAGGTGGGCGTGGGAGTAGGTGTTGGGATTGTTCTGAAGTGCTAAGAGGTGTTAAAGAATTGAAATTTAAAAATTGGGAAAAATTCTGATGTGCACTTCAGAGCAGACAGCCCACCCTCCCTCTTATTTTCAGCGTATTTCATTGATTTTCAGCGCTTTAGCTTTATTTTGGTTTCACTTTCTACATTAGTGATACCATTTTATTAAAATGTACACACATGCCTGTGTATCAGCTATTTAGGTTGTTTTTGTATGATTTTTATTTAACAAAAGCTCATTTTTCTGACTTGAAAGATTTTTTGTAAATAAATCGGAAAATTTTCTACCAAAAATCCACTTTTTCCCTATACATATTATATACATTAAGCACTTTTTAACCTTTTCGCAATTTCTCTATTTTTTTTCTTGCAAATAATTCTTGCAGTTCGTGAAACATCACTTTGTTTGCATCAGAAAAATGAAACAAACAACAACGTTTCTTTTTCAAGCGAACTTTGACATATTGCGACACCACGATAATGATTGCAAAAGCGTGTTTGTAGATACATTACGAGTACCTTATAGTATATCAATGTATCAAGCAATTAAAATGTGCAATGGAGTACTTTTGTACCTATTATTATAGGTTTATTGTGTGGCAACATGCAATAATAGCGGCTTATTAGTCGTATTGGAAACACTTGCATAAATAGCGTAAATTTGCACGTGGAATAAGTTTGTTTAACATCGTGAACACTAAGACTAAACTTTATAAGGCGCATAGTATTTGCGTGGGGGTATGTAGGCACGAATGGCTACTTTTGTGGCGTCTACCTTTGTAGCGGTGCGAGTCCGCTAATACCCACAATTTTCTTAATATTCACAATTAAATTTTACAAAAAATGAAAAAGACAAACAAAACAAACGAGTGTGTAAATGTAGTAGTAAATGCAAATGTTGCTGAAAGCGTTACTAACTTGTGTGAGGTGAACTATGCCGTAATGTCAAAGGCGTTCAACGAAATTCTTAAACAGACTCGCTCTCTTAGTCAGTGCGTGAAAGTGTTTGACGGCTTAATGGGTCAGGCGTTGACCGTGAAAGACACGACTATGACCATAGGTCAGTGGTTTGCGAAAGCAGGTGTAAAATTGCAGCGTGGTAAGCTGACTATTAAGGCGGTATTGGATGCTTGGGCTTTCTTGGATGATGACAATCAGCCTATGGTATGGCGTAACGTGGCTTGCCACACTATCACTGAAGACCCAAAAGACAGCGAGCGTGTCTATACATACAGCCCTAAAAAGGGTTGGATAGCCGTTGCACGCTATCAAAAGGTGACTGTTGGTGCAAATAATTGGTCGGCAGGCGTGCTTTTGCAGGGTATCTTGCAAGCTGCATTTGCGGCTCGTACTATCGAAAAGGGTGAGGAGTCCGCAAAGGCTTTTGAAGACCTTAAAGACTTGTACACCTTTGACAAACGTGTTAACAAAGGCGGTATGGATAATAAGGCTCGCAAAGTGAGCAAAGACTTGGTAACATTCTAATGTTACCTTAGCTCCCAATGATGAGGAATTGCGCAAAAGCGCAAAGTGGGTTCAATTCCCATAGGGAGCACAATTTAACGATTTACAAACCAACTAAAATTTTAAGAGAATGACAGATAATGTTTTTTTTGCCTTTTGCGTGGCTTATACTATCCACGTAAATGGACACATTAGCGGCAACTTTGCTGATAATATGTCACGTTGTTTTGACCAATTGGATGCAATTGAGAAAAGTGCTGAAGAGTCTATTATTGTGCTCCTTATGGACATTGATAATGCGTTGGCTGATAGCGACTATAATGACGCATACGTAGCTGCAAAGCACATTAAGGAGATATTGCGAGATTGTAACATGTGGCAAGGGTAATGTGGCGTATGGAAAATAATGAATGTTTGATTGCTCTTTTCAGAAAGATGGGCAAACCTATGAGCGCAAAGAAAATTGTTCGTTACTCTTTGCATATCTTAGAGCATGGAAGCCTTATTGTACTACAAAATGGCGAGATATATGACGACACGCCAAAAAATCGTGCCATGCAGTTCGGCAAAGGCTATATTATAACGGCAAATGATATAATCCCAATTCCGTTTACTTGTTGGCAGCCATCGAAGGCGGTTTATAGCCGCATGCGAGCAACTGCAAAGGCTGATACGAGGGCAACCTACACCACCACAAACAGAATGAGAATGACATCTGAAAAATTAGAGGGTCGCTCTCAAATGTTTCGTGAGGGCATGGGAAGGCGCACACGAAAAAAAACAAGCAATAGTGGCAGCTTTAGAGTGAACCCACCTTTGCGTGGCATGGCTCTTAACAAAGGGGACATGGAACGAAATAGACCCGACTTCATTGATTACATAACATATTTAGCGAAATGAAACCAACCATAAAGACAACTATGGCAATGGCTATGATAATAGCTACTGCATACAATACAGGTGTTAAGTCTGAAAGAGTAGAACTTGCAAAGGCTGCAAAGTGTGCCCTTGCTGATATGAGGGGCGAGCTATGAAACAGATTATCACATACATCATGGGCACGCTTTTGTTGCTGCCATGTTGCTTAATGTTCACTGACAATTTGTTAGTGGACATTTTTGCTTTTACATACACACTTGCCGTGGTGCTTAGCCCACGACATTCAAAAAAGGCTAAACGCTTCTGGCGCGTATGGCATAGAGAGAACTTCAGAATTATATCAACCATTAAATAATCAAGTTATGACACATACAAATAACCCATCAGACGTGAGATTTAGAATTATAGACCACCAAGCGGTATCTTATCAGATTTCACAAATCGCTCACAAGTTCGGAATTGACGCTCCTAAGCACATTAAGGGCGATTACTATTCAGCGACACAACAAGCATGGGAAGTGTTTTACAGAAATTTCCCATACAACGTGCTTGGATGTTACTCAGCACACTAAGCACAACGAGATTAATCACAAAATCAAATAATAACAAAACAATTGGAGGCTTAAAAATGAAAAAGTTTCAAGTATTACGCAAAATCGGTTCATTCAATGCGACCGCAGTTAGAGAATTTGACTATGAGGCGGACGCACTTCTTATGGCTATATTGCCCGCAAAGAGTGAAACTCACGCAACGACAAAGTATTTCGTGAGCAAAGTAATCACAGAAATCGAGAAATAAGGAGGGCATGAAAATGAAGAATTTCATATATATACTTCAGTGTGTGGTAATCGTAGCATATGGCGTTTGCGCTCTCATGGTTGGTGTGTCTTTGGCTTGCAGCTGTAGCACCCCAGATATTACCCCAGAGCCAGCAACCATCATGTCTGATAGTGTTGAGCATCAACTCGCAACATGCGAAAGATTGCTTGACGAATGTGTTAGAGATAGTATGCTTGATGATAATGGCGTGCAGATGTATCACACGATACGCAAAAACCCATCAGTCGAAAGATATATCGAGCTGATAAGTGAGTGTGAACGTGAAGATAATTTTTACGATACAATTGGCGAGGGCGATGCGTGGCTTGACTACGTGGTTAGCGTGCTTGAGCCACGTGGACTTGTAGACTAAACAGCAAAGCCAAATAGCCATTAATAATTCCGTTTGGGTGGTTCGCTAAGTGATAGCGAGCCGCCCTTTTTCTTACAACCCAATTTTTCAACAAATAAAAATTACAACAATGAAGAACGCAACTATCAACATCAAGGATGTATTCGCACAGTTTGAGAACGTAAACGAGCTTAAAGCAATAGCTCAGAGTGTAGTCAACCAAGTAAACGCAGCTTATCAAGAGCGTATGGCAGAATTGCTCAATGAGAGCGATGAAAAACAGCCTATTGAGATTGCAGTAGACGCAAGCGCAAAGGGCAAGAAGACTGCCAAAGCAGCAGCTAAGGGTGCAAAGAAAGCTACTCCTGCCAAGGCTGAGAAGACAGCAGCCAAGAGCGCAACAGAGAAGACCGCCGAGAAGAAAGCTAAGGAGGTGGTTGAGCAAGTATCATTCAGCTCGCTCACTAAGGCGCAAATCAAGGCTATGGGCTTAAAGTTTGAGAAGTATTCTGAGAAGTGTATGTTCCTCACAGGTAACACACGCAGCATTAAGGATGCTATCATGGCAATGGGTGGCGCACATTGGAACGGACACCGCCAAGGTTGGTTCATCAAGAACGAGTCTGCCAAGGAGATTGCAAAGGCATTGAAAATAAAAATCGCCTAATGTTTAACTAATCGAGGAATTGACAACTATTAAAGACTGGTCGAGCATTGTTCGGTCAGTCTTTTTAATACACACTGATATGAGAACGAGAATAAAATCAATGCTGATAGATGGCAGGTATATGCCAATTGTGAAACACACAACTTTCTTTGGCGAGCAATATATCGCAGCGCTTGCAACGTCTGAAACACCTCAGCATGCAAAGAGTAGCATACGCAAAATACTTGCACATAAGAAGACTGTGATACGTAGGGGTAGATATAACCCAACACCAAGCGTATCTGAGCGACGTGACACATTCCTTACTTTGGGCAAGGAGATGTATAGATATTTTTACGGACTTAATTAATTTACTCTATGGAAGAGAAATTGCTTAAAAAGATGATTGCCGTTGTTGACGAGGTGGTTATGAAAAACAAATCTGATTTTTACAGATACGACCTACATAGTTTGTCAGCGACTTTTGACACGCCAGAGTTTTTCTGGAGTGTGCGCGAGTATGGAACACAGCTTTTAATTGTTGACGAAGAGAAAATGATTGCTAATGCAAGAAACGTTGAGTTGTTTCGCTTTCTGCATATGCGCAATCCCTTAATGGATTGTGATTACTTCTTGTCTTTGCCTGGACGCACATTCCACCACCATGATGGTGAGTTTGAAGAAATCAGCCACCCAAAGAGTGAAATAGACAAAGTATTTCAGCCTATAAGTGCAAGATTAACGCAAATTATAGGCGAAGAGTTTGGAGAACGTGAAGGAAAGTGTTGGCATGCTCACATACCAATTCACTTCAGCTCACCGCAAATAAGGTGCAAGGCATGGAAGAAATTGCATGAACCACAAGGCAGTGAGTTGCTATCTATCTTTCAACGTTTTAAAGGGTATATGAGAACTGCCGTTGACGAGAAAATTGTCATTGGCGCAGACTATGACGAGAATAGCTTCAGCTTTTGGCAGGAGCGCAATGGCAAGACAAACCTTAATGGTGGTATTTTGTTCTATAACAATTCATGGCACATGCACACTTAAATCAATATGATATGATGCGAGTAATTCTAACATTTGATAGCGGTAACACAAAAACTGTCGAAATTCTTAAAATGCCTGAGAAACTGATGACCGCTAAAGATATTGAAGATACGATTAAGGACTGGATGAATGCCCACCTTAAAGTCAGCAAGGTGATAAAGGCTCACTTGCTGAGGAACTAATTACGCTTGCTACATTGGCAAAACGTAAACAGGGCTGTATTCCAAAAGGAGTGCAGCCCTTAATCTTAAACAAAAGTTAAAGACTGTGTGGTCTTTAACGATACGCTTTTAATCCAACTATTGATAATTAAAACCCAAAAACATTATGGCTTTTACTGAATTTGAAGTTGCTATCAAAACCTATCTTGATAGCGTAGCAAAAAAAGATGAGTTGTTTGCAAAATCTTATGCAAACCCTAAAAAGAGTATTAAAGAGTGCTGCAAGTATCTCATGGGCGAAGCTAAAAAGGCTGCCAAGGGCGGTCAAATAGCTTGCAAAGATGAGGAGATTTATGGACTCGCTATGCACTACTATGATGAGGAGAACATTGAGGTTGACCCGGCACCTATCACAGCAAAGGTTATTCACACACCTGCAAAAGACCTCACACCTGCTCAGAAAAAGGCTAAGGGCAAAAAGAGCGTAAAGCTTGCCCATGTAAATAGCGACTATGAGTTAGACATTCCATTGTTTTAGGAGGGCAGCTACATGAAACCAAGAACAAAAGAAGAAGAGAAGATTGTTCGCTGGACTAATAAGCATGGCAATATCACTCCTAAGCAAATGGCATACGCTAAAAAGCATTGCTTTAGCGAGAATATACTTGAGAGTCGCGGCACTTGCCTGTGTACAGCATGCAAACACACTTGGCATGTTGATAACTGCCAAGACTACGAAATGACTTGCCCACATTGCGGTAAGTCACTAAAAGTGGTACATCACAGTAGAAAGGGTGTGAGAACTGCATACTTTTCAGTGGTAACAACGCAATCAAACATGCAAGTGATTAAATGGTTTTTAGCCACACGTACAGTATCAAAAACTGAAGATGAAATTAAGCTTAATCACGTGGGCAGCGAATGGATACGCAAAGACGGAAAATATCGCAGCATAGAACTTGAAAGATTTACCATGACGTATCGCAAAGATTCGTGGTGTTTTGGCAATCCTATGGAGCTAAGACGTAATAGCTTATTCGCAAGATACTTGACAGCTACCGCGACATATTACGTGAAAGTGCTGCCAATTCTTAAACGAAATGGTTGGAAACGCAACGGCGTATTTGAGGGAGATGATGGAGTACTAATGCACAATCTTTTGAGTAACAAGGCTTTTGAATCGTGGTATAAGATTGGACATTATGGAGTTTGCGCAGACTGGTTAAGACGTATGTGTAATTACTCTCGTGGTTTTTCTTACGCTCCTGTAATGAGTGAGGACGAGCTAACATTGATTAAGTTAGCCAATCGCAGACACGTGGTATTCAAGACCTCTGACATGTGGAAAGATTATACAGATTATCTGAGTGACTTGCAGTATATGCAACAAGACATTCATAATCCATCAATCCTTTTCCCAAAGAACTTCCAAGAAGCTCATCAACGATTATCTGAAAGAGTGCGAACTAAGCGCGATCGCGAAAATGAACGCGCAGCTCGTGATGGTCAGAGGCAAAACATGCTTAGATTATCAAGGGCACCTGAGAAGCAAAGGTGGCTCACCAAATATGCAGCTTGTTTTAGCGATATGACGTTGACTCAAGGTAATTTTACCATTAAGCCACTTATCACAACTGACGACTTCAGCAAGGAGGCTGCTCACATGCACCATTGCATAATGTCTTACTACGGAACGCCAAACACGCTTTTGCTAAGCATTGAGCGTGATGGCAAGAAATGCGAAACGGCTGAGGTGAATTTGCTTGGCACAGGCGAAATCATTCAATGCCGCGGTGTAAATAACCAACCATCAGACTATCATGATGAGATAGTGAAAATATTGAATGGCTATATGGCAGAGTTTGTGAAACGTTTTCATAAGTCTGTGATACAGTCCACCCTCCCAGTGCCGATAAGTTATTACCGGCAGTTTAAAATAGCAATATAAACTTGAAAATGTATCAACTATGAAAAAATCAATAAGAACACGGGCGACAAGCAATGCGGTAACTGTATTTCAAATGCAATGTACCAATGTCAGAAAAGAAAAGAATGATAGAGGGTTGATTATCGCACAGAAGAACCACGCTGGGTTAACAATGGAACAGATAGTGTGCATCATTCTGGTGACTACACACTCATCTACAACAGCACTATTGGCGGTGTTTATATGCTTTATCGTAGGGCTACAGAGAATGAAATTCGGGCATTGTGTTCTTAATTTAATATTTACACAAAACAAGTGGCGATATGAATAAAGAAAAAGATTTTTACATATCAGTAACCGTCACGCTTAACAGGGTTGTGAAGACAAAAGCCACCTCACTTAAAGAAGCGAAAACAAAGGTCGAGGAAGCATTTCAGATTGGCAAGTTTGTTATTGACCAAGATGATTGGTGCAACACTGAGTACGAAGCAGAAGACCAAGCAGCTTGGGAAGAAACGGATGGTGTGATTGAAGTATAATAAAACAAGAATTATGGAAACTATTAACGGCATTGATTGTGGCATCCACATTTATGAGGTTCGCCTATGGTGTGGTAAGGGATACACTACACAAGTATTTCACGCTTATGCTTTTGATGAGGACGAAGCACTTGAATATACGCTTGCATACATTGAAGCTCACGATATGAACACGCTTTTTTACACACAAGAAGAAGTTCAAGAGCTTGGCTTAACCGAGGATGAGAAAGAAGATATGTTTATGTACATAGACCCAACCATGATAGATGGTCAAGCTTACCCAGCATATGTATTGGCAGAAAACCTTGGGATTGAGTTGTGGAGAGGTTAAAGATAATGATTAAAAAGAACGCTTATGCAGAAGAATAAAACAACTCGCAAGAGCTTAAAGAAAAAGAGCATAGATAACATCGAAGACTATAACAGCGACGGTGCATCTGTTTACTGTAGCACATACAGAAAATACAACAGTTATATGCTCGAAGGAGCTTGGGTCACACTGAGCATGTTCAACTCTTATGATGAGTTCATGGATTTTTGCAGACAATTACACGCAGACGAGGACGATCCTGAGCTTATGTTTCCAGATTATCGTGATTTTCCAGGAGAATTGTACTCTGAAAGCTGTATAGATGAGGACACTTTTAACAAAATCGTGGCTTACGACAATATGAGTAACGAGATGCAAGAAGCATTTGAGGCTTACATTGAAGCCACAGGCAATAATAACATTTCAGATTTTGAAGAAAGTTTTGAAGGTAAGTATAACACGGAATATGATTTCGCTGTACACTATCTTAATGAGCTCTATGATTTGGAGAAAATGATGGGTAATCTTGCCCCCTATTTCGATTATGAGTCATTTGCTGATGACTTATTTCTCGAAGATTTTGTTTTTTGGAGAGGTTATGTTTTTTGCATGTAAAATTAAAAAATTATGGATATAGCAATTTTAGACTATTCAACGGCAGAAATAACGTTGGTTAAAAACTGCCCAGACTCTTGGGAAGAAGAAGATATTGAAGAATACATCTATGGCGAGGACGGACTTGACATTAGCGCAAGTAATACGTGCTATATGGCAGGAAATAACATCAGTTTTAAGCCAAAAGACTATGAAGTTTTTTGTTGAATATAACTTAGATGAGAAAATTCCTGCGAATGTACAGGAAGTATTCTCCAAAGTAAAAGAGATTAGTAATATCAGCCTGGATATCGGGTATTATAGCGATGAATATTTCACTGCCTGGGTTCACTTTGGGTTAGAATCCAACAAAGAAGAAAGAAGCAATGCTATTTCTTTGTTGCAGTCCCTTGGAAAGGAAGCGTACAGATTCTCAAAGTTTACTTTTGACGGTCTATATCTTGAACTTTATTGGTAATCTAAAAAGCGCAGCTAAGGACTGCGCACAATAACCAAAACATTACGAATATGGAACACAGAGAATTTATTCAGCAAATTGCTGATAAAGTTGCAGAAGGTTCGAGGTTTTGTGTAAACTTCGAGAAGCAAACTCTTCGCCTTGATGGTAAACTTGTAGACTTGTCAGAAGTCGAGTATAATAAAGAGCTTGTAGATACAGCTTATATTGAGTCTACACTTTATTCTCGATACAAGGAGTACCTGTTGGCGGAATTAATTTAGTGCATACTTAATTCTGCCAATGGGCTTGTCG
>ENA-ORNT01000738-ORNT01000738.1-human-gut-metagenome-genome-assembly--contig:-NODE-738-length-23375-cov-3.956389_pt1 | contig 23375 bp, 17 predicted proteins | sample MGYA00242120_ERZ509032 | MGnify/ENA primary metagenome ERZ509032 (study PRJEB26280, sample SAMEA2338729) | human gut metagenome | biome: human gut; feature: human-associated habitat; material: faeces...
GGATGACGGAAAGGAGAGAACGTTTGTGAGTTCGTTCAAAAACGAGGGATGACAATGAGGGGGAGGAGTATTTTGAGCGCATACAAAAAGAGGATGACGGGAAGAGAAGTGGGTGTTTGTAAGGGTATTCAAAAACAAGGAATAACGGAAAGGAAAGAACGCTTATAAGTTCGTTCAAAAGTGAGGGGAAAAAGGGAAAATAATATAATAAAAAACTGCCGAACATACGCCGACAGTTTTTTATAAAAAGGAAAATTAATAAGAAATTTCCAAAATTTCGAATGATTTTTTGCCACCCGGAGCAATATATTCAGCGGTATCGCCGACTTCTTTACCGATTAAGGCTTTTGCTAAAGGTGAAGAAAGAGAAATTTTATTCTTTTCAATATCGGCCTCATAGTCACCGACAATTTGATATTTGCTTTCTTTGTCGGTATCTTCATCAACGACCAATACTTTGGCGCCAAAGCGGATAACGTCTGTTTTGTTGAGAGAAGTGTCAATAACTTGGGCGCGGCTGACAACAGCTTCCAATTCCTGAATGCGTCCTTCGATAAAGCTTTGTTTTTCTTTGGCAGCAGAATATTCAGCATTTTCAGACAAATCGCCATGCGAACGAGCTTCGGCAATAGCTGCGATAATATTTGGGCGTTCAACGCCTTTTAAATTTTTCAGTTCTTGCTCAAGGGCAGCAAACCCTTCTTTAGTCAAAGGGAACTTATCCATTTCAATCACCTCATAGATTTAAATTAAAAAAAATTTGACTGGAAAAGATAATCTTTCCACAGCCATTAAATAAATTATGTATTTTATATAGCATATTAAAAAAGTTTTGCAAGTCAAATATTCTGTTTAAGAGTGTGTTTTTTTGCTTTTCATATCGGGGGCGTGTGATATATTAGAGCTGTTTTATAACACTTTTGGAGATTTAGTTATGAAAAAACTTTATATTTTATCAGCCGCTTTCGCAGCTTTATTGGCTTCGGGCAGCGCTGAAGCTTTAGACAGCACCGGCTGCGGATTGGGCTCTATGGCATGGCGCGGTCAAAGCGGTATGGCTCCGCAGATTTTGGCTGTTACAACCAACGGCACTTTCGGTACTCAGACTTTCGGTATTACTTTTGGTACTTCGGGTTGTGATCCTAATGGCCGTATTACAGGCGGAACACAGAAAATGGTGTTCAATTTTATTGAAAATAATATGGAGCAATATGCTCTTGACGCTTCACGCGGTGAAGGAGAAACTTTGGATACATTGGCCGGTATGCTGAATGTTGACAAAGATGTTTTTGCTCAAAAATCACAACAGAACTTTGCAGCAATTTTTCCTGACAGCAATGTAGACGCAATCTATGTTACTCAGCAGATTTTTGCTATGATGAAAGCCTAATCAGTGTTTTTTTCGGCGGCTCTTGCCAACAACAAGAGCCGTTTTTTATATGCGTAGACAGATTGTATTTTCATTGGGTTTGTTGTTGAGCGGTGTTTCTTCCGCGTATGCTTCCGATAGTCTTGCTTTTTCGGAACAGTGGCTTGCTTTGGGGCATTATCGGCCGAAAATGTTTGGCGGATGGCAGTCAAGCATTGACAGTCCTAATTTTTTTATTGCGCCAAATGGTAAAAATAATCCTGAAGCTGAACTTAAAGCTACGATTGATTTATTTGAAAACGGACAAGATACAAAACAAAAATGTTTATTTCCCGCAAGGTATATATTTATAAAAAACAATAAACTAATAAAAGATATTAATTTAAAATGTGAAGAATACGAACAATTTAAAAAAGATTTGCGTCCGTCAGGAATAACTCTGCTGTTTACCGATGCTTATATGAATAACCCGTCATCATTGTTCGGGCATACGCTTTTGCGTATTGATACCGCTCGAAAAGGAACCCAGCTTTTAGCTCATGGCGCGAACTACGGAGCTTATACAGCGGGGGAAGAAAACAGTGTGCTGTTTGCTGTTTACGGGCTAACCGGCGGGTATTACGGAGGTTGGACGGTCAAACCATATTATGACATTATTAACACTTACAATAATATAGAAAATAGAGATATTTGGGAGCTAAATCTTAATCTTTCAGATGAAGAATTAAATATGTTTGTCGCGCATCTCTGGGAAATGGGACAAACGCAAACTCGCTACTATTTTTTCACTAAAAATTGTTCTTATATGATTATGGAGGCGCTTGATGCAGTGCGTCCGTCTTTGAAATTGTCCGATAAATTTCCGGTTCAGACCATTCCTTTGGATACCATTAAAGCAGTTTACCGCAGCGAAGGACTTGTGAAATCTGTTAATTATCGTCCATCGAGGCAGGCAAAAATAGTTCACCGTACAAGACAAATGAATTCAGCGCAGAAAAAAGCTTTAATGCAAATAATTAAAAATGAAAATTATAATCTGGAAAATGTTTCTGATGATGAAAAAGCTGATGTTTTAGAAACGGCTTATCAATATGTGCAATATCAATTTGTAAAGAGAGAATTTGAAATTTCTGAATATCGCCGCCGCAGTTTTAATGGTTTGGTTGCCCGCAACAAATTGCAGAACAAAAAGGCAAAAATGAGCGAAAATCCAGAAGGAAAATCACCATTGAACGCGCATGAAGCCATGCGGGCTACTTTGGGGATAGGAAAACGCAATGGAGAGGTTTTTCAGGAAATATCTTATCGTCCGGCTTATCATTCTTTGACTGACAATAATTATGGTTTGTTAACCGGCGCTGAGATAAATTTCTTAAATTCGCGCTGGCGGCATTATGACCGCTCGCATAAGAATGTGTTGAGCGAGTTTAATATTGTAGGTATTCGGTCGTTATCGCCGATAGACAGCCTTTTTACCCCGACTTCTTTCAGTATAAACTGGGATATATGGCGCGCTGTTAATCCTGAAACCGAAGCTGAGGGCTATGCAAGCCGGTTGAATGTCGCCGGAGGAGCGACTGTTGAGCTGGTTCAAAATTGGTGGTTGTTTGTCAATGGCGGATTGGAAGCGGCCTATGGCGGGTTTTTGCCGCACAATCAATATGCGGCGGTTGAGTTTTCTGCCGGCAGTTATATGTCTTTTGAAAGTTTTAAACTTCTTGCAGAAGTTAAAGATGTTTTTGCAACAACTTGGTTTAACGATAAAATATCTTATAAAATAGAAGCAAATCTGCCTTTGTCGACCAATTGGTCTTTGGCGGCAGAATATCGTTATGATGATAACAGCAAGGGAAAAAATGCAGAAGAATTTTTAACTTCTGTTCGTCATTATTTTTAAGTTGAGGTTTAAGATAAGTTCTAAAGTTGTTCAGCCTGCGCTATAATTTCTTTTAAATCGACGCCTATACAGTTTGCAATCATAAGTAAAGTTCGCAAAGTAGGGTTGTTTTGATTGTTTTCAATAAGTGTGATGGCGGTTCGGCTTAATCCGGTTTCTTGAGAAACGTATAGCTTTGTAATATGGCGGTTATTTCTCTCTTTTTTAAGCAGAGCCACCACTTTTTGCGTAATTATTTCAGCTTCATTTCTTTCCATACAGTATTTTTAGCTTAAAACAATTGGGAGAAAAGCATGGACGTGTTAAAAAGGTATTGCGTTTTTTTGTGTTGCAATTTTGCACCGACGAGTTTATTTTCAACAATCAGAAAAGATATGTTTCAGGAGAAAAAATATGTTGAGAGATGCAATTCAAAACGCAATTAAAGAATCTATGAAAAATCACCAACCGGAAAGATTGAGCACTGCGCGCATGATTTTGGCAGGCATTAAGGAAAAAGACGTTGACGCACGCGGCAAAGGCAAAGAATGCGCCGCCGAAGCCGATTTGATGTCGATGATGCAGACCATGATTAAACAGCGTCAGGAATCCGCTAAAATGTATCGTGAAGGCAATCGTCCGGAATTGGCCGAAAAAGAAGAAAACGAAGTTAAAATTATTGAAGAATTTTTACCTCGCCAAATGAATGATGCTGAAACCGAGGCCGCTATTGCCGAAGTTATTGCCGAAGTCGGCGCATCTTCAATGAAAGACATGGGCACCGTTATGTCCAAGCTGCGCGAAAAATATGCCGGACAAATGGATTTTGGCGCTGCCAGCGGTAAAATCAAAGCTGCTTTGAATAAATAATCAACTAAATAAAGAACATTATGGAAGATACTGATTTTCACAGATTTTTAGATGAAATCCGCGCAAAGGTTCCAATAGCCGATGTTGTCGGACAAAGAGTGAAATTGGTGCGCAAAGGCCGTGAATATACAGGCCTTTGCCCTTTTCATAATGAAAAAACGCCTTCTTTTACGGTTAATGAGGCAAAAGGCTTTTATCACTGCTTTGGCTGCGGCGCTCACGGTGATGTTATAAAGTTTGAAATGGAAGCCGGCGGTTTGCCTTTTATGGATGCCGTAACCAAATTGGCCAACCGCGCAGGATTGAAAGTTCCGCAGTTTAGCCGCGAAAACGAAGAAGAAGCAAAACACCGCAGTTCTTGGTATGAAATTATGGAACTGGCTTGCGGATTTTTTGAAAAAAATCTTTTGCTACCTTCTGGGCATGAAGCACTTGACTATTTGACCAGACGTGGTTTTGACAATTCTATTATCAAAAAATTTCGTTTGGGATATGCTCCTGATAATAATGGTTTGCATGCTTATCTGACTTCAAAAAATGTATCGGAAAGCGATATGATAGAATTGGGATTGGCGGTGCTTTCCGAAAAAAACGGCAAAGTTTATGACTTTTTCCGCAACAGAGTTATTATTCCGATTTTTGATAAGCGTGATCGTATTATCGGTTACGGGGGCAGAGTGATGGGCAATGAACAGCCTAAATATCTCAACTCTCCCGAAACGCCGATTTTTAATAAGCGTAAGGTTTTATACAATTTGAACTATGCGCATGATAAAGCTTATGAAAACAAACGCATTGTTATTTGCGAAGGCTATATGGATGTTATAGCGCAGTCAAAATATGGCTTTGATTATGCGGTTGCTCCGCTGGGAACAGCTTTGACCGAAGATCAAATTCAAGAGGCGTGGAAAATCTGTCCGGAACCTACATTGTGTTTTGACGGCGATGGAGCGGGTATTCGTGCGGCCATACGCTCGGTAGACAGAGTGCTGCCGATACTGAAAGCAGGCTATTCCCTGAAATATGTGTTTTTACCCGATAAAATGGATCCTGATGAGTTTTTGAAGGCCAAAGGGGCGGAAGAATACGAAAAAGCCATTACAAACACAATGCCGCTTGCCGATTTGCTGTGGCGTAAAAATATACAGGCTCAGCCGACAAACACGCCTGAACAAAAAGCAATGTTTGAAAAAAATATATATGAAGAAATTGCCAAAATAACTGATGAAAAAGTTCGCGGATACTACCAGCAGGATATGCGCAACCGAATTTACAGTGAACTGCGCGCGCCGCAGCAGCCTGCTGCAAAAATTTCGGCAGCCGGCACACAAAGGCAAACACCGCCGCCGGCACGCCGTATTGTGCGAGAACAGCTGAAAGTCCGCCACAATTTAGATGAGAAAGTAGCGCGTTTTATTTTATCGGCATTTGTTTGCTATCCGGAATTAATCGGCGAATTTGAAGAAAAAGTCGGTATGTTTGAAATCGGCAATGCCGAACTCAGTATGTTTTGGGAAAAAATGGCTGATATAAGCCGCGAGCATGAACAATTGGACGCAGAAACTTTGTGGCGCGAGTTGGCGTCAGCCGGCCTTGATAAAATTGCAAGTTCGCTGTGGGAACTGAAAATGCTGAAACAGCAAAAGCCTTTTATCAATAAATTGCGTGAAGAAATAAACAATAAAATATTGGAAATGCAATTGGGGCAAATAGAAAAAGATATAAAAGAATGTCTGCGAATTATGGAAAATTCCGAGTCGTTTCCTGATGATGTTTATGAGCGGTGTGAAATGCTGAAAAAAGACCGCGAAATGTTATTGCGCGAAAGAAATATGTGAAAATAAATGCCGAAAACTGCTTATTTTTGTTTAACTTGTGTATTGAAGAGCGAAAAGCGAGCTTGTAAAGCAAAGCATATATTGACAAATGACTAAATAATAAGTACAAAAGAGCCGCTAGCAAGTTTTTTGCCCTTAATATAAAAGGGCGCTTAAAAATCGATTTTTGGGAAAAGTAATGTCAGAAACAGATAATCAAGATTTTTACGAGTCCGGTACGCAAGACGCACCGTTGATTGACAATCTCGGCAGCGCTATTAAACGCATTGTCGAAAAAGGAAAAGCCCGCGGTTATATTACTGTGGAGGAGCTGAATAAAGCGCTTCCTTCCGATAAAGAATCATCAGAACAAATTGAAGATATTATGGCCGAAATATCAGATATGGGCATAAGCATCATTTCTGAATCTGATGCCGATAATTTTGAACAGGAAGAACCGGAAGAAGCCGCCGATGATTATGACGAAACCGGAAACTTTGATGAAAAAGAAATGGGGCGCTATGATGATCCGGTTCGTATGTATTTAAAAGAAATGGGCAGTGTCGAACTTTTGTCCCGCGAGGGTGAAATAGCCATTGCCAAACGTATTGAGGCCGGAAAAACCGTTATGATTGACGGTTTATGCGAAAGCCCGATGACAATTAAAGCCATTGCTTCGTGGCGTGATGATTTGGTCGGCGGAAAAATGCAGCTGCGCGATGTCGTTGACCTTGAAATGATGTACGGCGATGATCCTGAAGCTATTGTCTTTGATGATGAAGATGCCGCGTCGGCGGTTGTGGATTTAGATAAAGTAACAGCCGAAATTGCTGACAAAGAAAATAATCTTGACGATATTGACGAAGATTTGGAAGAAGATATCGACCTCGAAGATGCGGTTGAAGACGATGCCGAAGATGTTGACGAAATTACTGACAAGGAAGATGACTGCGAAGACGGAGACGGTTCAACCGGCGGCGAAGATGGAGATGATGAGGTCGGAAGCCATTCATCAGCTTCGGTTTCTGCAATGGAAGAATCTTTGTGGGAACCGGTGCTTGAAATATTGAACAAAATTTCAAGTTATTACGATGATTTGAAAAAAATTCAAAATCAACGTGTTCAGGCTATTATTTCAGGGCAGGCGATTAAACCGGCTCTGGAAAAGAAATATGTTCAGATTAAAAAAGAGTTGGTCGAATTGATGAGTTCAATTCACTTAAACGCCAGCCGTATTGAACAATTGGTTGAACAACTTAATGAACTGAACAAACGCTTAATGGGGTTAGAAGGCAAACTTTTGCGTTACGCTTTGTCTTGCAGAATTAAACGTGAAGACTTTTTGAATGAATATCAGCAATCGGAATTGGCTCCGAATTGGCTGGAAAATATTTCACATAAAAAAGACAAACATTGGCAGGAGTTTGTAACTAAATACGGTGCCGAAATTGTCGAGTTGCGCGAAAGCGTTGCTCAAATGGCTCAGGAGTGCGGTTTGCCGATTAACGAATATCGCCGCATGGTCGATACAATCAAAAAAGGCGAACGTGAAGCCGAACGCGCCAAGAAAGAAATGATTGAAGCTAATTTGCGTTTGGTTATCTCTATTGCTAAAAAATACACAAACCGCGGTTTGCAGTTTTTGGATTTAATTCAGGAAGGTAATATAGGTTTGATGAAAGCGGTCGACAAATTTGAATATCGCCGCGGTTATAAGTTTTCAACCTATGCAACATGGTGGATAAGGCAAGCTATAACCCGTTCAATAGCAGATCAAGCGCGCACAATTCGTATTCCGGTTCATATGATTGAAACCATCAATAAACTGGTTCGCACGTCGCGTCAAATGCTTTCAGAAATGGGACGCGAGCCTGTTCCTGAAGAATTGGCGGCGCGTTTGTCTATGCCTTTGGAAAAAGTTCGCAAGGTTATGAAAATAGCTAAGGAACCTGTAAGTTTGGAATCTCCGGTCGGTGATGAAGAAGATTCATCATTAGGCGATTTTATTCCGGATGAAAGCGCATTGCAGCCTTTGGATTCTGCTATTCATGCTAATCTGAAAGAAACATGCACACGTATTTTATCATCATTGACGCCACGTGAAGAGCGCGTTTTGAGAATGCGTTTCGGTATTGGTATGAATACCGACCACACTTTGGAAGAAGTGGGACAGCAGTTTAATGTTACTCGTGAGCGTATTCGTCAAATTGAAGCCAAAGCGTTGCGCAAGCTCAAACATCCGAGCCGTTCGCGCAAGCTGCGTTCGTTCCTTGATCAATAAAAATCAAAGCCCTTTCAAAACAGCCCCCGAAAGTTGAAATTCAAATTTCGGGGGCTGTTTATGACAGTTTTTTTGTTTATTTAAGGCAAAAGATTAATGATGTATTTTTTCATCAATAATATATAAAGGGCGACGTTTGACCTCAACAAAAATTTTAGCAATATATTCTCCAATAATTCCCAATGATACCAATTGCACACCGCTGAACACAGTTATAAGCGTAACGGTGGAAGCCCAGCCTGACACTGTTCCGTGAGCGTTGTAATTAAGCAAAATTTTAAAAACAAAAGCAGCTCCAAGCAGTGAAATTAAAAAACCTGTGAAAGTAACCAATCTTAGCGGCACAATCGAAAAACTTGAAATTCCATTCCAAGCAAAAGCCAACATCTTTTTTAGAGGATATTTTGTTTCTCCAGCCATACGGGGAGTGCGGTCATAATAGACTATTTTCGACTTAAAGCCCACAAGAGGAACAACCGCGCGCAAAAACAAATTTCTTTCAGGAAATTGTTTCAATTTTTCTACAGCTCGTTTTGTCATCATTCTGAAGTCGGCATGATTGTATATTATTTTTACTCCCAAGAAAGACAAAAGTTTATAAAAGCCTTGAGCAGTAACCCGTTTGAACCAACTGTCGCTGTCTCTTTTTTTGCGCACTCCGTAAACAATATCGCAGCCGGAATTGATTATTTGCACCATTTCAATAATGCAATCGGGATTGTCTTGCAAATCAGCATCTATGGTAACATAAATATCAGCATCGTTATCATACATACCAGCCAAAATAGCGCTTTGGTGCCCAAAATTGCGCGATAAGCTGCTGGCTTCTAAAAGAGGGTTTGATAAACAAGCCTGTTTTAATATTTCCCATGTGTTATCCAAACTGCCGTCATTAACAAAATGTGCACGGCTGTCAGGGCTGATAAGTTTATCTTTTATCATTTTGTTTAACAAATTTGAAATTGTTTTTATAGTTGTCGGCAAAACTTCTTCTTCGTTGTAACAAGGAAGAATTATCAGCAGTTTTTTCATATCTTTCTCCTTATGAGAATTGTGTATATAATGTTTTGCAATAGACAGCCAAAACCGATTATGATAATAGAATGTATATAGAAAAAATACAATATTTATTGTGGAGCGACGTTAATTATGGTTAAGGTATCAGTGTTAGTTCCTTTTTATAATTCTGAAGCGTATATTAGACAATGTATAGATAGTATCTTAAATCAAACTTTTACTGATTTTGAGCTTGTTCTGCTAAACGACGGTTCAACCGATAAATCAGAAGAAATTGTTCAAAGCTATAACGATAAACGTATAAAGTATTATAAAAACGAACGAAATTTGGGAATTCCCATCAGCCACAACAAGTTAATGGATTTAGCGCAAGGTGAATATCTGGCTCTGGTTGACAGCGACAATATATGTTTGCCCGAACGCTTGCAAAAACAAGTAGAATTTTTAGATAATCATCCGGATGTAACCGTAGTCGGAAGCTGGGGAGAATTATTTAATAATTTTCCGGCTGTTACTTTATTGCAGAAAATAAAAAAGAACTTCATAAATCTGGGGTGGGTTTGGTGCCAACCGGCGGAAGTAACTTTAAAAGAAACTCTTAGAGGCAACACTTGTATGCATTCATCTATGATGATACGTCATCAGGATTTTAAAAACAAAAATATCCGCTACAATCCTGATTTTGATGTGGCTGAAGATTATGATTTATTAAGACAAATTTTAGTTAGCGGATTAAAAATATGCAATATCCAAGAGGTGTTATTTAAATATCATCTCTATGGCGGCAATATCTCGATTACAAAAAAAGAAAGAATGAAAAAAGCGGACATACAGGTAAAAGTTGATATTTGCCGCGATATGGGGATAACTTTTCGCCATAAATATCCATACTGGTTAATTATTGCCCGTAAATTAAGGCTTAAATTTTTCCAAAGGATGTTTTAATGCACGAACAATGGTTTCGCAGCGATATTTTACAAGGGATATGGCGTAATTTTGCTTTTTATTTTGGGTATCACGACCTTATTTTTTATGTTTTTGCGGTGCTGGCTTTTAATATAATCAATACAGTGATTATAAAATATTTCTTTAAGAAAACAGACTATGTTTTTGTTGAAGAAAAAAGCTATTTTTTTAATTTTAAAAATTGCGGCGACCGTTCGGCTTTTATTGTTTTTGCATTTTCTTTTTGTTTGTATGTCATAAATATATTCAGTCTTGACGGAACAATTTTCAACGCTTATGACACAATGATTGTTAATAATATAAACGATATGACTTACGGAGTAAAACCTTTGTTTGATTCCGTACGTTTTAATCCGATTGCAGGAATTGATCATAATATAATTTACGCTGTCAGTTTTAATTATCGTATAGTTGATTGTTGGAATGTTCTAAAACAAGCGTTAAGTTTGTTTTTGCTTTATAAATTTTTTGCATTTATTCCGGTTACCAAAAGATTGTCGGCATTAGCCGTTATAAATTTTGCGCCTTCTGTTTTCTGGGTAAATAATATCATTTTTTCCGAACAAAACACTCTTATCTTTGTTTTGCTGTCATTTATGAGTTTGGTTAAATACAGTAAAACCAAAAACTGTTTTACTCTGTTTATGTTCACATTTTGGTTAAATTTGGCAATATATACTAAAGAAACAAACATTTTGTTATATATGGGAATATTGGCGTTTTTGGTGCTGCGGCGGGTTTTTGCTGAAGAAATTGTTTTAAAATCATTTTTATCACCCTTAAAAACTTTGCGCACAATGCCGATAGAATACCTTTTGTTTTGCAATATGTTTTTGTTTTCAATAGCTTATTTACTGTCCAGCGATTTATTGACCGAAGGAGCTTATATCAGGCACAATCATAAGGATATTTCAGAACTTTTGCAAATCAATTGGATGGAATTGATTATAAATTGTATTTCTCTTTTTATTTTAATGTTTGATTTGTCAAAACGGGGAAATTGGCTTATTAAAGGCAGTGTATTCGGCTGTTCTCTTATAAGTTTTTTTATAGTGTTTTATTTGCAAATCGCCGGTTATCCCGACTATTATAAAAGCTGGTATTTATATCTGCCGACAATCTTTTGCATAGGCTATATATTTTGGAAATTGCCGTCTTGGGGGCTTTTATGCTTATTTATACCTTTTGTACTTATTTCAGGATATAAAAATTATACAGTTCACAATTTGGAGGAAGGAAAATCACGGCATGAATTGGCTGAATTTATAATATCTTATCCCGCAGATTCATTGATTTTGTTTGTCGATAAAAAAGATTTTAAGGATTCTTGGAAATTTGAATGCTTTAATTCCGCGCTGAAATATGTTTATCCAGACGGAAAAATAACATTCAAAACCAATCACAGCTTCCGTCCGGCTTTGGAAGGAGAAAACAGTTTGTTTTTCAAAACGATTCAAGCTTCCGCCCCAAGTAAAGGCGACTTTATAATTGTGAATAAAACGGATACTTTTGACGTTTTTTCTGAAAATATGTTATTAGTATATGAAAATAAATTTTATAAACTGTATCGTCAGCAATAGAAGAGAGAAAATATGTTTCAAGAAAAAATATTCAATCATGATATTTTATCATCAATCGTACATAATTATACTTACTTTTTTACGTTTTTAGATATGTATGTTTATGCGGGATATGTCCTCGGTATTTTACTGCTTTTGGGATTGCCTTTGATTTTTTGTGGAACAAATGAATATTTGCCGTTTTTTTCAAATGAACAAAAAATATTTAATTACAGAAAAAAAAGCGATTGGATAGGACTGTCTGCACTTTTGCTGTCAATAACAGCTTTTTTCATCATTATGATTATGCAGGAAAACTCTCTTTTTTGCAATTTTGACAGTATGACAATTGATTATATTGACAGCTTGAAACAAGGAATTAAACCTGTTTTCGGAGAATGGCGTTTTACCCCGATGAGCGGAATAGATTATAATTTTGCTTTTGCGGTTACCAATAACTATTTTATGATTAATTGCTATGTCGCGCTCAAGCAGTTGTTTTGCCTGTGGCTTTTATATAAATTGTTCTGTTTTATGCCTGTTGACAAACGCCTGTTTATGCTTGCCGTAATCAATTTTATTCCGGCTTGTTTTTGGATGAATAATTTTATTTTTCAAGAACAAAATATATTGATTTTTGTGGTTTTGAGCTTGATGTCGTTGAATAAATATCAACAAAATTCAAAATCTCGCTATTTGTTCTATTTTCTGATAACTATGAACTTAGCAATGTATACAAAAGAAAATGTTATTTTGTTTTATGCCGGACTTGGCGCATGGTTGATTTTGACAGCGGTTGTCAATGAAAAAATAACCTTAAACTCATTTTTTCACCCGTTGAAAACAATCAAAACATTGCCGATAGAGTGGATAATGTTTTGGAGCTTTTTCGTCTATTCGACTTGTTGGTTTTTATCAACTCCTATTGATGAAAACAGGTATTTAACAACACACTCACGCGATTTGGCGGAAGTATGCAATATATACAAGTGTGAGTTGGCATTAAATGCTATAGCTTTAATCGTTATGCTAGTTAAAGTTTTCCGTAAACAGTTTAAAAATATGAATTTGCTCGGCGAAGGCAGTGTATTCGGCTCGTCGCTTGTCACATTTTTCATTGTATTTAAGTCGCATATTGTTCCGGCATCGGATTATATACTGTCTTACTATTTGTATCTTACGGCTGGTTTTTGCACGGCATATATTTTCTGCAATCTTTCTAGAAAATGGCTTTTAGGAACCTTTGCAATTGTTGTTATAGCCTATTCAGGTTGGGAAAATTATAATATACACCTCGCTCAAAAAGGTGTTTACCGCCGCGAGTTGGCTGAGTTTATTATTTCAAAAGCCAAAGACGAAGATATGGTTATCTATATGCACAGTAACCAACGCCTTGATTACAAATGGTGGAAAACCATGGGGTGGTCGGCTTCGTTGAAATATGCGGCTCCTGATGCCCGTTTGCATCTTAAAACCGATTTGGACATTTACAGTTTTTATCATGCCGAAGATAGCAAATTTTTTAGAATGTTGCTCGGAAAACCCGAAAAAGGAGATTATATTTTGGTAAATGTTACAGAACGGCCAGCTTTTGTTCCCGCTCCCGAATATGAAACAGTATACCAAAACAAAGTGTACCGCTTGTATTACATTGGCGGCTAAAATGTTTTCACTATACTTTGCTATTGAAAAGATATGGTTTAAATTTCCACAGAAACTACGCTATCTGTTGGTTGGAGGTTTTAATACCGTTTTCGGATACTTGCTTTTTGTTTTTATGGTGTCGTTTTTGGGATGGACATATAAAGCGGCTCTGATAATCGGCTACATTATCTCAACCAATGTTGCTATTTTTACTATGCGTTATTATGTTTTTCGTTCAGCGGAAAATTTGAAACAAGAATATATAAAAGCATGGGGTGTTTATCTAAGCACTATGTTATTAAATTATGCAGCTATGTTTGTAATGGTTGATATTTTAAATATCAACCAATTGGGAGCGCAGGCTTTTTATACGCTTTTTAGTGTCGTTTTTACCTATATAATGCACAAATATTTCAGTTTTTGCCGCAAAAATCAACCGGCTAAATAAGTTTTGACGGCGTCATCGCGTTCAAACAAATAAAGCAGGGTGCGTAAAGCCTCGCCGCGGGGAGACGTTAAATCGGGATCTCTATTTAAAATCATTTTTGCATCTTGATTAGCCGTCAGCAACAGCCACTGGTGCACACTCATATCGGCCAGACGAAAATTTGTAAAACCGGATTGTCTGGTTCCCAATATTTCGCCTCCGCCGCGAAGTTTTAAATCTTCTTCGGCAATCAAAAAACCGTCTTCCGTGTCTTTCATAATCTGCAGTCTGGCACGTGCCGTTTCGCCGAGAGGATATCCGTAAAGCAACAAACAGCTTGCAGCACAGTTTCCTCTTTTAACGCGCCCGCGCAGTTGGTGAAGCTGCGCTAATCCAAAACGCTCGGCGTGTTCAATAATCATAATTGTAGCTTCAGGAACATTTACTCCGACTTCAATAACGGTAGTGGCAACTAACAAGCTAATTTGTCCGTTTTTGAATTTATCCATAACTTCATCTTTTTGCTTTTCTTTCATTTTGCCATGTATCAATCCGGCCTTGTTTCCGAAAATTTGCTGTAACAGTTCAAAACGTTTTTCTGCGGCGGCCAAATCGCTGTTTTCAGATTCTTCAACCAAAGGACAAACCCAATAAGCTCTGGCGCCTTCGGAAATTTTGTGCTGCAAAGCTGAAATTATTTCATCAATTTTGGTCAAAGGCATAACACGGGTATCAACCGGTTTGCGGCCTGCCGGAAGTTGATCTATTTTTGAATATTCCATATCTCCGAAAGCAGTTAAAACCAAACTCCGCGGAATAGGGGTTGCCGTCATAACCAAAATATCGGCATGGTTGCCTTTATTAGACAAATTAAGCCTTTGATGAACACCAAAACGATGCTGTTCGTCAATAACCACACAGGCCAAATCTTTGAAATGTACGTCATCGACGAACAAAGCATGCGTGCCGATTAAAATATCAATTTTGCCAGCCTCTAAATCGGAAATAATTTTTTCACGGGCTTTGCCTTTGGTTTTGCCGATGAGCAGTTCTGTGCGAATTCCTATATTTTCGCAAAGTTCCGACAAAGTTTCCATATGCTGTTTAGCTAAAATTTCAGTCGGCGCCATTATGGCGGCCTGACAGCCGCACTCTACGGCGTTCAGCATGGTCATCAGCGCCACAATGGTTTTTCCGCTGCCGACATCTCCTTGCAATAACCGCAGCATTCGGCTTTCAGAAGCTTGGTCTTCATAAATTTCGGCTAAAACCTTTTGCTGAGCTTCCGTTAGCTGAAAAGGCAATGTTTCCGTTATTTTGTGCCGCAACAATCCATTGCCGGCTATTTTTCTACCAGATTGTTTTTTTACTTTTTGCCGAACAATAGCCAAAGCCAGTTGGTTGGCAAGCAACTCGTCATATGCCAATCGTGAACGAAAGGGCGATGAGGGGAGAATATCATCAAAATTTTTAGGATAATGCACAGATAAAAGAGCCTGTTTGAAAGCAGGAAAATTTTGCTGCTTTAAAAAATTAGGTTCCTGCCATTCCGGTAATTGCGGTAAAATCCGCAATGCCTGTTTTACCAAACGGTTGATAAATTTGTTGGTTATGCCGGCCGTTAAGCCGTAAACCGGCTCTATTTGAGGTATTTCCTCCGCAGAAACGCAGATATAATCAGGATGATTCATTTGCAGAAGGCTGTTAAATTTTTCGACTTTTCCGCTGATAAAACGCCTGCTTCCGACCGGAAGATTTTTTTCAATTGACGACGGGTATGCTTTGAAAAAACATAATACCATTTGGCTGCCATAAACATCTTCAACCAAAACTCTGTAAGGCTGGCTTTTTCGCTGGGGGGATATATGCTCGCAGACTTTTATTTCAAAACTGTTTGTTTCACCGATTTTTGCAGCGTTAAAAGACGGCAGTAAACGCCGGTTAATCAGAGAATAGGGGATATGCCATAAAATGTCGCAGATTTTTTCAATACCGAGATTGCCGAGCAATTTGGCATATTTTTCCCCGATACCAGAAATCGAGGTTACATCGGCAAAAAGCGGATATAAAATAGGAGGACGCATTGCATATACTCTAAAAATTTGTTGCTATTCAACACCAATTGTATATAGTTTCGGTAAGGATGTAAACAATAAGATAAAACGATGTTCGAACGGTTGAAAAAAAAATCTTCAGAGATAAAAACGCTTTCTTCCATTGCCGACGGTGCAGAAGCATTTGTTCTTAAGGCATTGTTAAACAACGCCAAAAATGATATTTTGTTTGTTGCCGCCGATGGTGCCGGAATGGAGCAAACGGCTTCAATATTACGCTATATAAGCCCTGAAACGGAAGTTCTCACTTTTCCGGCATGGGACACTGTGCCTTATGACCGTATTTCGCCAAACAGCAGTATAATTGCCGCGCGTGTTGACTTATTGGCGCATTTGGCGTCGGAACCTTCGGCGAAAAAGCCGCGCATAATTGTGTCAAGCGTTGGGGCGGTTATGCAAAAATTGCCGCCGAAAAAGATTTTTCTGAACTCGGTTAAAATGATAAAAGTCGGTGCAGAGCTTAGTTTTGATACTTTTCTGCATTATGTATCCGTTAACGGTTACAGCCGTGTTGAACAAGTTATGGAACCGGGGGAATACGCCGTGCGCGGCGATATTTTGGATATTTTTCCGGTAGGCACCGCTTCGCCTCTGCGCATAGACTTGTTTGGCGATGAAGTTGAAAAAATCCGCACATTCGATGTTTTGACACAACGCACCACCGGAGAAAAAACACACTATACTTTTCAAGCCGCCGGCGAAGTCGTGTTAGATGAAAATACCGTTAAATGTTTTCGCTCCCGCTATCGTGAAGCTTTTGGTTTGGCGTGTAAAGACGATGAAATTTACGAAGCGGTTTCAAACTCGAAAAAATATATGGGAATGGAAAATTGGCTGCCGTTTTTCTATGAAGAAGCATTGCCTTCGCTTTTTGACTATATTCCGCAAGCAACCATTGTTTTCGGGCGCAATACCGAGGCGGCGGTTAGGGCTAAAAATGATGGCATAATCGACCATTATCAAGCTCGTTTGGAAGCGCTTTCGCTTAATGCCAAAGACAAAGAAGTTGACACATACCGCCCTGTATCTCCGGAACTGATGTTTTTGCGGCCTGAACAGTTTTTGCCGAGGGCTAATTTATCGTTAACAGGTCTGAATATTCCCGACAGCAACGAAAATATAGATATGGAAACAGTCCCCGGAAGGGACTTTTCATCAGCCAAAAATATTACGCCTTCGCAGGTATATTCGGAATTGCTGAATACATTAAGCGAATATGGACGTTTGAAAAGGATTATTTGCTGTTATTCGGCAGGCTCGCGGGAACGTATATTAACTTTATTGAACGAAGCGGTTTCAAATTCAAACAGCAAAATTTCTTTTTCTTTTGCCGAAAATTGGGAAGAGGCTTTATTGAAAGCGCAAAGCAATGTGGTTTTGGCTATTATAAATTTACCTCACGGATTTCGTACGGACGAATTTTGCTTGATTTCCGAGCAGGATATTTTGGGACCGCGTCAAAACCGCCGTCAAACACGCAAAGTTTCATCAAAAGATTTTATCGCCGATATATCTTCCTTAAATATAGGAGAATTGGTTGTTCATATTGAACATGGCATCGGGCGTTTTATGGGGCTGGAGAACATTTCGGCAGGCGGCGCCGACCACGATTGCCTGAAGATTATTTATGCCAATGACGACAAATTGTTTGTTCCGGTTGAAAACATTGAAATGGTTTCGCGTTATGGCGCCGATGACGACAATATTCAATTGGACGTTCTTGGCGGTATGGCGTGGGAAGCCAAAAAGGCCAAAGTTAAAAAACGTATTCATGAGCTGGCGGAAAAACTGATAGCCATTGCAGCGCGCCGCCAGTTGAAAAAAGCCGAAACATTCGTGGCTGCAGATGGGGCGTATGACGAATTTTGCGCTGGATTTCCCTATAATGAAACAGACGATCAACTTAATGCCATCAGTGATGTTATGAAGGATTTGGCCGCCGGTATTCCTATGGACAGATTGGTTTGCGGCGACGTTGGCTTCGGCAAAACCGAAGTTGCCCTGAGGGCTGCATTTACCGTTGCTATGGCAGGCGGACAAGTGGCTTTGATTGTGCCGACTACTTTGCTCGCCCGCCAGCACTACCTTAACTTTCAACAGCGTATGAGCGGTTTTCCTTTGCGGGTAGGAATGCTTTCGCGGTTAACCACCCCGAGCGAAGCCCGCAAAATCAAAGCAGGAATGAAAGACGGTTCGGTTGACATTGTTATCGGCACACACGCATTGTTAGCTGATAATATAGAATTTAACAACCTAGGGTTGCTAATTATTGACGAAGAGCAGCATTTTGGCGTGGCGCATAAAGAAAAACTGAAAGCTCTGAAAGATGATGTTCATGTTCTTACGCTCACAGCAACTCCAATACCGCGCACGCTGCAATTGTCGCTAACCGGCGTTAAGCAATTGAGCATTATTGCCACACCGCCGGTAGACCGCTTAGCTGCCCGCACATTTGTTATGCCGTTTGACCGTGTGATGATAAAAGAAGCCATCTACCGCGAAAAATTCCGTGGCGGACAGACTTTTGTTGTTTGTCCGCGGGTTTCGGATATTCCAGAAGTGCAGAAAATTTTGCACGAACTTGCTCCCGATGCTGAAATATTGGTTGCTCACGGTCAAATGCCGGTAAAGCAGCTTGAAGATGTGATGAATGAATTTGTCGATAAAAAAGCCGATATTTTGTTATCGACAACTATTATTGAATCCGGCATTGATATGCCGTCGGTTAACACCATGATAGTTTATCGCGCGGATATGTTCGGTTTGGCTCAGTTATATCAGCTGCGCGGCCGTATCGGACGCTCAAAACTGCGCGGATATTGTTATTTTACCATTCCTCCGCAAAAAACGCTGAAACCGATTGCCGAACGCCGTTTGAGCATTTTGCAGGCTCTAGACACTTTGGGAGCCGGTTTTTCGCTGGCCAGCCATGATATGGATATCCGCGGTTCAGGCAATGTTTTGGGCGAAGAACAGTCAGGACATATCAAAGATGTCGGTATTGCCCTTTATCATCATATGCTGGAAGAAGAAATAGCCCGAATTAAGAGCGGTGAAAAGTTGGAAGAAAAGGCCGCTTCTGAATGGAGCCCGCAAATTGTGACCGGAGTGCCGATTATGATTTCAGAAAATTATGTGCGTGATCTCGGCGTTCGTTTGGGGTTGTACAAACGTATCGGTTCGCTTGAAAATGCCGAAGAACTGTTGGATATGCGTGAAGAATTGGTTGACCGTTTCGGACAAATACCACCAGAGGTTGAAAATCTTCTAAAAACAGTTGAAATCAAACAACTGTGCAGACGCGCCAACATTGAGCGCATAGATGCCGGAGCCAAAGGTTTTACAATTGCTTTTCATGAAAACCGCTTTGCTGCTCCCGAAAAGTTGGTTGAACTGATAGCGCGTTCTGCCGGCAGCATAAAAGTTAGACCGGACCAAAAGATTTTTGTGGCGCGCGATATGGACAGTTATGCCAAACGTCTGGAAACAATTTGCAATTTTGTGCAACGGCTGTTGAATTTGTAAAATCAGTGCTTATTAAAGAAATCACCCTAAGCTTTTGTTTAGGGTGATTTTTGTTGCAATATAATAATTGATTTTGTTTTTTATAAACAATTTAAGGTTATGTTTTATATATTTAAAGTTGACTTTAAATATAAATACAACATAATTTAGCGCATAATGATTATGACTATGGAGATAAATCGTGGTGAACTATTTTTCTGATTTGCAAGAAAAAGTGGGGGCATATACTAGAAAATATGCCAAACATCCTTGTAAAGCGGCGGTTAAAATGGCTTTTTGGAATATGAAATACTTATTAAAATTGATTACTGATACACAGATTATAGAAAAATTAAAACCTGAACAAAACAAAACTGTGAGTTGTTGCTTTGAGCTCGGAGGCGGTTTGGGCGATATTGTTTTGGCGTTGAACTATTTGGTATGTTTGAAACAGCGTTTTCCGAACATACATTTGACAATCACCATAGATAAACGTTTTTTCAATGAAGTTGAAACCATTCTTTTTGAACAGGATTTTGTTGATGAATTATCTACAACTAAAGATAAAAAACAAAAATACGATGTCAGAATCAAATTGGTGCGCATACCTTATGTGCGATATATCAACAAAACGATTGTAAAAAAACTTTATCCTGAGTTTTATAGTTTTATCACCAAAGTTGAAAATTTTAATCTTGAAAATGTTATGTATAACTTTTCAGGTTCCTGCAGTGATTTTTTGGTTGAAAAATATACCTTGCTGCAAAAACGCAAACGCATAGCCGAGGCTGATGTTGAAAATTATATCGGCGTTACGTCGCAGTTTGAAATCAAACAATCACTCAATACAGAAAATGTTTTATCAAAGTTTGCACTTGATGGTTGTAAATATATCACGATTCAAAGAGGAGTTGGGGTTTGTGATTATAATCAAAACGGCTATTCAACAAGAATTTGGCCGATAAAGCATTATAATCAACTTGTTGCAATGCTTAAACAAGAATATCCGGATTACAAAATTGTTCAAGTTGGTGCCGATACCTGTATTCAAATTGATAATATCGACTTGAATTTATGCGGAAAAACTTCTTTTGCTGAAATGCTGGTCATTCTGCAAAATTCGCTTTTGCACATTGATGGAGAATGCGGCATGGTTCATTTGCGGCATTTTCTTGGCGCAAAACCGTCGGTGGTTTTGTTTGGTCCCACAAATGAAAAATTTTATGGCTATGAAGAAAATATAAACATGGCAAACCGTCCATGCGGAGGAAGCTGCGAGTGGCTGCATGCAAATTGGCGTGATTTTTGTATGTTTGACGGTGCTTTGCCGATGTGTCAGCAAAATCTTAATCCAACAAATGTTTTTGCTAGAATAAAAGAGGTTTTGAAATGAAATATTACATCGAAAAGCTACAACATCGCGTTGATCTGTATAAGAACAAATATAAACAAAAGCCTCGTAAAATGGCTTTTAAATTGTTTTGGTGGAATTTTAAATGCTTGTTCAAAACCTTTCCTAAACCAAAACAAATTAATCAACCTAAGATTAATGAGGCGTGTATATCTTGGTTTAAAGTTCTTGAATGGGATAACACCGACATAACATATAAATATAAAAAAGAATTGGCTGAATTTAAAATTCCTCAGCTTAAAGGAAATTCACATATATATTTCAATATAGCAAAAGCTCTGGAATTAAATCCAAAAATAAAAAGATTGGGTTTGGTTTTCTTTATGGGTATCGGAGATTACTTCTATGCTACTAATTTTATAGAAATATTAAAAAAAGAATACCCTAATTTGATTTTAGATGCTTATGTTTCTAAAAATTTTGACGGTAATAATTCTCCTTTGGTTGGTAAATGTTTAGAAACCAATCCTAATATTGATAAAGTATATTATTATGATGGTCATCAAAATATTGAATATTGGAAAAATTATGATTATTCAGAATGTTACAATCTAAAATCTGACGACACATTAATCCTGCCGATGGTTTATGAACATAACGAGTATGTTTCTTCACGAACTGAAACACTTTGCAAAACATTTAACTTGCCTGAACCTTTAATAAATCCCTTGCCTATAATTTATGATTATGAAGACAGCGAAGAAATAAAATCTTTGTTTAACCAATATAGAGATAAAATGGATAAAGTTGTGTTTATTCAAATGTCTGCTCGGTCTTCAAATTTTACTTATCCGTTTGTTGACGAAATAATAGAACAATTGTTAGATGATGGTTTCTTTGTGATTTCTGTAGAAAAAACGAATATCGTAAATTCTAAATTACTTGTTATTGATATAAAAAAATACACAATTAATGATTCTATTTCTTTAGTAAGAATGATAAAGAACTATCATATTCCGATTTGTTTTCTAACTACTATTTCTTGCTTTGCTTCGATATCTTCGGCGTTACAAATTCCTAATTTGTGTATGCAGCATACATATGATCCTTGCATATCTTCGGTATATTATTCAAACATATATTTAGTTGTTAATAAAAAATATAATCAAATTCCCGCAGATAGAACATTTATCTGTCCGCAATATAAAATTAAAGAAGTCGAAAATAGCAATAATTTAATATACTCATACGACTTTATTGTAACAGCATTTCATAAGTTTATGAATATAACCTCAATCATTTAAACTAAGAAGGACTATCGTGAAAACAATTTTTTACAATACAACAAGACAATGGAACTGCGGAGATGAATTTATTCTTTTTGGTATAAAAAGAATATTTAATAAAGTATTAGGTGAACATAATTCTATTATTTACAATAGAAACCCAGCCATTCGTCCAGCTAACGGATATGACATATTTTATAGAAATGAAAAACTTCCTATAAATTATGATGATTATATAGATATTCAAAAAAAAGGTGCTATGTATCGGTATGGTTTTCACGACAATTCCGTAAAATTTAATAGTGAATTACACTACGTTGATTTAGCTATTTTTGCTGGAACGCCTGAATGGGCTAATGCAAGATGTATCAATTTTTATGAACATATCATAAAAAACAATATGCCTTGTATGATTTTAGGTGTTGGAAGTATTCCTCAAGATATTCCTAGTTATATGGAAGATGTCATTTCCAAAAGTATTTTATGGACTGTTAGGGATAAAAAATATGTACAAACTCCTTTAGCTAAAAAGTATGGAGCAATATATTTACCTTGTCCGGCACTTTTATCTGCACCTACTGAGTTTGAAAAAAGTATAACAGATGTAAAAAATATAGCGTTAGTTTTTGGCGCGAATTTTGAACATTCTGTTCGTTGTAATTGTATTGATGATAAAACATATTTATATCACATTGAACTATACGAAAAAATATTAAAACAGTATTCTCAATATAAGTTTTCAATTATTTGTCATTATATAGATGAACTTGATATAGCATATAAAATTTTTGGTAAATATGATGTTGATATTCTATATTCATATGATGCTAAAGATTATATAAACATCTATAGAAAATTTGATTTTGTTATTTCTCCACGTGTTCACGGATGTGGATTAGCATCATCTTTAGGAATACCTAACATAAATATTTCTCACGATGACAGAGGAACTACTTGTCGCGGATTTTTATCTGAAATCATAAACAATGAAACACAAGAAACTCAGTTTTATCAAACTTTTGAAAAAATGATATCAGAGATATCAAAACGAAATATACAAATTATTCAACATAAAAATAATGTATTCAATAAATATGTAAATCTTATAAAAAAATCAATGAATAAACTTCAGAAGATAACTTATTCAAATAATATAGATTATTCTTCTTGCCAAATTTCAAATATAATCTACGAGCCACAGAATGAGATTACAGAAAAATCAGAAATAATAAAACAACCAAACCTTTATGAATTATTTATCCGTAGATTTTTTTCTTCTATTTCTAATAAAAAA
>ENA-ORNT01000743-ORNT01000743.1-human-gut-metagenome-genome-assembly--contig:-NODE-743-length-23272-cov-4.659646_pt1 | contig 23272 bp, 18 predicted proteins | sample MGYA00242120_ERZ509032 | MGnify/ENA primary metagenome ERZ509032 (study PRJEB26280, sample SAMEA2338729) | human gut metagenome | biome: human gut; feature: human-associated habitat; material: faeces...
TGGCCAGACGCTCTTCTACACGTTTCATCTCGGCAGCGCTATCCCATCCGTCGGCGGGCACGCCATGAGCCTTCATCAGGTTGGGGTTGTGTGCGCCACCGTGGTCGGCGGTCAGCACCACGAGATAGTTGCCTTTGCCCACCTCTTGGTCAAGGGTGGTAAGGAAGTGTGCCAGCGCCTTATCGGTTTGCATATACACGTTATAGTTGTCTTCGCCACGTGTGCCTACGGCATGGCCTATGGCGTCGGTGCTTGAGATGCTCACGCACAGCATATCGGTAACCTCGTCTTTACCCATCTGCTCGTTCTTTACGGCAGCCTCGGCCAGACTAAAGGTTTGTGTGGCGCCCTCGGGCAGCATGATAAGGTTGGTGCCAGGCTTAATCTTGCTGTTTTTGTTGAACGCAACCATCCAGTTGGGCAACTTATCCATATAATATGAGCTGGTGATGAAGCGGCCCGTCTTCTGGTCATACCAGTAGGCGGCATCGGCGCAGTGGCCAGCGGGCAGAATTGAGGCACGGTCTTTGATAGAGACGCCTATCACCTTGCTCTTGAAGTCGGTGGCCACCTTCAGCTCGTCGCCAATGGTGGTAGCCAGCAGGTTGTGGGGTGAACGCTCGCCAACGCTACCTTCTGATCCTACGTTCTTCACGCTGTGGTCTTCGCACGACGATACCTTCTTGCCATTGATGTAAAAGTCGTTGCCAGTAATGCCGTGCAGGGCGGGCACCGAGCCAGTATAGTTGCTGGAGTGTCCGATGGCGGTAACGGTGGGCAGATAGTTAATCATCTGGTTGTCGCAGCTGAAGCCTTCGTTCATCAAACGCTTGAAGCCGCCCTCGCCAAACTGGTTATAATAATAGGTGAGATAGTCCCAACGCATCTGGTCGATGATGATGCCTACCACCAGCTTTGGGCGCTGCACTTGTGCTCCTGCCACCAATGCGATGAAACAGAAGAGCACGGTAAGAAAATGCTTTTTCATTTGTTCTATTGTTTTTGGTTTCTGTTTTTTAGTATAATGTTTTATCTGTTCTTAATGTTGTGTGATGTTTTGGCGATGTTGCCAAGCCAAGGCAAAGTTACAAATAATAATTGTAATATGTTTGTACCAAGTATAAGGATATGCTTCTTTTTGACCTTTTTGCAAGCTTTTTCACACTTTTCTAGGGGAACTTTCCTATGTTTCCTACATTTTTCTAGGGGAACTTGACCCAAACACGCCTTATTTTGTTTGTATAAAAGCCGAAAGGTGGGGTGCTGGAGAACAGGGCACCCAACGTAATCCATCCTCCAGCACCCCAACATAATCCATCTTCCATCCTAAAAAATATTAATAAACTGTGGGTTGCTGGAGGACGGGGCACGGAGACCACCGTCCTACTATGATTAGCAAAGCTTCGTAGTATTTTGGGATGGCAAATTAAAATCTTCTGTTCGCCCACACAAGGCCGAAAACGCTGTTGCGTGATAAAAAGATGGGGGTTTTGTTTTGTGTTGTCGTCAAAAAGTCGTAATTTTGGCCAAAAGGTTTTCCGATTGTAAACGCAAGTAAAAGCATTACTACTATGAACGAAAAGGATAAAAAGATTACACAAGAAAACTTTGAGTCGACCTATGAGGACGAGATAGAAGTGGCTCGCATCGATAAGTTTGTGTGCGATGAAATGGCCCGCCAGATACACCGTTATATCAAGGCCATGAAGGGCAGCAAGCATATCATGTTGAAGTTTGAAGAGAGCATAGCCCCCCTGTCGGTGGCTGAGAAAGAAGAGGTGATAGCCAAATATATCGACTTGAACCGCAAGGCCATCAGTGGTCTCGACTTTAAGATAGTGTTGGCGCGCGCGATGGCCAACTATTGCGACACCTTTGCCTATCTTGTGCATTTGGTGAACGACAAGCGCCGTATGGTGTTTTACCTTAACCGTATAAAAGACAAATACTTACAGTTTCATGAGGTGTTTGAAGAAAACGGCCACTTTGGTATGAAAGACTATAAGGGGCGCGTGCTCATTACGCCGCGTTACGACTTCTTGCGCACCTGTTACGTGTATGTTGACGACCTAAAATCGCTGCCAGTCATCGCACAGAAAGAGGGCAAGATGGGATTGATTATGCCCGACGGCTTCGATACCGTGGTGGCCGACTTCCTGTACGACGACATTTCTCTGCGCGACGAGTATCCTTACTTTGAGGCTGTGAAAGAGGGCCAAGAGGGATACATCGACAGTGAGGGCCGTTTTATTGGCAAGGTTCAGCAGTAAAACACTCTTACGTTTGTAAAAACTGAAAGCTCAACAACTCTGAACAACAAAACAACAACAAGAACAACATTGTTTCCTATTATCATTATTGAAACATGTTGTTCTTGTTGTTGTTTTATTGTTCTATGTTGTTGTATTGTTGTTTTATGTTGTTGTATTGTTGTTCTATGTTGTTTGAAATATCCTCAACGTAAATTTATTGTTATTATCGTTAATATCGCTATTATTATTTGTTCTTGAGCTTCAACCCCTTACATCTCTTTATGTAGCATTGCTACGAGTCGACGCATACCCTCGCTGGCACCCGCCTTGATGTGTGTAACGCCATGCAGAGCGTTGCCCGTCATGGGGTCGGGGTCGATGAGGTAGAGGGGTGTGCCGCGCCGTGCATATTGCACCAGTCCGGCCGCGGGATATACGTTGAGCGATGTGCCAATGATAACCAGCGCGTCGGCCTGCATCACGGCCTCGGCAGCCACCGATATCATGGGCACGCTCTCGCCAAAGAACACGATGAAGGGCCTGAGCAGCGACCCATCGCCCGCCTTGGTGCCTGGCGCTACGGTGCAGTGGTCGGGGGCGAGCTCTTGCTGATAGCGTGGGTCGTCGGGGTCTCGGCTCGAGCACACCTTGCTCAGTTCGCCATGCAGGTGTATCACGTGGCTGCTGCCCGCCTTTTCGTGCAGGTTATCAACATTTTGTGTGATAACCGTTACGCTATATTCTTTTTCCAGCGCTTTTATTAGTTTGTGCCCCTCGTTGGGCTGTGCGGCATACAGCTTGGTGCGCAGCATGTTATAGAAGCGAGTCACCAGGTCGGGGTCGGCCAGCCATCCTTCGTGTGTGGCCACTTGTTCTACGGGGTAGTTTTCCCACAACCCATCGTTTCCGCGGAAGGTTTTAAAACCACTTTCTACCGACATTCCGGCTCCTGTAAGAAACACTAAATTCTTCATTTTACGTTCTCCTCCTATTTTCGTGTTTACATGTATAATGGTTTGCACCTCTTGGGCTTAGCAAAGCCAAAAACGTGCTAAACTATGCAAAAATAATGTTTTTTCTATACATAAGGTGGCATTGTTCAGGAAAATTCAGTATTTTTGCACCGTTTTTGAAGATACACAATAATATTATAACATATAAATAGAAGACATGGACAAATTAAGTTACGCTTTGGGTCTGGGCATTGGTCATCAGCTGTCGCAGATGGGTGCCGAGAACCTCAACATCGACGATTTCGCACAAGCCATTAAAGACGTGATAGCAGGAAATGAGCCGAAGGTGAGCAACACCGAAGCGCAAACCATCGTACAAGAGTTCTTCCAGAAGCAGGAAGAGAAACAGCGTGCTGCTGCCGCCGAGCGCTTTAAGGGCACACGCGAGGAAGGCGAGAAGTATCTTGCCGAGAACGCAAAGAAAGACGGCGTGGTAACCCTGCCCAGCGGCCTGCAATATCAGGTGCTGAAAGAGGGCAACGGCCGCAAGCCGAAGGCTACCGACACCGTGAAGTGTCACTATGAGGGCATGCTGGTTGACGGCACCATGTTTGATAGCTCAATACAGCGTGGCGAGCCCGCCGAGTTCCCCCTGAACGGTGTTATTCGTGGCTGGACCGAGGGCCTGCAGCTCATGCAAGAGGGCGCTAAGTATCGCTTCTTCATTCCCTACCACCTGGGTTATGGCGAGCAGGGTGCTGGTGCTGCTATTCCTCCCTTCGCAGCCCTCATCTTCGATGTAGAGCTTATCGAAGTAAAGTAAAAACAATAAACTGAAAATTTTATTACACAAATAATCACAATGAAGAAATTATTTTTCGCAGTTGCTATGGCTGCAATGATTGCTGGCATCACATCGTGCGGCAATTCTACCCCCAAACCTTCGCTTAAAAACGATGTCGACACCCTGAGCTATGCTATGGGTCTGGCTCAGACACAGGGTCTGAGAGAGTATCTGGTACAGATGGACGTTGACACCGCATATATCGACGCCTTTGTAAAGGGCCTGAACGACGGCGCCAACGCTGGCGACGACAAGAAGAAGGCTGCCTACTTCCTCGGCATCAACATCGGTCAGCAGATTTCTAACCGTATGGTGAAGGGCATCAACCACGAGATCTTTGGCGAAGATTCTACCAAGACCATCTCGCTGAAAAACTTTATGGCTGGCTTCATCACTGGCGCCACAAACAAGAAAGGCCTCATGACTGTTGAGCAGGCTGGACAGCTGGCTCAGAAGAAGATGATGGATATCAAGGCCAAGAACATGGAAAAGACGTATGGCGACAACAAGAAGGCTGGCGAAAAATTTATGCAGGAAAACGCTAAGAAGCCCGGCGTAAAGACTCTGCCCAGCGGCGTGCAGTATAAGGTTATTAAAGAGGGCACTGGCGCTCTGCCTAAAGACACCTCAATGGTGACCGTAAACTATGAGGGCCGCACCATCGATGGCAAGGTGTTTGATAGCAGCTACAAGCGCAATCAGCCCGCCGAGATGCGCGCTAACCAGGTAATCAAGGGTTGGACCGAGGCTCTGGTTCGTATGCCTGCAGGCTCTGTATGGGAGGTTTACATTCCTCAGAACCTGGCTTACGGCGAGCGCGAGGCTGGCGAAATTAAGCCTTTCTCGGCTCTGATCTTCAAGATTGAACTGCTCAAAGTAAAATAAGTTTTTAAGTTGACCCGTGACGAACTGACCAGTTGCTACCAAAGGTTATCAATAAATGTATTGAACCCTGAAAGCAACAATGCAAGAAGCTCGTCAACTCGTCACTTGTCAACTCGTCAACTATAAAAAGAGTGGCATCGAGAGCAGGCATAAGGCCAGCCACGGTGCCACTTTCGTTTTAACACTAAGATAAGATGAAAAAGATAATCTTGATGGCCGCCATCATCGTGGCCAGCACAGCGCTCTATGCAGCGCCTTCAAAAAAGAAGAAAAAAGAGGTTGCTGCCGCAAAGGAAGAAAAACCCGTTGAACTGATCTCGGCCTCTGACTCGCTGAGCTATGCCGCAGGAAAATTTATGTCGCGCGGACTGCTTGAATATCTGCAGCGCAACCTGCAGGTAGACACCGCTTACCTGGCCGACTTTATCACTGGTTTCCGCGAGGCAATGGAGAAAACTGGCGACCCCAAATATACCGCTATGAACGCAGGACGCACCATCGCACAGCAGGTTGACAAGCAAATGCTGCCCACCGTGCTGAAGCAGTTTGAGGGCACCGAGCACACCATCGACGCACGTCTGCTGCACGAGGGCTTCATCTCGGGCGTATTGGCCGACACCACCATCATGACCGAGCCACACGCCGTAACCTTGTTTAAAGTAACCAGCGAGGCCGACGAAAAGAAGAAAAACGAGGCTTACAAAACCGCTAACGAGGCTTGGCTGAACGAAAACAAAACAAAAGAGGGCGTACAGACACTGCCCAGCGGACTGCAATATAAGGTGCTGACCACAGGCAATGGCAAGGTGGCCAAGGCCGACGATATGGTGACCGTGAAATATGAGGGCAAACTGATTGACGGCACCGTGTTTGACAGCAGCTATAAACGTAACCCGCAAACCACCGAGTTCCGCCCTAACCAGGTAATAAAGGGCTGGACCGAGGCGCTGTGCATGATGCCCGAAGGCAGCAAGTGGGAACTGTATATACCGCAAGAACTGGGCTACGGAGCACGTGGCGCGGGTCAGCAAATAAAGCCTTTCTCTACCCTTATCTTCACGGTTGAGGTGGTAAAGGTGCAAGAGGCTGAGAAGAAGGAAGAGGCCGTTGAAAAGGCTACCCCCGCCACTCCAGCTAAGAAATCGGCTGCCAAGAAATCTGCTAAGAAAAAGGTGGCGAGAAAGAAATAATCCATCCCCCATCCTAAAACATATTAATAAACGGTGGGTTGCTGGAGAACAGGGCACAGAGACCCTGTTCTACTATGATTAGCATGGCAAACTTCAGTAGGACGGTGGTCTCCGTGCCCCGTCCTCCAGCAAGCAGCGTGCTCCATCCTCCAACGTAACGAACCATTTTATAATAAAAACATTTTTTGGTTCTCATTTCTGCATATTTATGCAAGATGGGGAGCGTGTTGCAATACCCATCAAATTACGGACTGAAAGCCTTGGTTTCGCATCCTGAAACCAAGGCTTTTAGCGTCTGAAACCCTTGGTTTTAGGGCCTGAAACCCATGCTTTCTCAAATCAGTAGTATCAATAAAATTTTCTGTAAGCAAACACCTTGTTTTTACTTACAGATTATCACAAAATTAAGAAATGTTTAGTTAAAAACGGGCTCTCGCCCACATTGTATATTTATACATTTTCGTCTGTGTTTTTGTATATTTATGCATTTTTTGCACAAACTTAGTAGGACGGTGGCCTCCGTGCCCCGTCCTCCAACACCCAACGCATCTTATCCTCCAACATTCGACGCATCTCGTCCTCCATCACCTTCCGTGCCTCGTCCTCTCATCTTCCTTCAGCCTCTCTCTCTTGTTAACGAATATTAAAAACCAATGGCTAAGGGTAATAAATGTTTGCAAGGTATGGCGCACCGATGTTTTTTTTTTATTTTTGTGTGGTAATGTGAAATGCATCTGTGAGATAATGCATAATACGCAAAGAAAAAACTCACATAATATATTAACTTATTAACAAAAAACTTCAATTTTTATTATGGCAACATCATTCTTACTCATCGGAGGCTTAGGCACTCCTGAACTCCTCGTCATCTTACTGGTTGTATTGCTGCTCTTCGGTGGCAAGAAAATTCCTGAACTGATGAAGGGCTTGGGCAAAGGCGTGAAAAACTTTAAAGAGGGCGTAAACGGTATTGAAGAAGAAATAAACCGCGAACCCACAAAACCCTCAAACAACGCTCAGCAAAGAAAAAATTCACCCGAAATGCCCGATGAGAAATAATAACCTCGATAACCCAAATAACGAGCAATACAACAACGAGCAAGAAGCTGAAAATCAACAGTATTCAGACGAACAATATTCGGATGAGCAGTATTCGGATGAGCAATATTCGGATGAGCAGTATTCGGATAGTGAGCCCTATTCTGACAATGAACAGGAGGCTGACGACGAGCAAAAGGCTGACGATGAACAGAAGCCAATGTCGTTTTGGGACCACTTAGAGGCCTTCCGCTGGATGCTCATACGCATCATTGGCGCCATGGCCGTGTTTGTGCTTGGTGGCTTCGCCTTCATACCGTGGCTGTTTCAGCATGTGGTGATGGCGCCCAGCAAGCCCGACTTCTTCTTATATCGCTGGATGAAAACGGCGGCGGGATGGGTGTCGGTGGTGCCCGACGACTTGTTGCAACCTTTTCATGTCGACATCATCAACATTAACCTCTCGTCGCAGTTCTTTCTGCATATGTCGCTGTCGGTATGGGTGGCGTTGCTGCTGGCGTTTCCATACATCGTGTTCGAGGTATGGCGCTTTGTGTGCCCTGCGCTGTATAAGAACGAGCAGCGTGGCGTGCGCTTCGTCTTCGTCTTCGGCACCGTGATGTTTTTCATGGGCTGCTGCGTGGGCTATAGCGTGGTGTTTCCGCTCACGCTCAGGTTCTTGTATAGCTATCAAATAAGTCCGGAAATTACCAATCAGCTGTCGCTCGACTCGTATATGAACAATTTTCTCATGCTCACCTTCATGATGGGCATCATCTTCGAACTGCCGCTGGTGTGCATGGGAATATCAAAAATCGGACTGCTGAACCGCAGCTTCTTCTCGCGCTACAGGCGTCATGCCGTCGTGGCGCTGCTTGTCTTGGCGGCCTTTATCACGCCCTCGGCCGACCCCTTCACGCTCATGTCGGTGTTTATACCGCTGTATGTGCTGTGGGAACTGAGCGCCTTCCTGGTGAAACCTGCGCCGAAGGTGGAAGAGGAGGAACCGCTGAGCGAGGCCGAAGCAAATGGCGACTTTAGCGCGCACGGCGATAGCTAATTGATGTTTAAATGGCATGGGTAAGTGCTTAAAATAAAAGCACAACAACATAGAACAATAAAAGGACAATAAGAACAACGTTTTCGTTAAGCCAGATGAGCAGTGCCAAGCTTGCTTGAGTTTAGCCATGGCGAGAAAACGTTGTTCTTATTGTCCTTTTGTTGTCTACTGTTGTTTATTATCTTTTTGTTGTTTTATTATTATTTGAGCCCAGCAATAGCAAGAAAATGTTGTCTACGAACCTGAAAGTATGCCCTTCACGAAACGTTCTTTGCCAAAGCAGTCGAAGCGCGTTTCGATATGGCTGAGGCCCTCGTCAAGCATCATTTGGCGGGTGGCCTCGGCGTATAACGCATTGATTTCGAACAACACACAGCCGCCAGGGCGTAACGCCTCGACGGCATAACGCGTGATGGCACGGTAGAAGCGCAACGGGTCGTCGTTGGGCACAAAAAGGGCCATGTGGGGCTCGTGCGCCAACACGTTGCGGTGCATGGCTTCGGCCTCGCGCTGGCAGATATAGGGCGGATTGCTCAGCACCATGTCAAGACAGGCGTGGTGCTGCGGAGGCTGTAACGCATCTTGCTGAACGAACGACACTTGCGCTCCCAAACGCTGGGCGTTGCTACGGGCTTGCGCAAGGGCTTGGGGCGAAAGATCCCAGGCTTGCACCGTGGCTCGGGGTAGGGCTAAAGCCACGCTGATGGCTATGCAACCGCTGCCCGTGCCTATATCAAGAATGTGAAGAGAGGGGCTTGCTTGGGCTTCGGCGTTTGTTTGGGCTTCGACGTTTGTTTGGGCTTCGACGCTAATCATAGCCTCGGCCGACTGCACGGCCCAGTGTACCAGCTCTTCGGTTTCGGGTCGTGGAATGAGCACGGCGGGGCTTACCTCGAAACTGTGGCCCGCAAAGGGGGCATGGCCTAACACATATTGCACGGGCTTGGCCTGTTCAAGGCGGCGCGTCATGGCCTCCAGCCTACGGGCATCGTCGGCCGACAGTTGCGACACCTTGCCACAACAAATATCGGTGAGCGAGAGGCCAAACGCCTCGTCGAGCACCCAGCGCGCCACGGCTTGCGCCTCGCGCTCATCGTAAACGGACGTCAGCCGTTTGCGCAGTTCTTCGTACGACATTTTAAGTGAAAAGTGAAAAGTGAAAAGTGAAAAATCTTTCTAGCTCTTCTTATTTAACAAACGTTTCAATAATATTTTCTTCCCACAGCTCTTGCTTTTTCAGCTTTAGGTCTGCTGGCAGGGTGGGGGCAGCGGTGCCCGTAGCAAAGGTGGTGGGAGCGGTTTCAATGCGCACCTCGTCGTACAGACCTCGGTTGATAAACTGCTGAAGCAGGTGGGCGCCACCCTCTACCAATAGCGCTTGGCGGTGCTCGGCTTGCAACTGGCTGAGCATCTCGTCGATGCTGTGATAGCAGCGCCAGTGTGTGGGCAGCCCTTCGGGCACGCTGTGCGACAACACGATGGGTAGCGGCGCATGGCCCGCCCAGTGGCGCACGTCGAGGTGGGGATGGTCGCGGTTATAGGTGGTGCGGCCCACCACAATGGCATCGCACTCGCTACGAAGCTTGTGTACCAGCATCTGCGTGAAGGGCGTTGAGAGGGCCGTAGGGGCGAAGGCGTTGTCAATGAGATGGTTGGCGCTCTGTGCCCATTTCAGTATGATGTAGGGTCGCTGCAGCGTGTTCACGGTGATGAAGCGGCGTATGAGGGCACGACATTCGGCCTCGAGCACGCCCACCGTAACATCGATGCCCGCCTCACGAATTTTTGCTATGCCACGGCCATGCACCTTGGCAAAGGGGTCGACACAGCCCACCACCACGCGTCGCACGTGCTTGCTCACAATGAGGTCGGCACAGGGGGGCGTCTTGCCGTAGTGGGCACAGGGCTCAAGGCTCACGTAGATGGTGGCCTCGGGCAACAGCGCCTCGTCTTCCTTACGCACTGAGGCAAAGGCGTTTACCTCGGCATGGCCTTCGCCACAACGCACATGATAGCCTTCGCCTATAATGCGGCCTTGTGCCACAATAACGGCACCCACCATGGGGTTGGGCTTGGCGTTCTGCTGGCCATTGGCGGCCAACTGCAAGCAGCGCCGCATATATCTTTCATCAATGTTTGTCATCGTTTATTGTTTTTTGGGGGAAATAATGATAAGCCTTTCTAAGCCTCACTAAGCCAGAGGGTAATAAGCCTCACTAAGCCTTTATAGGCCTTTCTAAGCCGAGGGGACAATGGAGACTGGTGGGCGTGAGAGCCGCAAAGCAATAGGATTTTTCCCTTTTCACTTTTCCCTTTTCACTTAAATTCTTCCTACATATCAAACTGTGAGCAGTGCCATGAGAAGATGAAGGGATAGAAAAAGCCGCGTACGGCGCCCATCACGCCACGCACGCTTTGTGCCTTGGGATACAGGTTGTTACGATGCTTCATGCACAGCCAGCAGAGCTGCATGAGTGGCCATAAGCCGGGGCGCAACATTAATGAAGCCATGCGGTGAGGCAAGGCCAGGGCGGCATTGCCCGCGGTGTGGGTGGCAATAAGGTTATACACCAGCTGCCAGTTGGGCTTGCGCTGCAGGGCGCGATAGTTGCGCAGACCATACACGTAGGGTTGCCATGTGGTGCGTTTCTGCTCGCCACACACCGCAATGTTTTGCAGCAGCGCCGCCTCGCCGTCGTGCGAGCGGTGCCAGTTGAGCGGTTCGTCCACACGCACGATGGCGTTAGGCTGGCGGAAGAAGTAAGCGTTCAGCGCCAGACTCCAGTCGTACACAATGCGGTCGTTGGTCCAACTTTCGGGGCGCTGTATGAAGTCGCGGCGCGCTATCATGGTGTGGCCCGCAATGCCCGTAAAGAGCATGGCCTCGAGGTTGCAGCGTGGTGCCACGGTGTGCGCTGTGGCCATATCGCGCCCACGTAGGTGCGTAGAATAACAAATGTTGCAAGGCCCGATGGCCTCAATCTGTCGCTTAAGTTTGTTGGGCATCCACACATCGTCTTGGTCAGAGATGGCAATGTAGTCGGCTGTGGCGCGCAGGCACGCCGTGTGGAAGTTGCGGTTGAAGCCCAAGTTTTTCTCGTTAACGTGTATCTGCATTTGTGGTACACGCTCGGCATATTGGCGCAGAATGTTTACGGTGTTGTCAGTCGACCCATCGTCTTGCACAATGATCTCGGCAATGGGGTAGGTTTGTGCCAGAATGCTGTCCATCTGCTCGCGCAAGAAGCGCTCGCCATTGTAGGTACACATCACAACGGCTATGGTTGGTGTTTCTTTCATATTTTCTATTATTTTGTTCTTATGGGTTATAGGCCTTTCTAAGCCTTTCTAAGCCTTTCTCTTATAGGCCTTACTAAGCCTTTCTAAGCCGAGGAGACTGGAGGAGACTGGAGGAGGATAGAGGGTGAAAGCTAACGAGAGCGGCAAAGCAATAGGATTTTTCACTTTTCACTTTTCACTTTTCCTTTCCCCTTAATAAACCCTATGCACTCTTGAAGAATGTGTGCGCCAGCTATGCGCATCACGCCATAATAAAGCACGGCGGCCATGGCTATGCGAGCCAAGAGCTTCAGCCACAGGTTGTTGATGGGTTCGGTGGCTATCCATGTGGCCAGACTGGTGGCCAGGGCAGCCAAGGCAAAGGGCACAATGTCTTTTAAGAACGGCCATAGGCCATAGTGCAGCAGGGGTGCCGCCAGCACATACCACACCATCATTGACAGGGCGGCCACCACCACATAGGCCACCACCATGACGTGTATGCCCCAAGGCCACAGTGTACACATGATGGCAATGTTGGCCAGGCTCACGCCCAAGGTGGCACGGAAGAAGGTGCCTGAACGGCCACAGCTAATGATGGCGTTGCCCAGCAGCGTGCTTATAGGTGTGATGGCACCTGCCACACACAACATCTGTATCAGTGTGGCGCTGGCCTCCCATTTCTCGGTGAGGGCCAAGATGATAAACTCGTGCGCCACGATGCCGAAGCCAAAGAGCAGCGGAAACGACACAAAGGCAGTAAAGCGCATGAGCTTACGGAAGGCAGCCGTTTGTCGGCCCGCATCGTCTTGCAGGTCTACCAACACAGGTTGCGATACCTGCGCCACCATGTTCTGTATCAGCGAGTAACATTTAAAGTTCCATTGATATGCTTGGTTAAAGTTGCCAGCGTCGGTGGTAGAGAAGTAGTGGCCCAACAAGATGTTGAGCACATTGTTATTGACGTGTGTGGTGATGGTTGATGCCAATATCTTGCACGAGAAGCGAAACATACGGCGCACAGGGGCAAACGTGATGCCGCGCACCGATGGGCGCCAAGGCGAATAATGCCACAAGAGCAAGGTGTTAAGCGCCACATACACAATGTTTTGCGTGGCCAGCGACCAATAGGCCATGCCCGCAAAAGCCATGACGGCACCCGTGCAGCCCGACAGCGTGATGGCCGTCATCGAGGCTTTGGCTATCTGCTTGGCTCGTAGGTTTTTAAACAGCCAGGCCGACTGTGCCGTGCCCATCGACGCAATAACGATGCTGAGGAAGGCGTAACGGCACAAAGGCACCACTTGTGGCGTGTTATACCAGCGGCCAATGAGGGGAGCGGCGAAGAAGAGCACCAGGTAAAGGCTGCCACCCATAAGAATGTTGAACCAAAACACCGAGTTGTATTCGGTGTGCGTGGGCGCCTTCTCGTTGGCCAGCGCCACCTTGAATCCACTGTCTTGCAAGGCCGTAGCAACAAGGGCAAACACGCTGATAATGGCCATCATACCATAGTCGGAGGGTGCCAATAGGCGCCCAAGGATGATGCCAAACAGCAGTCCGATAACCTGCTGCACCATGGTGTTCATGCCGCCCCAAAATAGTCCGCGGGCGGTCTTCTCTTTTAATGTCTCCACGTTGTTGTTATGCCTTGTTACACTTTTCTAAGTTTTGAAGTTAACGTTCTGTTCTCAACCAATTAACGTTCTTTTTTCAACCCATTAACTTCGTTACATGAGTATATCTTCTTCGTTGTGCAAAATTACTGCTTCTTGCTGAATGGCACAAGTAATTATGTGCGAAAAAGTAACAAATGGCTGCCAAAAAGCCTTTGCCAGAGCATGAAAAGATGCCGATTGGCCCTTCAAATGCCATAATTATATAAATAAAGGCGCAAACATTTTCGGTAGTGTGAAAAAAATGTTATCTTTGCACGCCTGTATTATGTTCGCACGTCAATAGCGCAGCGCATAATGCCGACCTTGACAAAGGAGACCCTTGACAACGTATTTGACAAAGAAAGCCCCTTGACAAAGAACTTGACAATGTAACCCCCTTGACAATGCCCCCTTGACAAAGAAGGAAAAAACTGAAAAATAAATAAACAAAAAAACAAGAAAATGCAGAACAAAGGAATTGTAATCACAACAGCCATCTTGCTGACGCTGGCAAGCCTTTTCTACCTGTCGTTCTCAGCAGCTACACGCTACTATGACGCTCAGGCAGCAAAGATTCAAGACCCCATCGCACAGCAAGACTACAAAGACTCTGTGAAGTACCTTGGCATCTACTCTTACCAGAAATGTTTGGAGACACAGATTGGCCTCGGTCTTGACCTTAAGGGAGGTATGAACGTCATCCTCGAAGTGAGCGTGCCCGATGTTATCGAAACATTGGCCGACCACAAGACCGACGCCGCCTTCAAAAAGTCGATGAACGAAGCTAAGAAGGAAGAAGAGACCAGCCAGAAAGACTTCATCACCCTCTTCGTTAACGCTTACCATCGTAACGCCCCCGGACATCGTCTGGCCGAAGTATTTGCTACACAGCAAATGCAGGGCAAGGTGAGCTCGCAGAGCACCGACAGCGAGGTAGAGAAAGCCTTGCGCACTGAGGCTCAGTCCGCTATTGACAACTCGTTTAACGTGGTGCGTACACGTATCGACAAGTTTGGTGTAGTGCAGCCCAACATTCAGAAGCTGGAAGGCCAGCAAGGACGTATCATGGTAGAAATGCCTGGTATTCGTGAGCCCGAGCGTATGCGTAAGCTGTTGCAGGGTAGTGCTAACCTTGAGTTCTGGGAGACCTTCAACGCCGACGAGATTGTGCCCTACCTGGTACAGGTTGACCAGCAGGTGGCTAACGGTGGTCATGCTGAAAAGGCCGACACCGCTGCACAGGCTAAAGCTGATGAAACTAAAGCTGAAGAGGCTAAGGCTGATGTGGCAAAAAATGAGGCTAACGCTAAGTTTAAGATTGCCGACAACACCAAGGAGGAGACCGCTGCCGATAAGGCTGCCAACACCCGCACCGAGGAGGCTATGAAGAAGCAGCACCCGCTGCTGGCCATCCTGCAGACCACTGGACAGGGCGCGCTGAGCACCGTAGGCTATGCTAACGTGCGCGACACCGCTGCCGTGAACGCTATCATCAACTCGGCTGCCGCTAAGCGTATTCTGCCCGCTAACCTGAAGCTGCTGTGGAGCGCTAAGCCCGCCGACGGCCTCACCGTTAAGAATGTATATGAGCTGCACGCCATCAAGGTTACTTCAACCAATGGCCGCGCTCCGCTGGAAGGCGACGTTATCACCGACGCTAAAGACCAGTTTAATCAGCTCTCAAATGCTCCTGAGGTAAGCATGAGCATGAACACCGACGGCGCTCGCCGCTGGGCAGCGCTGACCAAGGCTAACGTAGGCAAGGCCATCGCTATCGTGCTTGACGGAAGCGTTTACTCGGCTCCCCGCGTAAACGGTGAGATTGCTGGCGGACAGTCGTCAATCACAGGTAACTTCACCATCGAAGATACAAAAGACTTGGCCAACACCTTGAAGTCGGGTCGTATGCCCGCTCCCGCACGTATCGTACAGGAAGAGGTGGTAGGTCCTACACTGGGTGCACAGTCAATCCAGCAGGGTATTATCTCATTCGTTATCGCCTTCGTTATCTTGATGCTGTACATGGTTATTATGTACGACGTCATCCCTGGTATGATGGCCAACTTGGCACTGATTGTCAACTTGTTCTTCACGTTGGGTATCCTAACCTCGTTCCAAGCAGCCCTCACCATGAGTGGTATTGCTGGTATGGTGCTGTCGTTGGGTACCGCCGTCGACGCTAACGTGCTTATCTATGAACGTACCAAGGAAGAGCTACGCTCGGGCAAGGGCATCAAGCAGTCAATCCAGCTGGGTTACAGCAACGCCTTCTCGGCTATCTTCGACTCTAACTTGACATCAATCATCACAGGTGTTATCCTTTATGTGTTTGGTACAGGCCCCATCCGCGGCTTCGCCACCACTTGGATCATCGGTATCGTTTGCTCATTCTTCACCGCTGTGTTCCTCACACGTCTCGTTTACGAGCACCAGATGAAGAAGGATCGCTGGTTGGGTCAGACTTTCTGCACACGCTTCTCACGTAACTTGATGCAGAATGTCAACTTCCCCTTCATGAACATCTATAAGAAGACTTTCGCCCTCGTGATTGTTTGCATCGCTGTGTTTGCGGTAAGCTTCGGCGTGCGTGGCTTGAGCCGCAGCATCGACTTTACGGGTGGTCGCAACTATGTTATTGCTTTTGAGAAGGCTGTTGAGCCCGAGCAGGTTCGCGCACTGTTGCAGGAGGCTTTCCCCGGCTGCACATCAAGCGCATTGGCACTGGGTACTGACCATAAGACCATTCGTATCTCAACCAACTATAAGATTGAGAGCAACGACCCGAAGGTTGACGACCAGGCCGAGACCATCTTGTTCAACACACTGAAGAAGGCTAACCTGGTGACACAGAAGGATGTGAAGGCCTTTAAGAACCCCGATATCCGTACTGGTGGTTCTATCGTTACCTCAACAAAGGTAGGCCCCTCTATCGCTAAGGATATTACTTATGGCGCTATCATCAGCGTGCTCATCGCATTGGCAGCCATCTTTATCTATATCTTGATACGTTTCCACAACCTGGCCTTCTCGGTAGGTTCTACCGTGGCGCTGGCTGTCGACACCGTGTTTGTGCTGGGTATCTATTCGCTGTGCTGGGGCTGGATGCCATTCTCACTCGAGATTGACCAGACGTTTATCGGTGCCTTGCTTACCGTGATAGGTTACTCTATCAACGATAAGGTGGTGGTATTCGACCGTATCCGTGAGAACCTGGGCTTGCATCCTAAGGCTGAGCTGCAGTCGCTCTTCAACGACTCTATCAACCAGACCTTGGCACGTACCATCAACACATCACTCTCTACATTGATCGTGTTGCTCTGCATCCTCTTCCTCGGTGGAGAGAGTATCCGCAGCTTCGCCTTCGCTATGAGCCTTGGTGTGGTTATCGGTACATTGTCGTCAATCTTCGTGGCTTCGCCCATCGCCTTCCGCGTAATGGGTCGTCGCATCAAGGAGACTGATGAGGCTACTGTTGTAGCTAAGGCATAAATGAAATGCTGTTCTGAAAAGAATAGATAATAATAAATAATGAAAAAGGCCTGCCTCACAATCACGTGAGGCAGGCCTTTTTGTTATAGGTCTTATAGGTCTTATGGGTCTTATGAGGCTTATAGGTCTTATGGGTCTTATAGGTCTTATAGGTCTTATGGGGCTTATAGGTCTTATGGGGCTTATAGGTCTTATGGGGCTTATAGGTCTTATAGGGGTTATAGGTCTTATGAGGCTTATAGGGCTTATGGGTCTTATAGGTCTTATAGGTCTTATGGGGCTTATAGGGGCTTATAGGTCTTATAGGTGCCCCTTATATCTCTGGCTGCTCGGCCAGCCCCATAACATACTGGTGTAGCTCTTTATAGAATTTATGTCGAGCCAGCGTGTCGGCATTGCCTATGATGATGAGTTTCATGCGAGCACGGGTGATGGCTACGTTCATGCGACGTAGGTCAGCGAGAAAGCCTATCTGTCCATCATCGTTGGCGCGCACCAGCGATATGATGATGATGTCGCGCTCTTGCCCTTGAAAGCCATCGACGGTGTTGATAGTGATGAGGCGTCGTAAGGGGCGCAGCCATTCGTCAGAGCGCACCAGTTGGCGCAGATATTGCACCTGAGCACGGTAAGGCGAGATGACGCCCACATCTATTTGTTCGTCTAAGGCTCGCGCGCGTCCTATCTTCATATAATAGTCGCGTAGCGTTTGCACGCAGAGTTTAGCCTCTTGACGGTTTACGCGCCCAAAGCTTTCGCCCACAAACTCTTCGTGAGCGCCCTCCAATGGCGTGTCAATCCATTGCATGGGGCAGTCGTAGTCGAGTATGCCGCGATGCTCTACCTCAGGGGCAGTGAGCACCTTTCCACCGTAGAACCAATTGCTTGAAAACTGCATGATGGTGCGTTTCATACGATACTGCATTTCAAGCAGTTGTACCGCTTCGGGGTGCGTGTGTACGATGCGCTCCATCAGTGTGGTGGCCAGACCTCCGCGCATGGCCGCCACGCTCTTCACGGTGGGTGGTAGCTGACAGTGGTCGCCCGCCAGCACCACACGTCCAGCGCGCCGTATGGCTATCCAGCAGGCCGCTTCGAGGGCTTGTGCCGCCTCGTCGATAAACAGTGTGGCAAAGTGTTGTCCCTCCATGGCTCGGCTGCCGGCTCCCGTCAGTGTGCAGGCTATCACACGTGCCTCGCCAAACACGTCGGCATGAATACGCACCTCCAGTTCTACGGCTCGACTTTTCAGCCGTTCCACCTTTTGGTGCCAGTTGTCGGTTCGGCGTCGGGTGGCACGCAGTTCGCGTATAGCCTTTCGTATGCTCCACAGCTGAGGGTAGTCGGGGTGGTCGGCAAAGCGTCGTTCGTAGGTGCTGGCCAACAGATGGTCGTCAACGCGAGCGGGATTGCCAATGCGCAGCACGCTGATGCCGCGCTCCATCAGTTTGCGTGCTATCCAGTCGACGGCCATGTTGCTTTGTGCGCACACCATCACTTGGCTTTCACGCGTCAGCGTTTCGTTGATGGCCTCTACCAGCGTTGTGGTCTTGCCTGTGCCAGGAGGGCCGTGTAGCACCATCACATCTTTAGCGCAGAGCACGCGTGCCACGGCCTTTTCTTGCGATGCGTTGAGCCAAGGCAGCCGAGGTGGTGTGAAGGTGAAGTGTTGCAGCGCCATTTGTGGCGTGTAGAACACGTCGCGCAGATAAGCCAAGCGGTTGCCACGGGCACGGATGGCGCGGTCGAGGGCTTCGAACATCAGCCGGTAGCTGGTTTCGTCGAAGCCTATCTGCACGCCCACGCCCGTAGCCTGTTGCAGTTGTGTGCCTTGCGACACGTCGGCCACCTGCACGGCCATGCGGTCGGTGCCAGCCCAGCTCACGGTGCCCGTCATGGGCAGCCAGTGCAGCTTGTCGGGTGCTGCGGGGTCGAGGGTGAAGAAGCATACGGGGCGCCCACATTCAAAGTTGTGTTCAATATCGTCGTCGGCCGTTCCTGTGTCGCGTCGCACCAGCTCAACGATGGCTTGGTTCAGCGAGTTCCAGTAGGTGCGTCCCACCGACACCTGTAGCCACGCGTCGCCACGTTTCACCTTTCGGGCCATTGATGTGGCCTGTGTCAGTTGTTTGAATTGCTCCTTCTCGCAAGCATATTCTATCTGCAACAACATTTTTTGTTGCATGAGTGCTTGCACGGGCGTATTTGATGTTTGCATGCCTTAAATTCTTGTTTTTCTTTCTGTTTCTTGCAAAGGTAAATAAAAAATGACGGGCAAATAAGATATTTTTCTATAAATTTGCACATAAATATCAACAACATTACGCTATGCAATCCTATGATATACCCACCCACGGTGCAGAGAAGAGGCCAGCCTCAGGCAATGGTCAGCTCACCCAAGGCATCGCCCTCAACCGCCTTGCCATAGGCTATGCCGCCCGCCAAGGCTCTGCCCACATTGTGGCTCAAGGGCTTGTGGCCGAAGCCCATCCCGGACAGCTTACCTGCCTTGTGGGAGGCAATGGCGTGGGAAAGTCGACCTTGCTACGCACGGTGGCCGCTCTGCAGAAGCCGCTGAAGGGCTGTGTGAGCATTGATGGCCAGCGCACCGATGTGCTGAGTGCCGCCCAGCGAGCGCAACAGGTGGCGGTGGTGCTGTCGGCCACGCCCCAGTTGCCACATACCACCATCGGCCGACTGGTAGCTATGGGGCGAGCCCCCTACACAGGCTTTTGGGGCCGACTGTCAGAAGCCGACCATGCCGCCTGCACCGAGGCTATGCGCCAGGTGGGCATTGAGCATCTGCGCCACCGCTTGCTCGACGAGGTGAGCGATGGCGAGCGACAGAAAGCCACCATTGCCCGCGCCCTGGCTCAGCACACGCCCGCCATTGTGCTCGACGAGCCTACCGCCTTTCTCGATTATCCCAGCAAGGCGGCCGTGATGGCGTTGTTGCGCCGACTGGCTGTTGAGGGGCAGCGCACGGTGTTGCTCTCTACGCACGACTTGGGACTTGCCCTGCAACTTGCTCACCACCTATGGGTGATGACTGATGGAGCGTTGATGCAGGGTTCGCCCGCACAGTTGGCCGCCGATGGCACCTTAAACCGCTTCATCGACAGCGACTTGCTCTCGCTTGATGCCGCCTCGCTCACCATCCAGATGAAAGGAGTGAGATAATAGGCATAAAGATGTGTCAAGATGTGGGCTGACAAGATAAAAAAAGCGACCTAAATAGTGGGCCGACCCGAAAATTATAGGTATCTTTGCAGAAGATATATATATTGAGCGTACCGCGACGATGCGTTGCACTCAATGGCATTAAGTTACTATCAGGAAAAGAAGAATGTTGAACTTAGACAACTTTTACAAGGCTCGCTACGTGTTGAGCAAAACCATCAGAAAGACAAACCTCGTGCATGCACTTAAGGTGAACCCCGAGTGTGACGTGTACCTAAAGCCCGAGTGCTTGCAGAAAACAGGATCGTTTAAGATACGTGGCGCCTATTATAAGATATCGCAGCTTACCGACGAGGAGAAGGCGAAGGGCGTGATAGCTTGCTCGGCAGGCAATCATGCACAGGGCGTGGCGCTCGGCGCTTCGGCCATGGGCATCAAGTCGCTCATCTGTCTGCCCGAGGGCGCTCCCATCAGCAAGGTAGAGGCTACGCGCCGTTTGGGTGCCGAGGTGTGCCTCGTGCCTGGCGTGTATGACGATGCCTATCAGAAGGCGTTGCAGCTGCGCGACGAGTTCGGCTACACTTTTATCCACCCCTTTGACGACGAGAACGTGATTGCCGGACAAGGCACCATAGGCCTTGAGCTGCTTGACCAGCTGCCCGACGTTGAGGCCGTGGTAGTGCCTGTGGGCGGTGGCGGCCTTATTTCGGGCATTGCCTTCGCTATCAAGTCGTTGAACCCCAATATCAAGGTGTTTGGTGTTCAGGCCGAAGGTGCTCCCAGCATGGTAAATAGCCTGCACGACAACAAGCAAGAGGCGCTGCCCTCGGTGTCGACCATTGCCGATGGCATTGCCGTGAAAGAGCCTGGCTCGCTCACCTTCAAGACGTGTTCTGAATATGTTGACGACATTGTAACCGTGACTGAAGACGAGATATGTGCCGCTATCTTGCATCTGCTTGAAAGCGAGAAGATGGTGGCCGAAGGTGCGGGTGCTGCCAGCGTGGCCGCCGTTATGTTTAACAAGGTGCCAGTGAAGGGCCTGAAAACGGTGTGCGTGGTGAGCGGCGGAAACATCGACGTTACCATCTTGAACCGTGTGATAAACCGCGGCTTGACAAAGAGCGGACGCATCTGCACGCTGTGCATTGAGCTTGACGATAAACCCGGACAGCTGGTGGCTGTAAGTTCGGTGATAGCCAGCTTGGGCGCCAACATTATCAGCGTGAACCACGAACGCAATGCCGACAGCGAACATGTTAATGCTTGCCTCTTACGCCTCACGGCCGAGACCAAGAACAAAGAGCATGTGAACGAGATACGACGCCAGCTGAAAGAACAAGGCTTTAAGATTGTGTAATAATAACAATATAATTATGAACAAAGCAATACATACCGACAACGCTCCCAAAGCGTTAGGTCCTTACAGCCAAGCCATTGAGGCTGGCAACATGGTGTTTGCATCGGGACAGGTGCCTATCGACCCTGCCACCGACCAGTTTGTGCCTGGAGGCATTAAAGAGCAAACCCGTCAGGCGCTTACCAACGCCCGTAACATCTTGGCCGAGGCTGGCACCGACCTTGCCCATGTGGTGAAGACCACCGTCTTCCTTTCAGATATGGACAACTTTGCCGCTATGAACGAGGTGTATGCTCAGTTCTTTGAGCAGCCCTATCCCGCACGCTCGGCTGTGGCCGTGAAAACATTGCCCAAGGGTGCCCTGGTAGAGGTAGAGTGTATCGCTGTGAAATAAAACCAAGAAAACCTATGCACGTGCATCCGCTGTGGAACGACCAGTATTGGCCACTCATCATCAAGCTATATCTTGCTAAGCCCATGGGCATGAAGGCAATGTATAGCAAGGGGGTGGTAGACCTGAGCATCGAACTGCACATACCGCCTTTCTATATTTATGAAAGGCTGGAGGAGGTGGAGCGCAACCAGCGCCCGCTGATACAACACCTGCGCACACTGTATGAGGGCAACGCTCGCCGACTGTCGCGCGACGCGAAGCTGCTCAGGCAGATGGCGGGCTTTGGCACGGGCGGACTGTTCTTCGACGATGTGTGCATAGACAACGACTTTGAGCGCGACTACTGTCCTGTGGCCGACGATACGGCCATGACGCCCGCTATGCTCACCCTCATTCTGAACCTTTATTTCCAACTTATTCCTGACACGATGAAGGCTACAACGCCTGAGGTGCAACTGCTGGCCAAACGCCTTCATGTGACCCCCGACGAGGTGGTGCAGGTGCTGAAGCTGTGCTTGGCTGAAGACCCTTGCATACCTGAACATCGGCGCGAACGGCTGTTAGGTTCTTCCTGTGCTGCGGCTTCTTCTGTTTCTTCTGCTACTTCTTCGGCCGCTGGCTCTACAGCCTCGCTATCACAGGCTGTCAACAAGCTGTGGCACCGCTATGGCAATGGCGATGCAATAATGGTGGAGGAGGCTGCTGAGCGCTTTGATCCTTATTTTGAGTGATCGTTAAACGACAATACGCTACAACAAGCAACAACCCTGAGCAACAAAAGAACAACAAACAATAATATTGTACAACGCACAATAAAGCAACAACGCTGAACAACAAAAGGACAACAGGAACAACTATAGTTTCATACTGAATAGTATTGAAAAAGTTGTTCCTGTTGTCCTTTTGTTGTTCTATGTTGTTGCGCTTTTTTATTTTGGCACAAGCAATAACGTTTTCTTATTTCTCCAACGCCTGTCTAAACTGGTCGCTGGTGACGTGCATGGCAGCGATGCGCCCGTTACGAATGATAAGGTTGTCGGGCAAATCGTAGAGGCCGAGGGCGCGGAAGAGGGGGCTTTGCAGCATCTGTCCGTCGCACACGGTGGTGCATTGTGTGATGCCTTGCTGTTTCAGCGTCGTCACAGCATCCTTGGGCGAGGGGTCGAGGCAGATGCTCAGCACGCGCATATTGCCTTCTTGCATGATGGCCTTTTCGGTGGCTTGGCGCAACATCGACTGGCTGGTATAGTTGCTCGTAGCCCATACACACACCACGGTGACGGGCTTTTCAGTGAGCCATGCCTTGTTGATGCGTGTGCCGTCGGTAGCCACGGCGTTAACGGCGGGCACAGGGCTTCCCACCGTTAGGTTGGTGCCCATAGCCTGTAGCTGCTGTAGCTGTCGTTTGATGTATCCGTTTTTGGGTTGCTCCTCGGCTATGAGCTTTAGCAGACGGCTGGCGCCCATCAGGTCGGGTTGCTGCGTTTGTATGAAGTAGCGCCACACCAGATAGTTGCTCACCATTGATTCGGGATGCTCTTTGATGAAGGCTTCGGCCTTGCTTTTAGCCTCTTGTGGCGAGCACGACGCCACCTGCTTGCGAAAACCGTTCATCAGTTCGTTGTCTTTCGTTCCCGTAACCTTCATCTCTTTCAGGTGCGATGCTTCACCCTCAATGTCAACACTCTTT
>ENA-ORNT01000744-ORNT01000744.1-human-gut-metagenome-genome-assembly--contig:-NODE-744-length-23267-cov-8.253188_pt1 | contig 23267 bp, 19 predicted proteins | sample MGYA00242120_ERZ509032 | MGnify/ENA primary metagenome ERZ509032 (study PRJEB26280, sample SAMEA2338729) | human gut metagenome | biome: human gut; feature: human-associated habitat; material: faeces...
CGCTTTCGCCGGTGCTGCTGCCCAGCAGGGTGCGGTTGCCGTACTTATCCTCGGCATAGGCCAGCGTCCCCTCCGGGGTGATGAGGTCGATGCAGCTGATGGCATCTTCGAGGATGCCGCCGCCGTTATCCCGCAGGTCAAACACCAGGCTGGTGGCCCCGCTGGCGGTCAGGCTGCGCAGGGCGTAATCCAGCTCACTGGGAGTGGTGCCATCGAACTGCCAGATTTTGATGTACCCCACCGAATCCTGCAGCAGAGCAGAATCCACGGTGGTAGCGGTATAGCCGGAATGGGTCAGGTCCGCATTGTGCTCCGAGGCCTCACTGTCCAGCCAGGTGACATTGACACTGGTGCCGGACTCGCCCCGCAGGCGGGTCTGGACGGTTTCCACACCCGACATGCTCTTGACATCATTGCCGTCCACAGCGGTGATGTAATCGCCCACTTTGATCCCTGCTTCCTGGGCGGGAGAATCCGTATACACCTTGGTGACCTTGGCATAGCCGGACTGGTCGATGGCCAGCTCCACACCAATGCCCAGCAGGGTGCCGTTCTGGACGTTTATCAGGTCGGTATAGGCGGAGGCAGTGTAGTACCGGGCGTACTTATCACCGGTGCCCAGCAGGTAGCCGGCGCTCAGGCGGTCGTAGAGCACCGTCTCGTCGATATCATAGTAATCGTTGCCGCGCACATAGCGGTCTACTTCGGCCAGCTTGTTGTACATGCTCTCTTTTTCTTTGACGCTGGACACGGTGCTGTCAAACAGCCGCATGGCCAGCAGCATGGTAATGGAGAACGTAACGGTCATGGCCAGGATGACGATGGTGACCGCCATCCCCAAAGAGATCTTCCGATTCATTTCCGTTCCTCCACGCTCAGACCAGCAGCATCAGCACCACGCTCCCGAGGACCGAGAGCAGGAACACCCCTGCAAGCAGCAAACAGCCAACGCGCAGAAAGCGCTTGCGTTTTTCTTCGTTCATAATCGCCAAATGGCCTCCTTTATCTCATGGGGATATAACCGCGGGGGTTGACCGCGTTCGCCTTGGAACCGCCGCGCCACACTTCCAGGTGGAGGTGGTTGCCCGTGGAATTGCCGGTGCTGCCCACATAACCGATGATCTCACCCTGCTTGACATACTTGCCCGCCGAGGTGGCCACCGAGCGCATATGGCCGTACAGCGTACTGTAAGCCACACCGTCCGACATTTTGCCGTGATAGATGATGACATAGTTGCCATAGCCGCCGCTGGACCAGCCAGCCACCTGCACATAGCCGCTGGCGGCCGCATAGATGGGCGTCCCCGCGGGGGCGGCAAAGTCGGTGCCAGCGTGGAGCTTGTTGACGCCGGAAACCGGGTTCTTGCGCCAGCCGTACTCACTGGAGATGCGGGTATAGCTCTTGAGCGGGCAGATGAAGCCGGTAAAGCTCAGCTGAGGCTGCGCCGCCGCAGCCGCGGCGATCAGCTTCTGGATCTCTTTCTTGACGGCCTCGTAGTTCATCTCATCGGACTCGATGGCCGCCTTGGCATCCTGCTGGGCTTTCTGGGCCTCAGCCGCACTCAGCTGGGCTTCCCGGACGCTGGAATTCAGCTCGTTCTGCTTGGACTGCATCTGGCTGTTCTGGGCGTCCAGCTCAGCCTTTTTGCTCTGGAGCTGGGTGCGTTCCTCTTCCAGCACAGCCTTATCGTTCTGGAGCGCCTCTTTGGCGTTCTTCATGTTGTTGAGGATCTCGGTGTCTTTGATGGAGATATCCTGCATCACTTCATTGAACGTCAGCAGCTCGTACAGGTCGTTCACCGAGGCCAGCATGGCCACGCTGCCGCCGTCCCGCAGCTCCTGCATGGCGGCCATGTGGCTCTTGAAACCGTCCCACTGGTCGGCGATCTCCTGCTCTTTCCGGGCGATCTCATTCTGCTTGGCGGTGATCTCCTGCTCTTTGACGCCGATGCTGTTCTGCACCTCGGAGATCTGGCTCTTGAGGACGCCGATCTGGCTCTGGAGCACCGAGACTTTTTCCTTCAGCTCAGACTCGAGGGCCTTGGCAGCAGCTTCCTTCTTTTTGGCGTCGCTCAGCTCCGTCTTATGCTGCTTGATGGACGCAGAGATCTTGTCCAGCTTGTTTTGCAGCGAGCTCATGCTGGTGGCCGCACTGGCCGGGTAGACCGTCACACTCAGCACGAGGCAGGCGGCGGCCAGAAAGGCGCAGGCGGCGCGCATCATGGCCGAATGGCCCGACGGCTTTGCGTGGCGGGGCGGATGGTGCAGGACAAAGCCTGCGGAATGCTTATCGTGGTACACAGTAGGCCCTCCTTACACGTTCAGGTGCTTTCGGATGGAGAACATACTGCCCAGACCGCCCACCAGAGCGCCGCCCGCGAGGCTGTAGGTCAGGATGGTGGGCCAGACATTTTCCAGCGGCACCAGAGCCGTGCCCATCAGCAGCTGCCACAGGCCGCCCAGCGTGGGCGACAGCTGAACGATGTAGGCATAGCCGCCGATGGTGGCAGCTGCCGTCAGGATGCCGGAGAGCAGGCCCATCGTCAGACCCTCGATGACGAAAGGCAGGGTGACGAGGGCGTTGGTCGCGCCGACATACTTCATGATCTCGATTTCACGGCGGCGGGCAAAGACGCTCAGCCGGATGGTGGTGCCCACCGTGATGATGCTCACGGCCATCAGCACCAGCACGACGATCCGCCCAGCCTTGGTGACGGCCTTCTGGACGTCCACGAAGGTCTTGGTCATCTCGATGGGAGCCGTGACGCTGTAGACGCCGCTGATGGTCTCGAACTGCTTGCTGATGGTCTCCATCTGGCTCAGATCAGACAGGGAGACGCGGTAATTGGCCTTAAAGGGGTTGTCGGTCTCAAATTCATCCCACAGGGAGGAATAATCCTGCATATAACCGCGGTAGGTGTCGAGCACGTCCTGCTTGGAAACGTACTGCACCCCGCTGACCCCCGGCATAGCCGAAAGGGTCTCGCCTACCTGCGCGGCGGTGGCATCATCACATTCGGGGTCCAGATAGACCACCGTCTCGTTCTGGCTGCCCAGATAGGCCACCATGCTGCCCACGTTCACCTCGGCCAGACTGGCAAAGATATTCAGGGTCATACACACGCTCAGGGAAGCGATGCAGGCAATGGTCATGGCCCAGTGCTTGCCCAAGTTGCGCACACCGCGCCGGGTAAGGAAAAAGAAGGTAGAGGGTCGCATCATACGGCAGCCACCTCCTTTTTGGCAGCGGACGCATCGTCCGCATCAAAGGCGGCAACATCCAACGAAAGATCATCCTCGGCGGCGGCCACGGGGTCTGCGGGCACGTCCGAGACGATGCGGCCATGGCTCAGGGTAACCACACGCTGATGGAAGCGGTGCACCAGCTCGTGCTCGTGGGTAACCACCAGCACCGTGATTCCCATTTTGCTCACCCGCTCCAGCAGCTGCATCATTTCCAGGCTCAGCTCCGGGTCAATGTTGCCGGTGGGCTCGTCCGCGATGACCAGCTTGGGGTTATGCACCAGCGCACGCGCCACAGCCACACGCTGCTGCTCGCCGCCGGAAAGGGTATCCGGGTAGCACTTGGCCTTATCCTCCAGATGCACCAGCTCCAGAATGTACTCCACGCGGGGACGGATCTCCTTGCGGGGCACATTGAGCACATGCATGGCAAAGGCCACGTTCTCGTACACGGTCATGCTGGGGATCAGCCGGAAATCCTGAAAGATGATGCCCATCTGACGGCGCAGGTAAGGGATCTTGTGGCGGCGCAGCTTGGCTACGTCCTTGCCCAGCACGGTCACCTTACCGGAGGTAGGCAGAGTCTCCCGCAGGATCAACTTGAGCAGGGTGGATTTGCCTGCGCCGGAGTGACCCAGCAGAAAGACGAACTCGCCTTCATCCACATGGAAGTTGATATCCTCCAGTGCAAGGCGGCCACCCTTTTTATATTCTTTGGAAACGTGTTCAAAATCGATCATGGAATCGTATTAGCTCCTGACATCAAGATTTTTGACGGTCAAGACAGCCCGTCCGCAGCCCGTACTGCAAAAAGAACCGGCCAGCATCGGTTTCGAGCGGCCGGTTCGGCGCCGGCGGGGCAAAACCCGCACAGCGGAATATCAGTATTTGGCCGGGTTGTTGGACAGGTACTTCTTTACCATCAGCGCTACCTTAAAGACGATAGCGTCGTCGAACTCACGCAGATCCAGGCCGGTCAGTTTCTTGATCTTTTCCAGACGATACACCAGCGTGTTGCGGTGCACAAACAGGCCGCGGCTGGTCTCGGACACATTCAGGTTGTTCTCAAAGAAGCGCTGGATGGTGAACAGGGTCTCCTGATCCAGGCTTTCAATGCTGCCCTGCTTGAACACCTCGCGCAGGAACATCTCGCACACGGTGGTGGGCAGCTGGTAGATCAGACGAGCAATGCCCAGGTTATCGTAGCGGATGATCTGCTTTTCGGTATCGAACACCTTGCTCACTTCCATGGCGATCTGGGCTTCCTTAAAGGAGGTAGCCAGATCCTTCACGTTGGCAATGGGGGTGCCAATGCCGACCACGGCCTTGATGTAGTGCTCGCCGGAGAGGGTATCCACAATGCTGGCAGCCAGCTTTTCCATATCGGTGCGGTCGATGCCCTTGCGGATTTCCTTGACCAGCACGGTGTCGGTCTCGCTGATATTGAACACAAAGTCCTTCTGCTTATCGGGGAACAGGCTGCTGACCACATCGTAGGCAGAGATATCGCCGCCGCTGATCACCCGCACGATGAACACCACGCGGGAAACATCGGTGGCAAAGTGCAGTTCCCGTGCCTTAGCGTAGATATCGCCGGGCAGGATGTTGTCCAGCACCACGTTCTTGATAAAGTTGGACTTATCGAACTTTTCGTCGTGGTACTGCTTGATGCTCTGCAGGCTGATGGCCAGTACACCGGCAAACTGCCCTGCAGTCTCGTCGGCGCCCTCCACGAACACGGCATAATCGTTATGCTTGGCGTTGGAGAACTGCTGGTAAGTATAGCCGTCGCGCACAAAGCGGTCGCCTGCGGTCAGACGCTCGGCCATATAGCCCTCGCGCACTTCGCCGATCAGGTTCAGCTCCGAGCAGGAAATGACAGCGCCAGTCTCATCCACAACGCCGACCACCCGATTGATTGCGTCCTTCATCTGGTAGATCACGCTTTGAAATACTCTATTGGCCATAAATGGATACCCCTTTTCCTCGTTTGTGCAAGCCGCGGCGGCATGGGTTGTGATTTTAAACAATTTAGCCGCATTACAATCTATATTTTACACAAAAGAATTTACTTTTGCAACAGATTTCAACAAAAAAAATAATTCTTTCTTGTTGAAATTATCTTTCGGGGCCATTTTTTGCCAAAAAAGTGCCTTTTTGCGTGGTTCTTACCGTTATTTTACCGGTAAATTGTGATACATTTTTGAAAGTCGCGTGAAAAGTGCAGTGTTTTATCTGGTAATTTTTGCCACTTCTTCGTCAGAAAGCTCCCGCCACTGCCCCGGGGCAAGCTGCGCATCCAGTGCAAGGCCGCCAATCGCCTCCCGGTGCAAAGCATTCACCCCGGCACCGTACACACCGAACATCCGTTTGATCTGGTGGTACACCCCCTGCCGCAGCACTACCTGCACGGTGCATCCGTCCGGGGAAAGGGCGGTCACCTCGGCGGGCGAAAGAGCAGTGCCGTCTGCCAGCGTGACCCCCGCCGCAAAGCCGGTGCGCATCTCCTGCGTGAGCGGGGTGTCGATGGTCACGGTGTAGGTCTTGGAAACATGGTGCCGGGGAGACAGGATATCGTGGGCAAAGCCGCCGTCATCGGTCAGCAGCACAAAGCCGGTGCTGGTCTTATCCAGCCGCCCGGCCGGAAACAGCTCCCGCCGGGGGTAGGCGTCCCCTACCAGGTCCACCACGGTGGTGTCCCGTTTATCGGTAGAGGCGCTCACCACCCCCTCGGGCTTATTGAGCATGAGGTAGACGAACTTCTGATAGCGCAGCGGCGCGCCGTCCACCGTCACCGTGTCGGTATCCTTCAGCTGGGTGTCCCCTTTTTTGCACACCGCGCCGTTTACCTGCACGCGCCCCTTTGCCAGCATGGTTTTGGCCTCGCTGCGGGTGCACTGGGCAGTCTCGGCCAGATATTTATCCAAACGCATAAGCGGTTCTCCTTTGTTCATGATGCCCTCAGTGTAACATGACAAACAAAATCGTGCAAGGCACAAACGCAAAAAAGGAGAAGCCCGTGGGCTTCTCCTTTTTGCAATTGATCCTATTATCAGACGCTCAGGGAGGCGTGCTGCTCCACATCCTCGGGGTCAGCATCGAAGATGGGCTGCAGAACGTTGGCGATAAACTCCTCCACCTGCTGGGGTGCACGGCCCACAAAGTTCTCCGGCACAAGCCCTGCCACGATCTCCTCGCGGGTCAGGCCAAAGGCCGGGTCTGCGGCAATGCGGTCCACCATATCGTTGGGCAGACCCTCTTCCTTGACCTGCTTACCGGCGGCGATGGCGTGCTGGCGCAGGCGCTCGTGCAGCTCCTGACGGTTGCCGCCCTTTTCCACAGCCTGCATCATGATGTTCTCGCTGGCCATGAAGGGCAGCTCCGCCATCAGGCGGCTGCGCACCACCTTGGGGTACACCACCAGACCATCGGTGACGTTGAGCATAATGTTCAGGATGGCATCAGTGGCAAGGAAGCCCTCGGCCATAGCCACGCGCTTGTTGGCGCTGTCGTCCAGCGTGCGCTCAAACCACTGGGTGCCGGTGGTAAAGCTGGGGTTCAGCACGTCCACCATCAGGTAGCGGGCAAGGGCGCAGATGCGCTCGCAGCGCATGGGGTTGCGCTTATAGGGCATAGCGGAAGAACCGATCTGGTTCTTCTCAAAGGGCTCCTCCATCTCCTTGAAGTTTGCCAGCAGGCGCAGGTCGGTGGCAAACTTCATGCAGCTCTGGCCAATACCGGCCAGTGCGTTCAGGATAAAGGCATCCACCTTGCGGCTGTAAGTCTGGCCGGACACCGGCACAACAGCCTTGGGGTCAAAGCCCATCTCCTTTGCAATGGAAGCATCCACGGCGCGGATCTTGTCTGCATCGCCCTTGAACAGCTCCATAAAGGAAGCCTGCGTACCGGTGGTGCCCTTGACACCGCGCAGCTGCAGGGTAGCCAGACGATGGTCAATCTCGGCCAGATCCATCACCAGTTCGTTGGCCCACAGGGTAGCACGCTTGCCCACAGTGGTGGGCTGTGCGGGCTGGCAGTGGGTGTAGGCCATGCAGGGCATATCCTTGTACTCCTTGGCAAAGTGTGCCAGCTTTGCCAGCACACCCACCAGCTTTTTGCGCACCAGCTCCAGGCCCTGCCGCATCACGATGATATCGGTGTTGTCGCCCACATAGCAGCTGGTGGCACCCAGATGGATGATGCCGGCTGCCTTGGGGCACTGCTGGCCGTAGGCGTAGACATGGCTCATGACGTCGTGGCGCACCAGCTTTTCCCGCTCGATGGCCACTTCGTAGTTGATATCGTCCACATGAGCCTCCAGCTCGGCTACCATATCCGGGGTGATGTTGGTCAGTCCCTGATCCATTTCGGCACGAGCCAGCGCCACCCACAGCCGCCGCCATGTGCGGAACTTGTTGTCGTCCGAGAAGATATACTGCATCTCATCGGAAGCGTAGCGGGTGGAAAAAGGGCTGATATAGCGATCATGCTGTGACATTGGTTGTTTCCTCCTATGATCTGACGGAACTCAAGGGCAACAGCTGCCTGCGGTGCGCCCTCATCCGGCGCTTGTGCGCCACCTTCCCCCGTCCGGGGGAAGGCTTTACCAGCGCTGCATTGGCGGCTGAAGGCGCTGCCTATATAGGCAGACACCCTTTTGCTTATTTATTCTACCATCAAACCTTGAAATAGTCCACGCCGCCCTCAAAGATCGGCTGGTATTTATCGCCTGTGACGTTCTTGTACAGGTACTCGCCGCTGCGCTCCGAGTGACCCATCTTGCCGAACACGCGGCCGTCCGGGCTGGTGATGCCCTCGATAGCCAGCACAGAGCCGTTGGGGTTGAAGCTCTGATCCATGGTGGGCACGCCGGTCAGATCCACATACTGGGTAGCCACCTGACCGTTGCGCAGCATGGTGTCCAGCACCTCCTGCGGAGCCACAAAGCGGCCCTCGCCGTGGCTGATGGCGATGGTGTGCATCTCGCCCACCTCGCACTTGCTGAGCCACGGGCTGCCGGTGGAAGCCACACGGGTGTGCACCAGCATACTCTGGTGACGGCCGATGGTGTTGAAGGTCAGGGTGGGGTCGCAGGCAGTAATGGGACGGATATCGCCGTAGGGCACAAGACCCAGCTTGATCAGAGCCTGGAAGCCGTTGCAGATGCCCAGCATCAGGCCGTCGCGCTGCTGCAGCAGACGGCGCACAGCCTCGGTGACCGCAGGGTTGCGGAAGAAGGAGGCGATGAATTTGGCGCTGCCGTCCGGCTCGTCGCCGCCGGAGAAGCCGCCGGGCAGCATGACGATCTGGCTTGCGTCAATGGCCTTAACCAGTGCCTCGCAGCTCTCGGCAACGTCGGCGGGGGTCAGGTTGCGCACCACCAGAATCTCGGGGTCGGCACCAGCGCGGGCAAAGGCCTTGGCGGTGTCGTACTCGCAGTTGGTGCCGGGGAACACCGGGATGATGACCTTGGGCTTTGCCACACCAATCTTGGGTGCGGCGGGAGCGGTCAGGCTACCGTTGATCTTCTCCACGGCAGGGCCGGCCTTGCGGTAGGGATACACAGGCTCCAGCTTGCTCTCCCAGATCTCCTGCAGTTCGGCCATATCCAGCTTTTCGCCGCAGGACTCGAAGGTGTACTCCTTGGTAGTCTCGCCCAGCAGCATACCGGCGGGAGAATCAGACACCATTTCCAGAATGATGGAGCCGTACATGGGCTCGAACATCTGGTGGGTGGTCATGTCCGCACGCATCTTGAAGCCGATGCGGTTGCCCAGACCCATCTTGAACAGTGCCTCGGCAATGCCGCCGTAGCCCACGGAGCAGGCAGAAGCGACCATGCCTTCCTCGATCATGTTCTCCACGATCTTGTAGTTGGCCTTCAGGGAGAAGAAGTTGGGGCAGCCGGTCTCCGGGTCGATGATGGGGCGCACGAGCACCACAGTGCTCTCGGGCTTCTTGAACTCGGTGGAGACTACGCGGCTTGCCTTGCCAATGGCAGTGGCAAAGGACACCAGCGTGGGGGGCACATCCAGCTGTTCAAAGGAGCCGGACATGCTGTCCTTGCCGCCGATGGAAGCAATGCCCAGACCGATCTGCGCATCCAGTGCGCCCAGCAGGGCAGCCAGCGGCTTGCCCCAGCGCTCGGGCTTGTTGCCCAGACGCTCGAAGTACTCCTGGAAGGTCAGGTAAGCGTCCTCGTAGCGGAAGCCGGTGGCAACCAGCTTGGTCACGCTCTCAATAACAGCCATCCGTGCACCCACATACTGGTTGGCGCTCATCAGATAGGGGTTATAGCCCCATGCCATGCCGGAGCAGGTGGAGGTCTCGCCGTCCACCGGCAGCTTTGCTACCATGGCGTTCTGGGGGGTCAGCTGGTATGCACCGCCAAAGGGCATGAGCACGGTGGCAGCGCCGATGGTGGAGTCGAACCGCTCGGAAAGACCCTTCTTGCTGCAGACGTTCAAATCGCCCACCATGGACTTCATCTTCTGGCTGAAGGTCAGGCCGGCCCACTGGGGCTGCCAGACGCTGCCCTTTTCCACATGGACGTTCTGGTGCTTCTCTGCACCGTTGGAGTTCAGGAACTCACGGCTGATGTTCACGATGGAAACGCCGTTCCACACCATGTTCAGGCGCTTTTCCTCGGTGACCTTAGCCACGGGGGTAGCCTCGAGGTTCTCCTCGGTGGCAATGGCGATGAACTTGTCCACATCCTCCGGGGCAAGGGCCACAGCCATGCGCTCCTGGCTCTCGCTGATGGCCAGCTCGGTGCCGTCCAGACCCTCGTACTTCTTGGTTACCTTGTTCAGGTCGATGTACAGGCCGTCGGCCAGCTCGCCGATGGCAACGGAAACGCCGCCGGCACCAAAGTCGTTGCAGCGCTTGATCATCTTGCAGGCATCCTCGCGGCGGAACAGGCGCTGCAGCTTGCGCTCGATGGGCGCATTGCCCTTCTGCACCTCGGCACCGCAGTGCTCAAGGCTGTCCAGCTTGTGTGCCTTGGAGGAGCCGGTAGCGCCGCCGATGCCGTCACGGCCGGTGCGGCCGCCCAGCAGCACGATCACATCGCCGGGAGCGGGGCACTCGCGGCGGACGTGGGAGGCAGGGGTAGCACCCACAACGGCACCGATCTCCATGCGCTTTGCCACATAGCCGGGGTGGTAGATCTCGTCCACCTGACCGGTAGCCAGACCGATCTGGTTGCCGTAGGAGGAGTAACCGGCGGCTGCGGTGGTGACCAGCTTGCGCTGGGGCAGCTTGCCGGGCATGGTCTCGCTGACCGGCTTGAGCGGGTCGCCTGCGCCGGTGACACGCATAGCCTGATAGACGTAACTGCGGCCGGACAGCGGGTCGCGGATGGCACCGCCGATGCAGGTGGCAGCGCCACCGAAGGGCTCGATCTCGGTGGGGTGGTTGTGGGTCTCGTTCTTGAACAGGAACAGCCAGTCCTCATCCTTGCCGTTGACATCACACTTGATCTTAACGGTGCAGGCGTTGATCTCCTCAGACTCGTCCAGATTCTTCAGGATGCCCTGCTTCTTCAGTTCCTTGGCACCAATGGTGGCAAGGTCCATCATGCAGCGGGGCTTGTTCTCGCGGCCCAGCTCGGTGCGCATCGCCATGTAGCGGTCAAAGGCCTCCTGCACCACGGCGTCATCGATCTGCACATCGTCCAGAATGGTGCCGAAGGTGGTGTGGCGGCAGTGATCGGACCAGTAGGTGTCGATCATCTTGATCTCGGTAATGGTGGGGTCACGCTGCTCGGTGCGGAAGTACTCCTGGCAGAACTTGATGTCCCCCAGATCCATGGCCAGACCCTTTTCCTCGATGAACTTGGCAAGGCCTGCCTCATCCAACTGGTTGAAGCCCTCCAGCACTGCCACGGCAGCGGGCACGGGGTAATCCATCTTCAGGGTTTCTTTGGTCTCCAGAGAAGCCTCGCGGGCTTCCACGGGGTTGATGACATACTTCTTGATCTCGGCCACCTGCTCGGGGGTCAGAGCGCCCTCCAGCAGGTAGACACGGGCAGAGCGCACCAGCGGGCGCTCGCCCTGACTGATAAGCTGGATGCACTCGGCAGCAGAAGCTGCGCGCTGGTCGAACTGACCGGGCAGATACTCCACGGCAAAAGACACGCCCTCGGCAGTGGGCAGCTCTGCGTAGGTGTTATCCACCGGCGGCTCGCTGAACACGGTGCTGACGCACTGGTTGAACAGTGCTTCGTCGATGCCTTCCACATCGTAGCGGTTCAGCAGGCGCAGACCGGTCAGGTCCTTGATGCCCAGCAGGCTGGTGAGTTCGTTTTTCAGACCGTTGGCCTCGACATCAAAGCCGGGCTTTTTTTCCACATAAATACGATAGACCATTGGGTAGGTTCCCCCTTTGTATTCTTTCTTACTGCTTCTCTGCCAGCGCTTTCAGGGCACGCAGGCCGATATCGCTGCGCTTGTGCAGCTTTTCAAAGCTGATCTTTTCGGCTGCTTCATAGGCGTGGCTCAGGGCGTTGGTCAGGCGCGGGCCGGTGGCGGTAACGCCCAGCACGCGACCGCCGTTGGTCACAAGCTGGCCGTCCTCGGTGATGGCGGTGCCGGAGTGGTACACTGTCACGTTCTCCTCGTCGGGCAGCTGGCCGTCCACAAGGCCGGAGATAGGCTTGCCCTTCTCGTAGGCCACAGGGTAGCCGCCGGAGGCCAGAATGACGCAGGCGGCAGCACCATCGGAGAACTTGACCTCCTGCTCGGCCAGCGTGCCGTCGGTGCAGGCCTGCATGATGTGCAGCAGGTCGCTTTCCAGCAACGGCAGCACCACCTGCGTTTCGGGGTCGCCGAAGCGGCAGTTATACTCGATGACCTTGGGGCCGTCCGGGGTGAGCATGAGGCCGAAGTACAAACAGCCCTTGAAGGGGCAGCCCTCGGCGTTCATGGCGCGGATGGTGGGCAGGAAGATCTTTTCCATGCACTCCGCAGCCACCTCCGGGGTGTAGTAGGGGTTGGGGGCAATGGTGCCCATGCCGCCGGTGTTCAGACCGGTGTCGTGGTCGTTGGCGCGCTTATGGTCCATGCTGGAGACCATGGGCTTGACCACCTTGCCGTCCGTAAAGCTCAGCACGCTGACCTCCGGCCCGGTGAGGAACTCTTCCACCACCACATGGTTGCCGGATGCGCCGAACTTTTTGTCCAGCATGATCTCCTTAACGCCGTCGGCGGCCTGCTGCTCGTTTTCGCAGATGAGCACGCCCTTACCCAGTGCAAGGCCGTCTGCCTTGATGACCACCGGGTACTTACCCTCGGCACGGATGTAATCCATGACCTTGGCAGGGTCATCGAAGGTCTCGTACTTTGCGGTGGGGATGCCGTATTTCTTCATCAGGTCCTTGGAGAACACCTTGGAAGCCTCGATACGGGCAGCGGCCTTGTCCGGGCCGAAGGCGGGGATGCCCACCTTTGCCAGCGCGTCCACCATGCCCAGTGCAAGGGGGTCGTCCTGTGCCACCACAACGTAATCGAACTTTTCTTCCACTGCAAAGCCCACCATGGTATCCACATCGGTGGCCTTGATGTTTTTGCACTTAGCGTCATAGCTGATGCCGCCGTTGCCCGGTGCGCACCAGATCTCGCCGCAGTCGGGGCTCTTTTTCAGTGCCTTGATGATGGCGTGCTCGCGGCCGCCGCCGCCCACTACCAAAATTTTTTCAGCCATATCATTCACCTTCCCGTTTTTGATCTGCCCGCGTATGCGGGCATCCTCTGAAGGCTTCCCCCTCTGGGGGAAGCTGTCTGCGCAGCAGACTGATGAGGGGCAGCTTCCATGCGCCCTCATCCGGCTCTTACGCGCCACCCGTTCCCCGCTCTGTCGCTACCGCGACATCTCTCCCCGGCCGGGGAGAGTCTTTCCCGTCCGGGGGAAGGCTTTTGCTGCGTTGCTCCTGTGCAGAGGAAAATCAGTGATGGAACAGCCGCAGGCCGCAGAAGGCCATGGCGATGCCGTACTTGTTGCAGGTGTCGATAACCTGCTGGTCGCGGATGGAGCCGCCGGGCTGCACGATGGCAGTCACGCCGGAACGGCGGGCGCGCTCGATGTTGTCGCCGAAGGGGAAGAAAGCGTCCGAGCCAAGGCACACGCCGGTCACCTTGCTAAGGTAGGCCTTCTTTTCCTCGGCGGTCAGCGGCTCGGGCTGGCGGGTGAAGGTCTCTGCCCAGACGTCATCACCAATGACGTCCTCCGGGGTATCGCCGATGTAAACATCAATGGCGTTGTCGCGGTTGGGCTTTGCCACATCGTCACGGAAGGGCAGGTTCAGCACCTTATCCATGTGGCGCAGCTGCCAGTTGTCGGCCTTCTGACCGGCCAGTCGGGTGCAGTGGATGCGGCTCTGCTGGCCGGCACCCACGCCGATGGTCTGACCATTGTAGGTGTAGCACACGCTGTTGGACTGGGTGTACTTCAGGGTGATAAGAGCAATGATGAGGTCGCGCTTCTGCTCCTCGGTCACACTCTTATTCTCGGTGACCCAGTTGTTCAGCATGGTGTCGGCGTTGATGACCAGCTCATTGCGGCCCTGCTCGAAGGTGATGCCGTACACCTGCTTGTGCTCGATGGGAGCGGGCTGATAAGCGGGGTCGATGGCAACCACATTGTAGTTGCCCTTCTTTTTGCCGGACAGAATGGCCAGTGCCTCCGGCTCGTAGCCCGGGGCGATGATGCCGTCAGAGACTTCGTGCTGAATCAGCTTTGCGGTGGGCACATCGCAGATGTCAGACAGGGCGATCCAGTCGCCAAAGGAGGACATCCGGTCTGCGCCGCGGGCGCGGGCATAGGCACAGGCCAGCGGGGAAAGCTCGGTCTCCGGGGCAATGTGGTACATCCGGCGCTCCACCTCGGTCAGGGGCAGACCCAGTGCTGCGCCCGCCGGGGAAACGTGCTTGAAGGAGGCCGCTGCGGGCAGACCACAGGCGGTCTTTAACTCCTTGACCAGCTGGATGGAGTTGAGGGCATCCAGAAAGTTGATGTAGCCGGGCTTGCCGTTCAGCACGGTAACGGGCAGGTCGGAGCCATCTTCCATATAAATGCGGCTGGGCTTCTGGTTGGGGTTGCAGCCGTACTTCAGTGCGAGTTCATTCATTGGTGCATCCTCCTTATATCCTAAGGTTTACTCTTATTCTTCCTCGGCGTCAAGCTTTTTGAGCAGTTCCAGCTCCTCGGGCAGCAGCTCCGGCTCCTCAGGGTCGTCAAAGTCGCTGCACACCGGATCATATTTATTAAAGATCATATCGCCGCTCTCGCCGGTGTCCAGATCGATGACCCGGGCAAACAGGCTCACCTTGTTGTCCAGATTCAGGCTGCTCCACATATCGTGGGCAAAATCACCGATGGTGCGGGGGCAGGCAAAGCGCAAAGGCTCACCTTCAAAGCTGGGGATGGGGTTGCCGTTGTGCTTGTAGGTGCTGATGAAGTGGCCCTCGCCTGCAACAGGCTGGGGGTAATCAAAGAAATAGCGCTGCACGCTGTCACCGTTGCCGTCGGCAGACTTGAGGATGCTCATCTGGTAGCTGCCGTCGGCGTACACCACAGCGGAGATGCGGGGGGTGTAGTTGGGACCGTCCGGCTCAAAGGTGCGGGTGCGCAGGGCGTCGGCAAAACTCTTGCCCTGGCTCATCAGGTCGTAGATGGTATCGGTCTGGTCGCCGTTGGTCACAATGTGGGTCTTGCCAAGGGTCAGCACCGGGTTATAAATGATCAGGCTGGGATCTTCCAGCTTTGCGGGGTCGGCTGCAACGGTGCAGATGCCGCCGCGCTCAGGCACAGGGTCAAACACGCGGTTGCGGCTGGTCTCGCTGCGTCCCATGATAAAGTAGCCGATAAACATCTGCCGTCCGTCCGGTGCCATTGCCACAGCAATGCCGCGGCCGGGGTACTCGTTGGAGGCCAGATACTCGTTCAGGTTGATCTTTTCCATTGTTGTTCTCCCTTGCATTTTTGTTTTCAAAGAGCAACTCTCGGTTCCCCCTTTGGGGGAGCTGGCGCGTCAGCGCCTGAGAGGGCGAACCTCTTTGCGGAGGCAACTTCCCCGCCCTCTCCGTCACGGCTTACGCCGTGCCACCTCTCCCAAAGGGAGAGGCAAGAACAACGCTCTGCAAGCTTTCAGCAGATCTCTCCGCTGCACACCATAGCCACCGCCTTGGGCAGCAGCTTCCATTCAGCCTGCTCCATCACCCGCTTCTGCAGCACCTCGGGAGTGTCGCCGGGCAGGATGTCCACGGCCTTTTGCAGCAGGATGGGCCCGCCGTCGCACTCCTCGTTGACAAAGTGGACGGTAGCGCCGGTCACCTTGCAGCCACGAGCCAGTGCGGCTTCGTGGGGGCGCAGACCGTACATTCCCGGCCCGCAGAAGGAAGGGATCAGCGCCGGGTGCACGTTCAGGATGCGGCGCGGGTAAGCCGCGATGACACTGGGGCCCAGCACGGACAGAAAGCCCGCCAGCACCACCAGATCAATCTTGTGCGCCCGCAGTGTTTCCAGCAGCGCAGCGTCAAATTCCTCGCTGGTGGCGTAGTCCTTGCGGCGCACCACACAGCCTTCCACACCCGCCTTTGCGGCGCGTTCCAGCGCAAAGACACCGGGCTTGGAGGCCACTACCAGCGTAATTTTACCATTGGGGTTCTCGCCCCGGGCCTCGCTGTCCAGCAGCGCCTGCAGATTGGTGCCGCCGCCGGACACTAACACGGCAATGTTCAGCACAGCTCCACGCCCTCACCTTCTGCGATGACGCCCAGACGGTAGGCCTCCGGCTCGCCGTTGGCGTGCAGGATCTCCAGTGCCTTATCAGCCTGCTCGGCGGGCACGGTGAGCACCATGCCCACGCCCATGTTGAAGGTGTTGAACATATCGTGCTCGGAGATGCCGCCCACCTTCTGCATCAGGTGGAACAGAGCGGGGGTGCGCACATCTGCCTTGTTGATGCGGGCGCAGCAGCCCTTCTTCAGGCTGCGGGGGATATTCTCGTAGAAGCCGCCGCCGGTGATGTGGGAGATGCCCTTGACCTGCACCTCTTCCAGCACCTTCAGCACGGGCTTGACGTAGATCTTGGTGGGAGCCAGCAGCGCCTCGCCAAGGGTCTTGCCGCCCAGCTCAGCGGGGGTGGAGAACAGCACATCGGGGTCGGCGTCGATGTTGAACACCTTGCGCACCAGCGAGAAGCCGTTGGAGTGCACACCGGTGGAGGGCAGGGCGAGGATCACGTCACCGGCTGCCATGGTCTCGTTGCTCAGGATCTTCTCCTTGTCCACAACGCCCACGGTGAAACCGGCCAGATCGTACTCATCCTCCGGCATCATGCCCGGGTGCTCGGCAGTCTCGCCGCCCACCAGAGCGCAATCGGCCTGCACACAGCCCTCGGCCACGCCCTTGACGATGTTGGCGATCTTTTCCGGCACGTTGCGGCCGCAGGCGATGTAATCCAAAAATACCAGTGGCTTTGCACCGGCGCAGATGACATCGTTGACGCACATGGCCACACAGTCGATACCAATGGTGTCGTGCTTGTCCATGATCATGGCCACCTTCAGCTTGGTGCCCACACCATCGGTGCCGGAGATCAGCACCGGGTGCTTATAGCCGGTGCAGTCCAGCTCAAACAGGCCACCAAAGCCGCCCAAGCCGCCGATGCAGTGCTCGTTCATGGTACGGGCGACATACTGCTTCATCAGCTCCACAGAGCGGTAACCGGCGGTAATGTCCACGCCTGCTGCGGCGTAGCTTTCAGAATAGCTCTTTTCCATGTTCTTACTCTCCTAACTTTTTGGCGTCCTTGGGACGGTCGTTCAGGTGACGGTCGTGAATATCGGTAGAAAGCACACTTTCCGGCTCTACGGCATACTCGCCGGTAAAGCAGGCGGTGCAGAAACCACATTTTGCGTTTTTGGCAAGCTGGACAACGTGCTCGTTGGACAAATAGCCCAGCGTATCGGCGCCGATGACCTCGTTGATCTGCTCCAGCGTGCGGCCGGTAGCCACCAGCAGCTTCTGGTCCGGGATATCGGTGCCGAAGTAGCACGGATACTTAAAGGGAGGCGCAGAGACCATAAAGTGCACCTCGGCAGCACCGGCATCCCGCAGCAGCTTGATGATGCGGGCAGAGGTGGTGCCGCGCACGATGGAGTCATCCACCAGCACCACGCGCTTGCCCTTGACGGTGCTGGACACCACGTTCAGCTTGATGCGCACGCTGTTCTCACGCTGCTTCTGGCTGCCCTGAATGAAGGTGCGGCCGATGTATTTGTTTTTGATAAAGCCGATGCCGTAGGGGATGCCGCTCTCCTGCGAGTAGCCCAGCGCTGCATCCAGACCGGAATCCGGCACGCCGATGACCACATCGGCCTCCACGGGGTGCTCCTGTGCAAGGAAGCGGCCTGCCTGCTTGCGGGCCTCGTGCACCGAGCTGCCCTCGATGACGCTGTCCGGGCGGGCGAAGTAGATGAACTCAAACACGCACATCTGGGTGTCCGGGCGGCCGCAGTGATCCTTGATGCTGCGCAGCTCGCCGGTCTTGGTGTCCACCACTACGATCTCGCCGGGCTCCACATCCCGCAGCAGGGCGGCACCGGTGGCATCCAGTGCGCAGCTCTCGCTGGCAAAGACGTAGCCGCCGCCGGGCAGGGTGCCGATGCACAGGGGACGGTAGCCCCGGGGGTCGCGCACCGCGATGAGCTTGGTGGCAGACATGATCACAAGGCTGTATGCGCCCTCCAGCACGTCCATGGTCTTGCTGATGGCAGTCTCGATGCTGCCCATGCGCAGACGGTTGCGGGTGATGAGGTAGCAGATGACTTCGGTATCCGAGGAGCCGTGGAAGATGGCGCCCTCGTTTTCCAGCTGGCGGCGCAGCTCCACGGCGTTGGTCAGGTTGCCGTTGTGGCACAGCGCCATGGTGCCGCGGCCATGACGGACGATCATGGGCTGGGCGTTGGCGCGGACACGGGTGCCGGCGGTGGCGTAGCGCACATGGCCGGTGGCCATGTGTGCCGTGGTAGTGGACAGGCTTGCCAGCACCTCCGGGGTGAACACCTCGTTCACAAGGCCCAGATCCCGGTGACCGGTGATCACGCCGTCATCGTTGACGGCAATACCGCAGCTCTCCTGCCCGCGGTGCTGCAGCGCATACAGGGCCGAATAAGCCGCTGCGGCCACATCCTCGGTACCGGCACGGTCGTAGATGCCGAAAACGCCGCACTCCTCATGCAGCGGATATGCAAAATCAGACATTGGTTCTCCTTTACAGCTCGTTCAGTTCGTTCTGCAGCTTTTCTTCCTTGGCTGCGATCTGCTGTGCCATGGATACGCGCTCAGCCTCCAGCTTTTCAGCCAGTGCGTCATCGCTCAGGGCCAGAATTTCAGCAGCCAGCCATGCGGCGTTCTTGGCACCGTTCAGCGCCACGGTTGCCACCGGGATGCCGCTGGGCATCTGCACGGTAGCCAGCAGCGCGTCCAAGCCATCCATCGCGCCGCCCTTCATGGGGATGCCGATGACCGGCAAGGTGGTGTTGGCGGCAAAAGCACCTGCCAGATGTGCTGCCATGCCTGCTGCGCACAGGATGACGCCAAAGCCGTTGGCCTTTGCGTTTTTTGCAAAGGCTGCTGCCTCGGCGGGGGTGCGGTGTGCCGAAAGGATGTGCGCCTCAAAGGGGATGTCCAGCGCCTTCAGCTGGGCGCAGGCACCTTTGACCACCGGCCAATCGCTGTCCGAACCCATGATCACTGCCACTTTACGAACCATTTTCCAAAGCCTCTCTTTCTCAACTGTCCAACAAGACCGACAAACAAAAAAGGCTGCGGTACACCTGTACCACGGCCTTTATTTCCTGTTTTTCTGTCCGCGCATTTTGCACAAGGTTGCACCATGCCCCTGATTGCAGTGAATGTGACCCCATTCCATGCGACCCGGCACCAGCAGCATCATTGAAGTTTCCCTCCGCAGTTTCCTGTGCAAGCGTTTTTTCAGGCGGCGATGCAAGCCCGTTTTTTGGGGCATCGTCCCTGTACTAGATACAGTTTACGGCAAAAAAACCACTTTGCAAAGAGCGTTTGGGCAAATTCTCCCTTGTGTTCCCATGCCGTCAAAAAACTTTCGAAAGTTTTGTGCAGTTTCGCCATCCTTTTTCTTTTTAAGTATGACTTATGCGGCAGGTATATTTTATGTAAAGGCTGTGTTGATGTATCCCAGATATCGCGCCGGATTTTTAAAAAATGATCTTTGCGGTGGCGGCGCGTGCAGCGCGGATCAGATCCGCCGGGGCGCAGCACACCTGCGTACCGATGCGCCCGCCGGAAACGTAGACCTTCTGCTGGGTCAGCACGCTTTCGTCAAAGACGGTGCGGTACTGCTTTTTCATGCCCACCGGGCTGCAGCCGCCCCGCACATAACCGGTGACCTTGTTGATATCCGCCACATGGATCATCGCCACGCTCTTTTCGCCCACGCTGCGGGCAGCGGCCTTTAAGTCCAGCTCTGCCGCCACCGGAATGACGAACACAAAATAGTTTTTGCTGCTGCCCTGCGTTACCAGCGTCTTGTAAACACAGGCGGGGTCCTCACCTATGCTGGCGGCTACGGTCACGCCGTCCACCGCCACCCCCTCCTCGTGGGGGTACTCGTGGGCGGTATAGGCCACCTTTTCCCGTTCCAGAATGCGCATTGCGTTGGTTTTAGCTTCTTTTCCCATTGTTATTCCCTCTTTGATTCTATTGAACCCTCTCAGGCCGCTTCGTGTCCAGCTCCCCCGAAAGGGGGAGCTTATGCGCGGTAACCGGCAGATTCTCTTTCCCCGGGAAATAATACCCCATGGAAAGCAGTAAAAAGCTCGACCTTTGGGTGCGCAGTCATTGCACAACAATGACTGCGCGGGTTCTTTTCTTTTTTATTCTACCACTTTTTCGGAAAAAATTCAAAATTTCTCTTGACTTCAGTTTCGTGAAGTGATATCATAGCGTCACGTACTTCAGAGTACTGAAGTTTGACACTGCAAGCTGCGGCAAAGGAGCCGGTCTCCCTCGCCGTTTCACAGGATAGAAAAAGGCAAAGGAGACAAAACACTATGATCATCGTACTCAAACAGGATGCACCCGACGTACAGGTGCGCGAGTTCTGCCACGAGCTGGAGGATATGGGCCTGCAGATCAACGATTCCAAGGGCAGCGACACCCATATTCTGGGTCTGATCGGCGATACCAAGGCCATTGCGGAAAGCTGGGTTCTGGCAAACCCGGTGGTGGAGACCTGCCGCCGCGTGTCCGAGCCTTACAAAAAGGCCAACCGCAAGTTCCACCCGGACGACAGCGTTATCGACGTAGAGGGCGTCAAGATCGGCGGCGGCAACTTTGCGGTCATCGCAGGGCCGTGCAGCATTGAGAGCGAGGAGCAGATCACCTACTGCGCCCAGCGGGTAAAGGCGGCGGGCGCTTCCCTGCTGCGCGGCGGCGCCTTCAAGCCCCGCACCTCTCCCTACTCCTTTCAGGGTATGCGCAGCGAGGGTCTGGACCTGCTCAAGCTGGCGCGCCGTGCCACCGGTTCGCCCATTGTGACCGAGATCATGAACACCGAGCACCTGCCCCTGTTTGAAAACGTGGACCTCATTCAGGTAGGTGCCCGCAATATGCAGAACTTTGAGCTGCTTAAGGCCGTTGGCCGCCAGAAAAAGCCGGTGCTGCTCAAGCGCGGCCTTGCCAACACGCTGGAAGAGTTCGTGATGAGCGCCGAGTACATCATGGCCGAGGGCAACGAGAACGTCATTCTGTGCGAGCGCGGCATCCGCACCTTTGAGACCAGTATGCGCAACACGCTGGACCTTGCCGGTGTGGTCATGCTGCACAAGATGACCCACCTGCCGGTGGTGGTGGACCCCAGCCACGCCTGCGGCCACGCATGGATGGTGCCGGAGCTGGCGAAAGCTGCGGTCGCTGCCGGTGCCGATGGTCTGATGATCGAGGTGCACAACAACCCCGCCAAGGCCAAGTGCGACGGCGCACAGAGCCTGACCCCCGACCAGTTCGATGAACTGATGCAGTTCATCGGCAAAGAGGTGGAGTTCTTCGGCAAAAAAATGAACTGAGCCTTCTCCGTCCGCTCCCCCGCAAGGGGGAGCTTTTTTGTATGCACCGGCGGTTTTTCATTTTCTTTTCACGGGTTTTATGGTATACTATAGTGTATTTTGAAAAAACGCTGCCGAAAGAGGTTTTAAAGATGAAAGCACACATTGCACGCAACCAGAACGCCGGGGTGCCGCTGGCGCTGGGCTGGAACCTTTCCCCCGCCGACCGGGGCAAGCTGGAGGGCATGGCACCCGCCTTTGGCATGAAGCTGCTGCCCATTGCCCCCGCCGATGCCGGCAAGACCGTTGCCCAGCTGCTGGGCGAGGTGGAGGTAAAAGCCCCCAGAACGCTGGTGCTGGAGCCGGGCGCCTATCCCCCGGCGCTGGTGCTGGCAAACTTCCGCGATAAGGACGTGGACACCCTGCTGGACCTGATGCGGCAGGCACAGGTGACCATCCCCCTCAAGGCGGTGGTCACCCCCGCAAACCGCAACTGGATGTTTGCAGACCTGCTGGCGCATTTGCAGGAGGAGCACACCGCCTTTACCGCCGCAAAGGAGAGCCAGACCGTATGAAGAGCCGCATCACCCGCATGACCGCTGCACTGCTGGCGGCGGTACTGAGCTTTAGCCTGCTGGTCGGCTGCAAGCCCAAAAAGGAGCTGACCCGGTACACCACCATCTTTTATGATGTGTTCGACACGGTAACACAGGTCATCGCCTACTGCGAGAGCGAGGAAGAGTTCAACACTCAGATGCAGGCGCTGCATCAGGATCTGATCGTCTACAACCAGCTCTACGATATCTACAACGACTACGATGGCGTTGTGAACGTCAAGACCATCAACGAAAACGCCGGGAAAGCCCCGGTACAGGTAGATGACCGCATCCTCTCCATGCTGGAGCTGGCGCGGCAGATGTACGACCTGACCGGCGGCAAGATCAACATTGCCATGGGCAGCGTGCTGGGCATCTGGCACGACCACCGCGAAGCCGCCGAGAAAGACGCTTCTGACGCCGACAACACTCTGCCCACACAGGAAGAGTTGGAAGCCGCTGCACAGCACTGCGATATCAACGACCTTGTCATCGATGAGGATGCCAAAACGGTCTATCTGTCCGACCCGGAGATGTCGCTGGACGTGGGCAGCGTGGGCAAGGGCTACGCAGTGGAGATGGTCTGCCGCGCCGCCGAAGCCCGGGGCCTGACCAGCGCACTGGTGAGCGTAGGCGGCAACCTGCGCGCCATCGGCACAAAGCCGGACGGCAGCCAGTGGACGGGCGGCGTAGAGGACCCGTGGAACGCTTCGGAGGTGTATACCAACACCAACTCCATCTTCGGCTCGCCCATCAACATGAGCGACCTTGCACTGGTGACCAGCGGCGACTACCAGCGCTACTTTGTGGTGGACGGCAAGCGCTATCACCACATCATCGATCCGAACACCTTGTGGCCCGCTGCCTACTACAACGGCGTCACCGTGCTGTGCCCGGACTCCGGCATGGCAGACTGCCTGACCACTGCTCTGTTCTGTATGCCGCTGGAAGAAGGACAGAAGCTGGTGGAATCGCTGGACGGCGTAGAGGCCATGTGGTGCACACCTGACAAGCAGGCCACCACCTCCAGCGGCTGGGACAGCCACCTGAAAAAGTAAGCTTTGCTGTTTTGCAGGCGAACTATTTAAAATGGCCTCTGCGTGCGCTTTGGCCATCATCAGCGGAAAATCTATTTTTAATTTCGGAATAGCGGAGCGTCTGCGGACGCTCCGCTATTCCCTTTTCACGGAAATTTTTCTTATGCAAAAAGGCTGCCGCACGGAATGTGCAGCAGCCTTTTGTTTTATTTATCCGGTTATCCCGTCTAGCATCACTCCACGATGATGCTCTTGCCGGTCATCTCGGCGGGGACGGGCAGGCCGATATAGGGCAGCATGGTGGG
>ENA-ORNT01000753-ORNT01000753.1-human-gut-metagenome-genome-assembly--contig:-NODE-753-length-23154-cov-4.155548_pt1 | contig 23154 bp, 30 predicted proteins | sample MGYA00242120_ERZ509032 | MGnify/ENA primary metagenome ERZ509032 (study PRJEB26280, sample SAMEA2338729) | human gut metagenome | biome: human gut; feature: human-associated habitat; material: faeces...
TGTCTGATCGCATTGCGGTTATGAATCACGGTGAAATTCAGCAGATCGGTACGCCAAAAGAATTGTATTTGCGTCCGCAGAACACGTTCGTTGCAAATTTTGTAGGCAGCTCCAATTTTGTTCCTGCAAAAATTTTTACAGACGGAAACCGCCGCGGGGTCACATTTGAAAATGGAACTCGCGTTGACATGGATAATCTGGATGCGTCGGTTGTAAATGGGCAGTCCGTAATTGTCTCTATCCGTCCGGAAGAGTTTGTACTGGCCCCGACCGGCATTGAGGCGACGGTAAAGGACAGCGCCTTCCTCGGAATGAACACGCATTACTTTGCGGAGCTGGCTACCGGCGAGGATGTAATTATTGTGCAGGAGTCCACATTTGCAAACGAGGTGCGTAAGGGGTCTGTGATCCATCTGAATGTAAAGAAAGAAAAAATCAATATCTTTACAGAAGACGGTGCCAGAACGCTGATTTGTTGATAGGTGGCTGCTATGAAGAGGGCAAAAAGAATCGATCCCTGGATCATGGTAAGCGTGGTCATTTTAGCGCTCTACCTATTGTTTTTGATCTACCCGATGTTTAATGTTCTGGGAAGATCTGTTGTAGAAGATGGAAAGCTTACGCTGAAATACTTCATTACATTTTTCTCGCAGGAATACTATATTTCTACGCTTTGGAACAGCTTCAAGGTTTCCATTGCTACGACTGCCGTATCCCTTATTCTTGGCATTCCGCTCGCATACTTTTACAACATCTATGAAATTCACGGGCGAAAGCTGCTCCAGATGGTTATCGTCCTCTGCACGATGTCCGCCCCGTTTATTGGCGCCTACGCATGGATCCTTCTCCTTGGAAATAATGGCGTCATTACAGCTTTCCTGAAAACCGCACTCAATATAAAAATCCCCAGCATTTATGGCTTCAGCGGCATCCTTCTGGCAATGTCTACCCGGCTTTTCCCACTGGCGTTTATGTACGTTTCCAGTGCGATGCAGAATATCGACAATACCTTGCTGGAAGCGTCTGCAAATCTCGGCTGCACCGGCTTCAAGCGTTTCTGGAAGATCGGCATCTCTCTGTGTATGCCTTCCATTCTTGCGGCAGCCTTGATGATTTTCATGCGTGCATTTGCCGACTTCGGCACTCCGCTGATGATTGGCGAAGGCTATCGGACCTTCCCGGTCGAAATCTATAATCAGTTCGTTGGTGAAACTGGAACAAACGAAAATTTTGCGGCTGCGATCAGTGTCATTGCCGTTATCATTACGGCCATCATTTTCCTGATCCAAAAATTTGCCAACAGCAAATTCCAATTCACAATGAATGCGCTGCATCCGATCAGCAGGAAAAAGGCAAAACCGCTTGCAAACGTTCTGATCCATATTTATGCCTATGGTCTCGTCGGAATATCCATGCTCCCGCAGCTATACCTGATTTATACTTCGTTCCGCAACAGCTCCAAATCCGGCATTGCTTTCGTGGATGGCTACTCTCTGATGAATTATGAGAAGGCGTTTGCCCGCATGAACAATACGATCTTCAACACTATCTTCATCGGCGTGACCACGTTGATCGTTATCGTTTTGTTTGCGATACTAATCGCATATCTGGTCGTGCGGCGAAAGAGCTTCCTGAACAATGCCATCGATACGGTATCCATGCTTCCGTATATTATTCCCGGCTCCGTTGTTGGTATTGCGTTGATCGTAAGCTTCAAATCCGGTTGGCTCACCTTAACGGGTACTGCCGCGATCATGATCATTGCAATGTGTATTCGCCGTATCCCATATACGATTCGAAGCAGCGTCGCCACGTTGCAGCAAATTCCGCTTAGTATCGAGGAAGCCGCGATCAGTCTTGGAACCTCAAAGCCGAAAACCTTTTTCCGTATCACCGTGCCGATGATGAGCAGTGGTATTATTGCCGGTGCAATTCTGAGCTGGGTTTCTGTTATTACAGAATTGTCCTCGTCCATTATGCTTTATAGTGTAAAAACAACGACATTGACGATTATGGTCTATGCTTTGGTAAATCGCGGAACTTATGGTCAAGCTGCTGCCGTTGCTTCAATTCTGACGGTACTTACAATCCTTTCCCTTACGCTTTTCAATAAGATTTCAAAATCAGACAATATCACAATGTAAAAGAAGGATGATTATGAGCTTCAAAAATAAAACAGCTGTAATTACTGGCGCTGGGAGTGGTATAGGAAAGTCTCTCGCACAGCGTTTCGCTAAAAACGGTGCAAATGTTGTTATGCTTGACATTCACAAGGATGTGGTTCAAGCTGCCGCAGACGAAATCGTGGCGAACGGCTATAGTGCGATTGCGGTTCCCACCGATGTAACAAACAGAGAAATGGTTTTCCATGCGGCCGATCAAGCTGTTCAGACTTTCGGTGAGATCGATATTTGGGTAAACTGTGCTGGATATTCAAAAATTCTCCCATTTTTGGATTGCACACAGGATATTTGGGATCGCACAATCGCAATCAACCTTACCGGAACATTCTTGGGCTGCCAAGCGGCTGTAACAAAGATGAAAGGCCATGGTGGATCAATTATCAACTTCTCTTCGCAGTCCGGTAAGAAAGGCACTAACAATTATGAAGCATACTGTGCAAGTAAATTCGGCATTCGCGGACTGACGCAGTCTGTTGCTGTTGAATTTGCTTCGGAAAAAATTCGCTGCAATGCAATTTGCCCCAGCGTCGTTCAGACACCGATGTGGGACGCACAGTTGTCTGATTATGCAAAAAAACGGCATATTGCTGACAGCGATGTAATGCCGCGCTTTATCCATAACACTCCGCTTGGACGCCTTTGCGAATATGATGATATTTGGAATCTTGTAGAGTTCCTGTCCAGCGATTTGTCTTCGTATATGACTGGCCAGTCGTTGAACCTGACTGGCGGCGCGTGTATGGACTAAGCGTATATTTTCCAAATAAACAATCGAACTCTGTGAGGAACTGGCAGCTAACAGAATAGTACGTTAGCTGCCAGTCTTTATATGAAAAGAAAGCAAACTGAGCGATATACTGCGGCGCATATGAACGCTTCGATCACCAGAGCAGAGTTTGTCCACATCTTCCACGGCGCGGAAAGCACCTACAAAGCGATCAATCAGGTCGCGGACGGTGCGATCCCCGACGTGAAGAGCGGCGATGCGTTTGCGTCCGATATCTACGAGTTCTACCGTGCCGGTATCCTGACGGGTTCCGACGCGAAGGGCACGTTCCATCCGGCAAGCAGCATCAAGCGCAGCGAGGTTGCGACCATCCTGCTCAGAATGTTCGAAGCCGCTGCAAGAGTTTCTATTGATCTTCCCTAAGCAGTAATGATCCGGCCCCGGATGGATCTTCCGTCCGGGGCCAAGAAAAAACGGGTCTGTTCTCCGGAACTTTTGATAACGACAGTACGTTCCCCGCACGGCACAGAATAGGACCGTCTGGCGGAGCCTGAATATAGAAATAAAGTGGAAAGGAGCGCTGTTATGAAGCGCAGTGAAATCAACAAAGCGTTGAAAGAGCTCGAGGCTATGTGCGCACAGGAGCATTGCTACCTGCCGCCTTTTTGCCATTTTACGCCTGAGGAATGGGAAAGCAAGGGGCACGAATACGACGAAGTGCGCGATTGCATGCTCGGCTGGGATATCACGGATTATGGTCAGGGCGACTTTGACCACTTCGGTTTTTCGCTTATCACGATTCGCAACGGAAATCGTGCCATGCCGGACAAGTATCCGAAGGTCTATGCGGAAAAGCTGCTGTATCTGAGGGAAGGGCAGTACGCACCGAACCATTTCCACTGGTTCAAGACTGAGGACATCATCAACCGCGGCGGCGGCAACGTATTGATCCGGGTGTACAATCGTCTTCCGAATGAAGAAATCGATTATGAATCTGACGTGGAAGTCCACACCGACGGCAAAAGCTATACCGTTCCGGCCGGAACGCAGATCCGGTTGAAACCGGGTGAAAGCATTTTCGTTTATCAGGGGCTGTATCATGATTTTTCGGTTGAGCCCGGCACTGGTCCCGTCCTGCTGGGCGAGGTCAGCCAGTGCAACGACGACAACACCGACAACCGCTTCAATCCGCCGGTTGGCCGTTTTCCGAAGATCGAGGAAGATGAGCCGCCTTACCGGCTGCTTTGCAATGAGTATCCGGCGGCAAAAGACTGACGGATGCTGACGCTGCAAAATGAAAACCTGACGCTGTGCGTCGATCCGTTCGGCGCGCAGATGATGGAGCTTGGCTCCAAACAAGGAACACAATTTCTCTGGAACGGCGACAAACAATACTGGCCGGACCGCGCGCCGGTGCTGTTTCCGTATGTTGCGCGCCTGACAGATGGCTGCTATACGCTCTGCGGCGAACGTTATTCGATGGATATCCACGGATTTGCAAAGGATTCTGTTTTCACTATCGAAGAGCAGTCTTCCGATTCTGTTACGTTCTGTCTGCGGCAGACACCGGAAACGCTGCGGCAGTATCCGTTTCGCTTTACATTCCGGGTACGCTATGCGCTGCGCGGCTGGACGGTCCATGTGACGTATTCCGTCTGCAATGAGGACGAAAAAGAGCTGCCGTTCGGCATCGGCGGACATCCGGGATTCCGGGTTCCGCTGACCGGCAGCACTGGCTTTGAAGACTATAAACTGTGCTTTTCGCAGCCATGTCTGCCAGACCGTATTGGCTTTACCGGAGACTGCTATCTCAACGGCCAGACAGAATGCTTCCCGTTGGAAGACGATACGACCATCCGCCTGCGTCACGAGCTGTTCGATGAGGATGCGATCGTGCTGAAAAATATGGCACGGTGCGTGAGCCTATGCTCAGAGAAAACGGGCAAATCGGTGACCGTAGCCTATCCGCAGATGCCGTATCTCGGTATCTGGCATATGCCGCACACGGATGCGCCGTATGTCTGCATTGAGCCGTGGGCGTCGCTTCCGTCGCGGCAGGACGTGGTGGAGGAGCTGAGCTGCAAGAGCGATCTTATCCATCTTGCGCCGGGAGCAAAGTATGAGAATCAATGGAGCATTACAATTACGGAGGAAAAAGAATGTATGATGTAGTTGCGCTTGGTGAGCTTTTGATCGACTTTACGACGCAGTCTATCGACTCGGACGGCTATCCCACAATGGCCGCGCATCCGGGCGGGGCCCCGGCGAATTTCCTTGCGGCGATCGCCAAATTCGGCGGGAAGGCGGGGATGCTCGGCAAGGTGGGCACGGACACGTTCGGCAAACTTCTGACCAATACGCTGCGGGGCGCGGGGATCGAGACGAAGGGACTTGTGGCGGCGGACGATGTGTTCACAACGCTGGCGTTCGTGACGCTGGACGAAAACGGCGACCGCGAATTTGCTTTCGCGCGCAAGCCCGGCGCGGACACGCAGCTTCGCTTTGACGAGCTGGATCTTTCGCTCATCGACGAGACGCGCGTGTTCCACTTCGGGACACTCTCACTCACAGACGAGCCGGCCCGGACAACGACATACCGTGCCGTGGAGTATGCAAAGACACATGGGAAGCTCGTCACCTACGATCCGAACCTGCGCAAGCCGCTGTGGAACGATCTCAATGAGGCGAAGGAGCAGATGCTCTGGGGCCTCCGGCAGGCCGATGTGGTGAAGATCAGCGATGAGGAGGTCGAGTTCCTGTTCGGCCTCGGCGTGCAGGACGGCGCACAGTATATTCTTGACCACTATCCGGTGAAGCTCGTGTTTGTGACGTGCGGCGCGGACGGCTGCTGGTTCCAGAACTGCAGCGCAAGCGGCCATGTGGACAGCCTGAAGGGCATCACGGTCGTGGACACGACCGGCGCGGGCGACATCTTCGGCGGCAGCGCCGTGTGGAAGCTGCTCCAGACCGGAAAAGCGCCGGAAGCTCTGGATGAGGCGGAGCTGCGCGTGATCGTGTCGTTTGCCTGCAAAGCTGCGGGACTTTCCACAACGAAGCATGGCGGCATTTCGAGTGTGCCCGATTCTATATCTTAGACCATAATAGTTACCGAAGTTGACACTCGGATAAATCCTCCTTCCAGAGAAAACCGGAAGGAGGATTTTGTATATACTGGAATTTAATATTCCGTTTAGCACATTGCTACTGTGAAATAAGGAGACAAGCATACCCCAGTGAAGGAGAGAAAGCATCCATGCTGGGCATTGGAGAGTTTTCTCGTTTTATCCATACAGCAAAGCCTTTCTGAGTTATCATTTCCATATGCAGTCGATTATTTGTGCAAGCATGAAACCGACTGTGACTATTTACGTTTTTTTAGACCAAACCGATGCAGAAATCCTCCCGTATACCGTCCTGTTCGCCAGAAAACAGACGGATACGGAGGGTGAATCATGCAATATAGAAATGACGGAAGCCGTGAAGAATATCAGATTCAGAACCAATTTACCGCCTATCTTCAAGTCGCGCTGAAGCGGAGAAAGAATGCCTACCTTTCTCAGCGTCACAGACAGCAACAGCATGAACGACCGATGGAACCTGACCGGCAGCCCATCTCGGCAGAAGCATGGGAAGATGAATACTTCCGAAGAATGGAGCTGCTGATGGAGTACAGAGCAGTCCTCGAAGCACTTGACCAGCTTCAAAAGCGTGAACGATATATTCTGCTGGCGAGAATTCTGGAGGAGCGCTCGTTTACCGAGCTCGCACAGGAATTACAGATTGGATATAAAGGCGCGGCTGCGATCTATTATCGCGCACTGAGCTGCATTCGGGAGAAACTGGAGGAGGAAACATGAATTTCTACGAGCTTCTGATTCTTGCCAAAAGCGGAGATGACCTCGCGAACGAGAAAATTCTGGCAATGTACCAACCATTACTGACCAAGGAATCCGTTATTGACGGTGTATGGGATGAAGATCTGTATCAAGAGCTTTGCATCCAGCTTTTCCTTTGCATCCGTAAATTCCGTATGTGACCTGTTTCATCTGCGAGGAGCGCCCTTCGGGGCGCTCTTTTCTGTATAGAAAAAATGCTGCCGGAACGTAAGCCGGCAGCATTTTTGACGATTTGTGGTTTTTGCAATCAGCGGCAGGAACTTAGCAGCGCCGTCGTCTTCAGGCTGGCGCCCATCAGGTCGCGCTGGGCCTCTCTGGACATCTGACAGGTCGGCGTCAAAAATGCCAGCGCTTTCTGAATCTGCTTGAGATCGGCGGCAGACACCCGGCCTGTGCGCAGATGCTCCAGCACGCGGGTATAAGAATCCTTCAGTGCGGCGGATACAGCCGGACGAAGAAAGTAGTTGGAAATCAACCCGCCAATCAAAGCGGCTTCGTTGTCGGTGTACTGCATGATGTGCCTCCTTGTCGTGGTGTCAAACAAACGAGAGTATGATACCACAAGCTGCTGGGGCTGGCTATACGCGAAGTGACGAAATATGCGATAAAAAATCGGCACAATTCGGACTTGACATTGGCCATGGTATAAGAAGACCGTGCGGCTTTTTGAAACCGCACGGTCGCTGCTATTATTCCATTCAAAAGAGATGGTCAATGATGACTATGGGAGATAGGGTATTGGTTTTCACGCCTGCAGCAGCCAACCATAACCTTTGCGGCAATTCAGTATGTAATCGACATAGACCGTATCATCCTGAATCTGATAAAGAATCAGATACCAATTCGCAACAAACATCTTGTGATATTTGTTCGCCGGCATGAAGTCGGCTTCAAAAAATGGATAACGGTGCGGCAGTTTGGAAAGGCTGTGGATCTCTCGGATGCGCTGCGTTTTCTTTTCAGGCGCTGCGTCCTTGCTCACGTTGGCAAGGAACCGGATATGCGATGCAAGCATCCGTTTCGCGCGGTCAGGAACAATGACGGTCTAGGTCTGTTCTTTTGCCATGGCATCAGGCTCCTGCAATCACACTGTCCAGATACGCATCCAATTCATCGACGGTGCAGCCGGTTCTGCCCGCAAGCCGGTCTTCCTCCACAGCCAGAAGTTCTTCACGGAGTTTCAGCATTTTCTCCCGGCGATTGAAGGATTCAATATCCATGACGACCAGATCGCCCTCGCCGTTTTTGGTCAGATAGACCGGTTCTGCCGTTTTTCTGCACAGTTCTGCGATTTCATTGTAGTTCTGGCGAATAGCCGCCGACGGACGAATATTCATACTCTCGCCTCCATATAGCATGATTTTGATTTCATTACATCCTAATTATGCTATCTTGTCAACCGGCCTCTCCAGCATCCAGTATCACTCCAACAGCTTCGCGTAATTCCGGCGGGCATAGACCACTCTGGCAATCGTCACGCGCTTTTCTGTCTCGGACACCCAGTAAAGCATCATGTAGTTCTCAACGAGCAGCTTGCGATACTCATGCTTTAACGGACGCAGCGGCGCATAGGCTGGCTGCGCATCTGCATCGATCACCATCAGATACTCCTCGGTGAGATGCTCATAGCGCCAGCTTGCGTGTAAAAAATGCTGTAACAGCGCACGGGAAAACTCCATGCTGAACGAGCGCGTCTGGTCGGAGTCCTCCGGGATCAGATCGGGAAAGTCTGTCGTGGCTGCGGAAAGCGCATCCAGCAGAGCATGAAGCTCCGGGATGGAGAACCTTCCGTTTATCGACGCAACGCACCAGTAGTCATAGTCTTCTACCATCCTGCACAGCTGAATCGGACGCTGCAGCAGCGTTGTCAGGTGCTTCGAGAGAATGGATGTGCAATCTTCCCAGCACAGAAGGACTGCGCCAGTGATTCTGGATTGACTCATATAGAACCTCCATTTTGGGCCAGCTGTTCCTGCAGAAATGCAAGCAGCTGGCGTTGATTGTGTTCAAACTGTTCCTGAAATAGCTTGCTCAGGTCATAATTCCAGTAGCGGTAAAACAGAAACTGGAACAGCAAATGATCGATCTGCGCAGGCGTCATCTGCCGGAGCAGCTTGCCGTACTGCCGGATCGCTGCGTAATCGGCTTTCACAAAGCGGCGGGCATCCTTGGAGAAGTTCTCATAGAACCAGTCGCTGACCCGGACGCGGCCTTTGCCGAAGTGATCGGGATAATCTGTGCAGAGAAAATACTCAAAGTCCTTACCGCGCCGCCCTGCATCCACGGTGAATGGGTACAGTCGGCAGGTGCGCGGCCGATGTGCATAGACGCTGCAATGATTCCCGTTCAGGAAAATGCAGTGTTGATCTTCACCTGCGGTGTTCAGCAGGAAAATCGGGAAATACGGTTCCAGCGGCATGGAGTGCGCATATTGTGCGCAGATATCTTCCGGCCTGACGGCTTGCCCTTCGCTTTGAAAATGAAGCGCAAGCAGATAAACATCGTAGGGCTCCAGCATGACCTTGTTTTCCACGTGCCGGCAGCACGCGCCGCACCGTTGGCACTGGAACGCGATCTTCTGATTTCCGGAAACCGGGACGATCTGTTCGTTCATAAAACCTCCTATGGAAAAACCGCAGCCACAAAAATTGTGGCCGCGGTCGGCGGGTCCGGCGGCAATCAGACGGGAGATCGCCGCCGGTGTTTTATTCATGCAGCGACGGCCATCAGAATTGACGCCGCAACTGCCGCTTGAAGTGGAGAAAACCGCACATGGTAGTGGGTATTCAGCGTTTCAAACTTTGCTTCCTGTTCATTTTGCACCTGGATGGACGTGACCAGTGAGGTCAGAATGAACTGCCCTTCGTGGTCGATGAGCGCGCTGCTGCCGACCTTCAGCGGCCGGAGCAGCCGCCCGTGGAGCATCCTTGTGTGCTGATCCTTCATTTTGTCGCCTCCTTCCCATCTCCGCGGAACCGCAGATAGGCGGAATACAGACTTTTGAGCATCCGGCGTACACGCCGCGGGTCGAGATTGTACCGCGCGGCGATCTCCGCAATGCTGTACCCATGCAGGCGCAGCAGCGCAAACGCGGCCTGCTGCGGTGTTCCGCATTTTTGCAGCTCCGAGAAGAAATATGCTTCGGGCAATTCTGCGTCGCAGACGGTCTCTCTGCGGCCGTAAAGCGCGCAGTAGGCTTCCTCTGCCTGCCTGCGCCGGCTCTCTCCGCGCTTCCACGACACAATGCTTTGCTGCATCGCGCGGTAAGCGACGGTGGAGAACGAAAAGCGGCGCAGATAGGCATGGGAACAATAGCGTTCCACAGCGCGCAGGTAGCCCATAACGGCAAGATCGTAATATTCGCCAGGATCATACCGCTGCTCCTGCAAAAACGCATAGACCAGCTTGTGATTCTTTTCGGCAAATCGCATCTGCCGTTTGCTTAGCGGAGCAAGCTTTGTTGATTGCTTTTGTTTAGAGTGGCAGCTCGTCGCGTTCGCCGTCAATGACGCCCGGATAGGAAAAGTGGTCGCCGTTGTCGGCAAGCTCCAAGGGAGCCGTGCCGGTGAGTGATTCCACATCGGAATTGTAGTTCTCCACACGCTGTGCCAGAAGCGATTTGACCTGCTCTTTGAAATTTGCTGCGTAGCTTTTAACAGCCGCAAGACCTTCCCCCTCAAGATCCCGTACCTTTCGGAACGTGGCGACACTGTAGGTATAGCCACCACTTTCCGCGCGTTTCAGACCGATCTCCACGATGGCGGAATAGCTGGGGCGCCGGCGGGCAACAAAGGCGAGGTTCATGAAATCATTGAACGGGCGCAGGCTTGTGGGCGGCAGGGAGAGCTGCAGCGGAAGATACTCGCCGCTGCGCAGCAGATAGATCTGCCGCATATTTTTGCAGGCTTTTCCGCTGCCGTTTGCCGTACTGCCGAATTGGTTGAATGCACAGGCTGCGCAGACGCCGCCCGGTTCACCGTAGCCCTGCTTGCCGTCGAAGGACTGGCAGAATGGCGGCACGTTGTCGTCGTACTCGCTGCCCTCTGGCCAGTAGGCGTTGGCGAGATGGTGATAGAGAATCACGCCGACGAGCTTGCGCTCATAGTCGGGGTTGTCCGGGTCATCGCCGCGAATCTCAAACTGCAGATTTCCGCCGCCGGGGATCTTGACCCGCTGCATGGTCAGCTGTAAGCCTTCCATATCGTCGGCAAGATCCTCACTTGAAAAATCGCTGTCCAGCGCTGTGGGAAGTACAAAATTCTGATACACATCAACTGCGGTGTTATTCTGAATACTCATAAAGAAAACTCCTTTTCAAATTTTACTGTCTGCCGTCATGCGGCAAGTTTTGTGACCTGTGTCTGATTGATCTTTTGCAGCAGCAGCGGCGACATCGTCATCACGCTGTAGCCGATCTCCTCCAGCTTCGTTGCGCGGTCATAGCTTTCAACATCCTGACTGAACCGCGTGACAGCGTTTGCAAGACCGTAGAGCGTAAAGTCTCCGTCTTCAATCAGATGCTGCAAAACACCCTTGCCTTCTTCCTCTAAGATACCGAAGCTGGAACCGGCGAGCTTGACAAGACCGGGCAGGTCCTGCGTGTTGAGCTGCGCCTGCTTGCTTTCCCGCATCCGCTCCAGAACCGTCGAGAATCTGGCTTCGTCAACGGCAGCGCGCACAGTGTCCTGAATCTTCAGGACAAATGTACGATCCTCGGCGTCCAGCGTCTGCTGGGAATAGAGGGCGAAGTTTACATCCGTGGTGTTCACGCGGCCGATGTGCGCCCGGCGGGTGCCGGCTTCATTTACAACCATGCCGTTGGAGCATACCAGCCGGTAAATGAGTGGCTGAATGTTGACGGCACCAAGTCCTGTCTCGCTGTTGGAGATCATAATGCCGGCCTGCACAATATCACCGGGAATAACCTCTGCCTGCAAGCGCGGATTGACAACTTTTAGATACATCCGGTCGTCAGTGATCTCGCAGCTTTCAAAGCGTGCGCCCTCCATTTCGCCAATGATGGGAAGAACAACGCGGGCGATGTCCAGATTGTCGATGCGGCGATAGCGGTTGCTGAGAAACGCTCTGGCCTTGCCGTCCATCGTGCGCAGCAGCTTCTGCTCCGGTTCTTTCTGGAACCAGCGGTTGACGTTGTAGCTCAGAAGCGCGGGATCGCGCTGGAGCATCCGGTCATAATACTTGCTGGGAATGTCCAGATAGGTGCCGATCTGCTGGTGTGCGGTCTGCTGAATTTCCAGTGGCTCGATCTGGTCGATACCCTCGCGGTCGAGCACACGGATCACAGGGCTGTCGCCATATGTATCCATGTACAGACGGTCGGTTGCGACCAGATAGTCTGCCTTTGCCTCCTGCTGGCGCAGGATCTCGCGGCTCACATCCTGAATACTGCGTCCGCTTTTCATTCGTGTTTTCGCTCCCTTCTAAAAAATTACCATGATACGGCGATCTCACTGTCATGAACGCTTGCGGTCAGGCCCTCGCTTTCCAGTACCTGTCCCAGACGCGGCCAGTAGACCTTCGGCGGGAATGCGGTCAGATGCTCCTGCGGAACATCCCGCGTGTCGTCGTCTTCGTGGATACACACGCTGCCGTCTTCTTTCAGCGTCAGGCTGCTGTGGCCGCGGGAATCCAGATCGGCGATTACACGCTCCAATACTTCACGTCCCTCCACGTCATACCAGACCTGCGGATCGACCGGCTGCTGGTTCGGCGGCGTCGGCGCATCCATACGCGGCTGCACCGGCACGACCTTCAGGAGATTACAAGAGAGATTCCCGTTGCGGTCGATCTGAACGTCCGCATAGTCATATTCTTCAATACCATACACGCGGATACGCCCGGTGCCGCCCTGCATAACGAGCGCAGTTGGGTTCCCGGTTGTCCATTCCCAGCGGGCGCTCGGATAGACTGATTTGAGATACGCGGAGATCCGATGGTTGACGTGCCGCAGCAAAAGCTGCATGGCGTCGGCATTGGTCTGCGCCGTACTGTAAAGCGATGCTTCCCGCTGCTTTCTGGCGTCGTGTTCCTTCTTCCGGTATCCGCGGATGGAATCCCACGCGGGCTGAAGCTGGAACATGACCACCCACAGGCCCCACGCCGTAAAGGTCAGGAGCAAAAGCGGGACGAGCCATGCGCCGCGCACCAGCGCCAGGATCGCAATGACCACACCGATCAGGACGGAGACACTTCCCCAGAGGGGACTGGATCGTTTCATAAAATTAAGCCACCTTTCAAAATTCTTTCGATAAAATAAAAAAAGAGGAACCGCACCGACGAATCATTTCTGAATCATCTGGTGCGGTTCCTCTTCCGCTGCGCCGGTATTATTCCGGCAGTTCTTCCCGGTCGCCGTCGATCTGTTCGGCGGTGACTGGAAAAACCTCTGTTTCATTCTGCACTGGACGGACTGTTTCCCGCTTTTGCGGAACAGGCGCCCAATCGTCCAATCTGAGCTTCAAGCGTTTATCCTTTGTGATGCCGTCTTTTTTTGTGAACTCTTCCAGTTCCAACGTGCCGCTCAAAAAGATAAAATCGCCGTTACTCAGACTGCACTTTGCAAGCCGCTGCGCCATGTAGCCCCATGCCCACACGTCAACAAACTGTGTGTGCCGCTGCGAACCGAAGCCGACATACTCGGCTGCGGAAAAGCGGACATAGGGTTCGCCCTTGGCGCTGTGCTGCAATTCCGGGCCTTGCGTGATCAGCCCGATGAGACTTGCTTTTGCCATAACACTCCTTTCTGCCACCGGCATGAATATCTATATAAAAAATGCCGGCAGCGACATCTACCCCTTGCGGGCAAATACCATGCTACCAGCACTCAAATACAAACCTGACCAACGTGTGCAATGTGAGAAGCCCCACGCACAGACCATACGGTCTGCGTTCCGATGAACTGCACAAATATCAATTACATGAGTATAGTAGCACAATATATTGTAATTGTCAATTATGTTAAAGCTATATATAGATTTCACGATGGACGAAGAATACTCTCTACTTATAAAATAGGGCGGCAATACGATTTTTCTGCAAAATGCAGAAAAAAGCGGTCGCAAGTCTGCGACCGCTTCGGTTATGCAACTGTGATTTTTGCTTTATCGCAAAGCAGATGCTGTCCAATTCAGGATCAGCTCGGCAAATGCGATTGCTTGTTTTGCATGATGCTCCTCGACAGTCAATTCGTTTGGATACCGTGTCATGGTACCAAATGGCGTTAGGGCATCTGCAGCATCGCCGATTGCATCCGGGATGGAGATATAGTTGTGAATCTGATTCAGCAGAAAAGAAAGATCGTGGCTTTTGGGAATCCCGGTGGGCCAGTGCAGAGAGACAATCACAGCCTTGATCGCTTTTTCCGCAGACTGCTGGCAGTGGTAGCAGACGATTTCGAGCGGCTTGGGATGATAGTTTTCAAAAAGATGCCGGGCAACGCCTAAATCCTGCGCGGCATAGTCAAGCCACTGTTTAACTTGCTGATCCATAGAGCAGAACTCCTTTGTGGAATACCTCGTTTTCTACGGTGAACTGATTCTTACGTTCGTCAAAGCGGCTTTTTGTGCCAACCAGAATATCTACGGGGCGCTGCTTCACGCCGCGAATCGCTTTATATGCAGAAGTGGCTACGGCGTGAAGATCTTTCTCGTTGTCATCTACAATAATGTAGAAGTCAAAATCGCTGTCGGCGTGCGCGGTACCATTTGCAAAAGAGCCAAACAGATAAACGCCAATCGGCTTGATCTGATCGACAAGCTTTTGCTTTATGACTTCAATCTCATCAATGGGCATGGAACGCACCTCCTCATTGTTTTCTAACTATAGTATAGCAAACTGCGGAAAAATAATCAACGAAAACAGGTAGACAACAATTTCAAGAAACCAAGAGGTTTAGTCTGCCGATTCCTCGCAATCGAAAGACACGGGTTCAATTTTCTCGACTGCCAATGCACATGGCTGCGGCAAGTGTGCGGTCTTGACTTCACTTGGAATTGCGGAAAGCGGCAAATAGACCCGATAGGCTTGCCCCACAGACAGCTGCTTGTTCTTTTCTATGCAGAAGACAAGCTGTTCGCCGTCTGCTTTTTGCAGCGCGACCCTGCGCTGCCGCTGAAACGGAATGCTGGAAACTGCAAGACAGACACCGTCTTCTGCATGATAGTGCCCATTTACAAGCAGTACATAAAGCTCCGTACAGCGAACGCCGCAAAAAAACAAAAGCAATGCGCTGAGGATCAGAAACGTCCGGTCGCCGGAGAACGCAGAAACGATGGTTGCGGCCAGGAACGGCAGGCAGAGCAGCATCGACAGCAGCCACTTCTGCAGCAGCGGCGCGGGCCACGCAAGGAGCTTTTTCATATTCAGCACCGCTCGAAGACGATCTGCTTGTGCAGATAAAGATTTGCGATTGCCGCCGAGACAGGGCGTGCCTGCCGGGAGGCTGCCATCAGGGTAGGCAGATTCTCGCTGGTGGTTAACTCATCGTCATACAGGCAATCCATGAGCTGCTCGTCGGAGCGGAGCGTCCGCACACCGCGCTCTGCACATTTGATCAACTCCGCACTGCTGAGAAGCGCCCGATTTGCCAGATGCACGATCTGCCGTTCCTCTGCGCTATGCTTCGGACGGGAGAACAGGCAAATTGCTTTAGAGAACGGTGCACCGTCCCAAATCCAGAGCTTCAGAAACGCGCCGAGCCGCAGAAACGGATTTGCAGATACCGGTGCGATATACAGACGCGAAAGCAGATCATAGAGAGCTTCATACTCGCTGCCACCGCGCCCCTCCGCGACCAGCCCGCGGGTGACAAGCCTGTCAATACAGTCATCCAACGTCCGGCGGGACGTAAACGACAGCCCGCGCGTCAGCTTCAGATAGGCTTCCACGATCTGGCTGCGTGACAGGATACGCCATGCAAGGCTGCTCCAGACGGTCATTTCCTGTACGTCGAGCATATATTCCTTCCGTCCTACGATGACAACGGGATATTTCTTGCCGTCCAGTGTGCGATGACATTTGAAATGCCCAACGGCTGCGTATTTCGTGTATTCCATAACAGTACCTCCAATGTGCTTTTATTTTTCTTTTACGGGTGTGCCAGAAGAATTTCAACAAGCGATGTCGAAAGCGTCCAGAAAATCCGGATCGCTGCGGAGCTTCTTTGCCGCGCGGGAGATCCATGCGCCGACATTATTGGAACTGGTGTGATAGAGAACCGCAATGTCCTTGCAGTCAAAGCCCTTCGTTTTCAGAACAAGCGCGTCAATACCGAGCTTTGCGACACCGCGATAGTGCTTCTTGCAGGAATTAAGCACCGCACCGGCATCCACACTGGAAAAGTGCGCATGGTCTGTGCATACCGGCGTTGGGAGACCTGCGTCCGGGTCGTCCAAGGACTGCTCGGAGATATATTTCCGCCAGCTTGTCTGTTTACGGCAGCAGTCGATCAGATGGTTGCGGATGACCGTGATGGCATAGGTCTTGAACGATGTGCCGCCATGGTAGCTTGCCGCTGCATGGCAGAGCGCAACGCACCCCTCCTGAAAGAGATCGTCATATTCCATATGGCAGTTGCTTTTGGGGACAAGCCTTGCAATCGTCCAGTGGACAAATTCCAAGCTGTTTTCTACGAGCAGTTGCTGTTCAGCGGTCAACACGATGCTGCTTCGATCCATTTTGTTTCACCTTCCTTTGTGCGTTCAAAAAATCCTTGCAAAGCAATATAACTTGGTCACAGCGATACTCCGAGAAGTTGGCAATATGTGCGTCCGCTTCCGGGATGCCGAGCCGGACGCACAGCCATGCGTAAGCATCCTGTTTGCGCATGAAACCTTTCTCCCAAAGCTGGTTGAAGGTCCGATGTGCCTGCATCCGCTTCTGCCGGAGCTCTTTGTTGGCAAGAGTCCCCATTGGAAGTCCGGTCGCCTTGTGCGCCTGTACATAAGCGTCGCAGGCGGGATACCGGGAGCAGACGTACAGTTTCGCTGCACTGTCTTTTGTGTGGATGCCGTAGATGCTGCTGGCCGGGCGAAGCTGCGCCGGCGCGTGGCAGTATGGACAGGTAATGTGGGCTTTTTTCAAACTGAGATCCTCCTATGTATTATTCAGAAGGAAGAAGAGAGAGTATCTGTAAACAGCAGCTTTCATCGTCTGACAGGCACCAGTTGAGGTACAGCGCATAAATGTCCTCGAAGGCGATGCGGGAAAGCTGTCCGCGGCATTCCGTTGGGTCAATCCGCTGCGCAGTGAGGCGTTCATATTCGGCAGCGGAGATCAGAACAGGCTTGCCGCTGGCATCTGCGCTCATCAGATAACCGGAACACGGCGAATGACATTTGCAGACACCGCAGGAGACGAAGCAGGCACTTCGCCAGTTCCCGCGGCAGGCGGTTAGAAATTCTGCAAGCTGCTGGATGGTTGTCCTCATAGGTTTGTCCTCCAAATCCTTCTACTTTAATACGCACCGCAAAACGACAAAAAGACCACTTGAACCTGTGAATTTTCTGTAAATTATGAAAAAGCACCCGGTCAGCAGCTGCTGATCGGGTGCAAATTTCAGCCAATGATCCAGAACGGCCCGCCGGAACCGGCGGCTTTGCTGGCTTCATTCAGAATGATGGACAGCTCCCAGCTCTGTTCGCTGCGCGTCCGGCTGGCTGGATCGGCAACGAGGATCTTTTCATCTTGGACGCCGCGCAGCACGATGAAATGTCCGGACGAGGTAAAATGCCCAGCGGACATGATGGCGATGACCAGCTTGCCGCTGGAAAGCGCGTCCGTGATCCGCTGCGGCTCTGATGCCGTGCAGCCGGAGACCGGCAGCCCCCACGCTTCGGCTGCCGCCGGGATGAGTGCATGATACGAACCGCTTCCGCTGCACCAGTAGCCGTGCTCATATGACCACTTTGCCATCTCCACGGGATCGACCAGATCGTCCGTGAGCGAGGACACCACCATTGCCATAGCAGTTGGGCCGCAGCCGTAGCCGCCGATATTGTCAGTGCCATAGGGTTTATTCGCGTAGCGTTCATCGAGCTGGTTGTAGTAGACGACCTCCGTGCCGCCATCCGTATAGCGGATGTTTCCAAGCGCAGGGATCGTGAAGTTGCTCTCCGACGAGGATAGATTCTGAAACAGACCGTCGCCCAGAAACAGGCTGAGATTCTCGGCAAAGTTCTGCGCAAGCGTTTTCTGCTCGGCGGTCAGATGAAAAATGGAGTCGGCAAAATACGCTTCGCCGCGATAGGAAAGCGTGTAGACGCGCACTGTCACCTCACGAAGCTCTGTGACCTCCTCGCCGTCTTCATTGAGAATGGTTTCTTCTATCTCGCGCGTTTCGTCCTCATAAGTATAGTCGTAAAGTTCGCCAATGCCAGCGCGCAGAAGCTGCTTCATATCCTCCAGAGAAATGGCGGCAACGTCCGTATCACGGTATGCACAGTATTGCGAGATGAACAGGTTGACGTTGTTGATACGCTCATCCTCATATGGGTTGACGATCTCGTACTGATCGGCGCTGGACGCGGCAAAATCGTCCGTGATCCGCTGCTCGGCATCGGCAATACCACTTCCAAGCAAGTCGCTGACCGCAAATGCGATCTCATTCATGTTTTCGGTGATTGCAGCCTGATCGTTCAGAATGGTGGTATCGCCGGTGGTTTGCGCCGTGCCGCCGAAGATCAGCGTCGGTAGCATCACGAGGAACAACAGCGGGATCGCAAGGATGGCGAGCAGCGCAAGGAGGATCTTCTTCCCATGCTTGGCTGCCGCGATTGCAACGCTGGCAGCCGCGCCGCAGGGACCGCCGAGGGCGGCCCCATTTGCAGCTGCGGCCGTGATCTTGCCTGCTTTTGCGGCGCCTTCCACGACCTTTGCGGCGGTGCTGCCGACCTGAACCGCTTCGTCCAGCCCGGTCTGACGACTATCGTTTACGCCCATTCGAGTACAAAGACGACCGACATGATCTCCTGCCCGGTCACAGGCTGAGAAACGGCGGATACGACGGCATCATAGTTGATGGAGAGCGCGTCTGCTTCTTTGACCGTCCACGGCGCGGCCAGCGTGAAGACCTCGGAATCTCCGGTTTTGCTGGTCTCAGACGAATTGATCTTGAAACCGACCTGCTTGGCATCCACCTTGGCCTTTGCCATATTGGTCGAATACGGCACGAACTCCCAGCCATTTTTGCTGGTAACGCTGACGGAAGAAACTTTCACATCACCGGTGGAATTGTTGACGATGGAAGCAGCGGCGACATAGACCTTGCCGGTTTCATCCACAACGAGCGGCAAGGTGGCCGGAACTGTCACCGAAAACAACTCAGTAATTTCCCAGTGCGCATAGTACGTTGTTGCGGCGATTTCCTTGAAAACAGTGTTTGCCGTAACTTCTGTACCGCCGTCTTTCTCCGTAAACCAGCCTAAAAATTCTGCATTTTTGCGAGTTGGCTCGGTCGGCAGTAACAGCTTTTCCCCGTAAGTCTGCTCGGTCGTTTCGCTCTGACCGGTGCCCAGATCCCATGTTACGGTGTACTTGTTGGCCTCAAACTGTGCGTAAAACGTTGTGCTGGCTGTGATCGAAGTGACGGTGTTGTAGAGCTTGCCGCCTGTTTTGGCCGTGTACCAGCCCTTAAAGCTGTGTCCCTTTTTGACAGGGAGCGATGCGGGGATCGTCGGCTTGCTGTTCGGCTGAACAGTTTCACTGTACGTTGCTTTGCCGTCAATCGTACCGCCGTTGCCGCCCGCGTTCCAAGTGACGGTCAGGCTGACCGTTGCGCCGCAGTCGTCACATTTGCCATCGCCGTTGGCATCCACATGGTCGGCGTATTCTTCACTGGAAGCCTTACAAACCGAGCAGGTTTTCGTGCGCTTGTGCTGGGTATCGCTTACGCTTGACCACTTGCCGTAAGTAAAAGAATGGCCAGTGTACTCATAGTCGCTGGTGGAACAGGTCGCGCAGCTTTTCGTGCGTCTGTGCTGGCTATCGCTGAAATTTGCCCACGTCCCATATTTGAAGCTGTGGTTTGCGTAGGTGTAACCAGAATAGCCGCAAAGACTGCATGATGCGCTTCTGCGATGCTGCGTATCCGAGTCGTTTTCCCAATTCCCATATTTCAAGGAATGATTCTGTTTCGTGGCAGAACCAACGTCGGAATTACAGACGCTGCAATATTTTTCGACTGTATGTTGCGTTTCATTATACTCATAGTATTCCGTGCTTGTGCTGTGGCGACCGTATTGATATTTTCCACCACCGCCGCAATCGTCGCAAGTGCCATAGCGTCGATGCTGGCTGGTCGAGTAATATTCCCAGTCACCATAAGAATACGAGCCGTGGGACGTGCCCCAATCAACGACTTCGCCGCAGTCCCGGCAAATTTCTTCCCAATCACATCCATCCCACGATGTATAGGTATTGTTGTGCTGGCAGGACGTATCTTCTTCGTAGCCGCACTTTGTGCAGATACCTCTGGAATTGAAACTATGGGATTGTGTGTGGCGATACGCATACTCGTTTGCGCTGCAATTCGTACAGCACTCCCAGACGTAATGCTTGGATTCATCCTTCTGCTCATAATCGTAGGTGAAGCTGCAAGACGAGCAGTTACAGCCCGAAACGCCGCAAGCGCCGGAGGAAATCATAAGAACGGGGTATGCCGCGACAAAGGTGATGCCTTTTGCGTCAAGAATGCCCATCGTGACCTCATCGCAGGTTACGATTTCGAGCGCAGACATATCTACGCCCGAAAATGCAGTGTCCGAGATGTAAAAACTCTCGTCGTTGTAGTGCAGCTGCAACCGGTTCAGATTTGCGCAATCCTTGAATGCATCGGCGCCAAGATTTGCAAAGGATGGCAGGACACAGCTTTTCAAATTGATGCAGTCTGCGAACCAGTACGCAACGTCGGGAACAACCATATGTGCGCCGGGATCAAACTTCACGCTTGTGATGTTTTCCCGCATTTCGTGCCACGGTTGGTCTTCTGCGCTTGTGAACGCAGCAATTCTGCCGTTGCCGGAGATAGAAAGTGTGCCGCTGTCATCCAGCGTCCACGTCAAATAGCCGGTGGGCGTTTTCTCCGCAGCAAACGCGGAAATGCTCAGAGAAAACAGCATACAAAGAGCCAGCACAAATGCGGTGAATTTCTTGAAATTCTTCATCATGCAGCCTCCTTATCTGTTACGGCAGCGATGGTGAACACAATCGTTGCGGCATTGGCATTGGTTACGGCTTCATTGGCAGACACCTTTGCCTTATAACGGATGGCAAGATTCTTTTCCGCGGCAATCGCCGGAAATGCGCCATCCATGATGGTCAAAGCGCCCGCACCTTTTGTCGCACAGCCATTGATACTGAGTGCAATGCTGTTCTTGGAAGCCGAGAAATCATCGTAATTTCCGATTTCAAATGTCCCTGCCTGCACATCAACCTTGGTTACTTTAATGCTGCCAGTTTTGGCGGTATTGGTGATGGCCGCATTATTAGCTGTCACGACGTAACCGTCGACCAGTGAAACCGGCAAACAAGCAGGAACCGTGCAAGAGATCGGTGCAACGGTGTTGACCACCGTGAGCGTCACCGGCACACGCGCCTCGGTAGTTTCTGCTGCTGATGCGCCTACAGCCAGTGACAGGATCATTGTCAGTGCCAGCAGAAAAGAGATAAGTTTCCTCTTATCCATCACTGCACCTCCTTCGGCCAGAGGTAAGCGGTATGGAGCGTCAACTCAGTGTTCAGCGTGCCGATCTGCTTACCATCGCGGTAAGCTGTGATCGTTACGATACAGTCTGTGTTCCCAAACTCCGGTGCTTCCAGCAGCGCGAGCGTCGAGATGCTCTTACCCGCGGCAAGCTCAAAAGCATCTGCAATGAGAGAATCGTCCTTGTTGCGGCGAATTTCCACCCTATAGGTATCGTTCGCGCTGTTGTTTCTGAACTCGGCTTTTACGCTGGATTCTCCGACCAGAGCATATAAATGAGCAGGAGCAGTAATATCAATCTGATTGTCCGCGACGATGGCATTGAGCTGCTTCTGGGCTTCGCGGAGGCCGGAAACATCGTAAAAAATGACCTCCGTCTCTTTATGCTGCTTTGCACGCTCCGTGATGCGAACTTTGATCGTGTCAATCACGGCGAGGGTGGAATCTCTGTCATAAATGACTTTGACCGCATCATCCACACGCGCAACCACAACTGCGGGCATTTGCGTCGCATTGTTGCAATATACAGCTTTTGTGCCGCCGCCCCAGACAAGCAATCTGCCCTTGACGGTAACATTATCGAGCGTGATTTTGCCATCTGCTGCGCCGCAGCCGATGATGAGGTCGCCGTCCACGGTCATGTTCTTGAACGTTACATCGTCGGTGCGAATCAGAACGCTGCCTTTAATGTCCTTGTCATAAGTGCCCTTGGACACAATGTAAGTGCCAATGATATTTGCAAAAATCTGTGCAAATTCTGCGCGGGTGATGTTATCCAGCGGTGCAAGGACTTTGCCGCGGCCGTGGATATAGTCCGCACCGACCATTGCTCGGACGTAGGGCAGCGCCCAGTTGGAAATCTCGCTTCGGTCGGAGAACGCGGACAGATCTGTTTTGGAATACGAATCGTAGTCCAGCTCCAGTGCGCGGGCAACGACCGTCATAGCCTCCTGCCGTGAGATCGGCGCATCCGGGGCCATTGTTGAGCTGCTGCGCCCGTTGTAAGTACCCATCTGCACGGCCATTGCCACATCATCATAATACCATTTAGATTTGGACACGTCCGTGTACTTGGAAATGTCGGCTTTCACGTAGCAGCCGAAAGACCTGTTGATGATCGCTGCCATCTCCGCGCGGGTCATTGCGCCATTCGGGTCGATAATGCTGCTGGATTTACCGTAAAGCAAGCCGTTGTCCACGGCGGCACTGACAGCATCCGCGTACCATGCGTTGCGGTCAAAGTCCTTGAAATCTGTAGCTTTTCTGGCTGTGCTTGCCGCCGATGCCGAAACCGCCAGCGACAGGCAGGACGCCACGGCAAGAAGCATTGCGAGGATTCGTTTGTGTTTCATGTTGAAGTCCTCCTGTTAGAATTTAAGGGGAACGCTTTTGGCGTTCCCCTTTGCAATAGCGAGTAGATTAGACTGCATCCCAAGCAATAATGAACAGGACGCTTGCGATTGCAGTGTTGGTGACCGCTTCGGAAACCGGAGTCACAATGGCGTCATACGCAATGCCGATGCTGTTCGCGGAGGTATCGCCCACGCCGGACATGTAGCAGCCTTCCACGGCGCTGTCCAGAAGCGTCTGCTTGGAAGCGTTCTTGTTGTCGGTCAGCGTCTTTTCACC
>ENA-ORNT01000755-ORNT01000755.1-human-gut-metagenome-genome-assembly--contig:-NODE-755-length-23093-cov-3.368391_pt1 | contig 23093 bp, 17 predicted proteins | sample MGYA00242120_ERZ509032 | MGnify/ENA primary metagenome ERZ509032 (study PRJEB26280, sample SAMEA2338729) | human gut metagenome | biome: human gut; feature: human-associated habitat; material: faeces...
CAGTTGCTTACATAATCGTCACAGCTATCGTAGGAGTCCCAACACCGTTTTCGCCCAACCATTCCATAAATTCGAGGTCGATTTTCTGTGGCTTGTGACGGCTGTCCACCAGCACGAAAAGGTTGGTCATCTGCTCACGCCCCAAAATGTAACTGCGAATGATTTTTGAGAGTTGTTCGCGGCTGTCCTTGCCACGGCGTGCGTAGCCATAGCCGGGAAGGTCGACGATGTACCACTCGTCGTTGATGATAAAGTGATTGATAAGCATCGTTTTACCAGGGGTTGACGATGTTTTAGCCAATCCGATGCGATTGGTGAGCATATTGATAAGGGAAGATTTGCCCACATTGGAGCGGCCGATAAAGGCGTATTCCGGTTTGAAGCCTTCGGGGCATTTCTTCACGTCGGTGTTGCTGATTTCAAATTCGGCAGACTTGATGTTCATATATTTAATGTGTGGATAATGATTTGACTGCAAAGGTAGTAAAAATCCACCACACGCCCAAAAATGAGGTAGGGGCGTGTGGCGGTGTTGGTTGTCGGGTGGGGGAGTGTTGCTTCGCTATTCGAGCATGGCGAGGAACTCGTCTTCACCGATGATTGGAATGCCGAGTTTGCGTGCTTTTTCGAGTTTTGCAGGACCCATGTTCTCGCCAGCAAACACATAACTGGTGGCTGATGATATGCTGCTCACGTTCTTGCCGCCGTTCTGCTCAATCATCGCCTTGTATTCCTCGCGCGAATGCTTGGCAAACACGCCGCTAATCACTATTTTCTTGCCGGCGAGTTTGTCGGTGCGGTTGGCAAGTTCGGCTTCGCTGAGGCACAGTTGCACGCCAGCCTCACGCAGTCGCTCAATAATCTCACGGTTGCCTTCTGCGGCGAAATAACCCACGATAGATTCTGCGATTTTCGGACCGATTTCGGGGATTGATGCCAATTCCTCGGCGTTCATTGCCATCAGGCGGTCGATGGTGTGAACATTTCGTGCAAGCACTTTAGCGGTGGTCTCGCCCACGTATGGAATGCCGATGGCAAACAGCACACGCTCGAACGGCACTTCAAGTGATTTGCGTATGCCGCTGAGAATACGGTCCGATGCCTTGCGCTGGAAGTGCTCAAGGCGCATCAGGTCGTTGCCCGTGAGTGAATAGATGTCGGCAATGTTGTGCACCAGTCCGCTTTCGTGGAGTTGCACAGCCACCTCTTCGCCAATGCCGTCGATGTTCATGGCATGGCGTGCCACGAAATGCTCGATGCGGCCTGTGATTTGCGGTTTGCAGCCGTATTTGTTGGGGCATACCCATGCCGCCTCGCCCTCGATGCGAGTGAGGGGAGTGCCACACACAGGACAGGTGCGCACAAACTCAATCGGGCGGCTGTCGGCTTTGCGGCGCTTCAGGTCCACGCCCACGATTTTAGGAATGATTTCGCCACCTTTTTCCACATACAGGTAGTCGCCTTCGTGAATGTCGAGTTGGCGAATGATGTCTTCGTTGTGCAGCGATGCGCGCTTCACGATGGTGCCCGACAGCAGCACTGGATCAAGGTTGGCTACTGGCGTAATCACACCGGTGCGGCCCACTTCAAAACTGATGAATTGCAGCGGCGAGCACTCGCGCTCTGGGGCGAATTTGTAGGCGATGGCCCATCGTGGCGATTTGGCGGTGCTGCCAAGGTTGAGCCACTGGCGAATGGAATTGAGTTTGAACACCAAACCGTCGGTGGCAATAGGCAGATTCTTGCGCTGCACGTCCCATTGGTCGATAAAGTCCTTCACGGCATCAATCGAATCGAGAACCGAGTGCTCAGCCACTTTGAATCCCCATTTCTTCAACGCCTCCATGCGGCCTGTGTGGGTGCTGAAGTCGTTTTCGCTAAATAGGCCTGGTGCTGACGCTTCAAGTTGGTCGCCCAGCAGGAAATAGAAGTAGGCATCGAGTCCACGGCGCGCCACCTCGGCAGAATTTTGCATTTTCAATGTGCCGGCTGCGGCATTTCGTGGATTGGCAAACAGAGGTTCCTCGTTAAATTCGCGCTCTTTGTTGAGGCGTTCGAAACTTGCCCAAGGGAGCAGAATCTCGCCACGCACCTCAAACTTGTCGGGCCAGTCGCCGGGCTGGAGTTGCAGTGGCACACTCTTGATGGTAATGACATTGGCAGTGACATCGTCGCCACGCACACCGTCGCCACGCGTCACGGCACGCACAAGGCGCCCATGCTCGTAGGTGCACGAAATGCTGGTGCCGTCGTACTTCATTTCGCCCACAATCTGCACAGGCTCGCCGCCCAAACCGTCTTTGGCACGGCGCAGAAAGTCTTGCACCTCCTCAATGGAATAGGAGTTTCCGAGGCTCTGCATGGGGCGTTCGTGAAGCACTTGCTTGAACCCCTGACTGATGTCGCTACCCACACGTTGCGTGGGCGAGAGCGGGTCGGCAAATTCGGGGTGCGCCTTTTCAAGGTCCTCCAGTTCGTGCATCTTGAAGTCGAACTCCATATCGCCGATGGTAGGCTGATTGAGCACATAGTAGTTATAGTTGTGGCGATTCAGTTCGTCGCGCAGCTGCTTGATTTTTGCTTCAATGTCGGTCATAGAAATATATATTCTAATGTGGCGGTAGCAAAAAGCACCATTATGCCGACGCATTGTAAACATGCCCAAGGCATGTCCCTACGTTCATGGCGTTGTCGCTCGTCGAAATTTTGCACCGTCCTTTTTTGTGATTTGACGGGTATTTCACCCATTTGTTCTTCTCACAAAAATAGGCAAAAAAATGGAGCCACGCAAATATGGCTCCATAATTTAGTATCATGTGGGGGGGGGGTTAGTCTTTTGCTTCCCAGCCGAGTGCTGATGCGCCGAGGATTGCTGCGTCGGCATCTTTCATTTCGCTGAGGATAATCTTGGTCTTGCCCTTGAAGTTGCGGAGAATGTTACGGTCATAAGATTCTCTTACTGGCTTCATGATGAGTTCGCCACTCTTGGTTAAGCCACCGAAGAGAATGAACGCCTCTGGGCTTGAGAATGTGCAGAAGTCGGCAAGTGCTTCACCAAGAATGTTGCCGGTGTATTCGAAAATTTCTTTAGCGAGGGCATCGTCTTGGATTGCGCAGTCGTACACATCTTTAGAAGTGATTTCGTCGATAGGAATTCTGCGAAGGAGAGAATCTTCTTTGCGGATTTCGAGGAATTCACGAGCGGTGCGAGCCACACCATTTGCAGAGCAGTATGCTTCCAGACAGCCGCAGCGACCGCAGCCACACATACGACCGTTGGTGCGCTTCATAATCACGTGACCGAGTTCGCCAGCGAAGCCGTCGTGACCGTAAACCATCTGGCCGTTTACCACGATACCGCTACCCACACCTGTGCCGAGGGTGATCATGATAAAGTCCTTCATACCACGAGCTGCGCCGTAGGTCATTTCGCCGATTGCAGCGGCATTGGCATCGTTGGTCACGATACATTGAATGCCGAACTTGTCGGTGACGAGTTGTGCCAGTGGAATTGGGCAAGGCCAAGGCAAGTTGGCGGTGTCTTCAATCATGCCGGTGTAGTAACTACTGTTAGGCGCGCCGATACCGATACCTTGCACTTTGCCCACTGCGTTGTTCTCTTCGAGAATGCGAGTGATGGCTTCGTACAATTCGTCGATATAATCGTTGATGTCGGAGTGTTTAGCTGTTTTGATAGAGCTGCTTGCGATCACATTACCGCGAGCGTCAACCAGGCCGAATGCGGTGTTAGTGCCACCCATGTCGATACCAATTACATAAGGTTTTGCCATGTCGTTGTAATTATATAATAAGTTTATGATTTAATGAGTTGTTTAATATTACAAAGTTATTAATTTTTATTTAGATAATAAAGTGCAGAAATCCATTTTTTTACAATTCCAAAATTTTCAATAAGTTTTATCGGACCAATTCAACACTTAGTGCAGGATTTTAAAAATATCTGATAGGTCCGATTTGTCCGACCAATTTCAATAGTGGTTATCGGTTGTTGCGGAAATCAGTCCGAGCTTTATACATGAGTTCTTTAATGCCGCCTTGCTTAACAAATTGGTCTTGTTGAACAACCAGTAGTTTGCTTAACATATACATGCACTGATAAATCAGAGAAATCATTACATATGCAATATTCTTCAGCAGAATACCTGTCGGTAAACTCCTGTGGGTTGGTCATGAATCGCTCACTTTGAAGATATTCTCGAAGCGCTTTGGTTCGGGAGTGGTTCTTATCCCATTTAGCAAGGTGGTGTTGGCGGAGATAATCTTCATAATCAAGCAACAGTTCTTCAAGCGAGGCTCTTGCAACATTTGTGAGCTTGATTTCTGTTTCTTTAGAAGTGATTGACGCAGAACTTCCTTCTGCTATGTTTTGTTTGCCTGAGCGCGCTGCTTGTTCCATCTGGTCGCAGGTGCGAGAATTTCGAGGCACAAATCGCTTCACAAACAGCACCGAAAGGTCGCATATTATTTCAGCAATTTGGTAAGCCTTTAGTTTTCTATAGCCTCCACCAGTAGGAAGAAAGTTGTTGCTCATGACGATGTGGTTTGTTTATTAATGAAATTAGGATTATGGGGAAATCGGACCTATCGGACCTATCAGACTTATCCGACTTGTTGGACTTGTGAGATCCCTGTCGATGGGATTTGGTTAGAAGGTCATGGAGAGGCGGGCGGAGATTTGGCGGCGAGTGAGGTAGTTTGGCACGGCGTATTGAATGTTGTGTACGTCGGTAATCCAGTAATAGCTGCTCACGTTGGAAATGTCGAGGAGGTTGAACACGTCCACTCCCAGCCAAATGCTCTTGAATTTGCTCAAGAATCCGCTTGTTGGGCGGTTTTCGCGTCCCACGAGTTCGTAGCTCAATCCCACGTCAACGCGCTTGTAGGCAGGCTGACGGAAGAAGCCTTCCGAGCGTGTGCGGTTGGGTGCGGCTGTTGGCAAACCTGCGCTAATCACACCCTTGAGACTGAATTTCAGGCGTGGAATCTTTGGGAAATAGTCGGTGAAAAACAGCGAGAAACTGTATCGCTGGTCGGTAGGCATTGGCACGCTGATTCCTTTCTGGGTTTCGTTTGCCTTCATCAGTGAGAAGCAAACCCACGAGTCGGTGCCTTCCACAAACTGACCGAAGAGTTTCATGTCGATACCAGCGATGTAGCCCTTGCCGTCGTTGTTGCCAGCATACACCACTTTCAGGTTGTCCACCTCGTAGGAGTTGAGGTTGGCGAGATTCTTATAATAGAGTTCGGCGGTGAACTTAAACGGGCGGTTGATGGCACGGAAAGTGTAGTCGCCACCGATAATGATTTGCGTGCTTCGCTGCGACTTGATGGCGGGGTTGAGGGCGATGTAGCTGTTGCCCACCGAGTCAACCTTCTGAATGCGGTATTCCTTGTAGAAAGGCGCTTGATAATACACGCCGCCAGCCAAACGGAGCGTGAGGCGTGTGTTGCGTGCTGGCACATAGCCCACGCTGAAACGTGGCGAAATGAGCGTTTCCTTATTGAAATCCCAGTGCGACACTCTCACACCAGCGTTGACCGAAAGCACGCCATTGCCCATATACAGTTTGTAGGTGTCTTGCAAAAAGGCAGCGAAGCGCGAGGTGTGAATGTCGTTTTTCGACGCCATACTATAAATCACGTTCACCTCGCCAGGGTAGTGAGGGAGTGAATAGCCAGCAGAGTCGCGCCATTGCCACTCGCGGCTGCGCTCGTAGATGTCGTCGCGGCGGTAATTGAAACCGTAGCTGAAATTGTTGTGGCTGATGGAGGTGTTGCCCTTCAAACCGATGCTCAACACATTGATGCGGAGGCGGTTGCGAGCGTGCTCGTGGTATTTGCCGACGCCGAGTTCGCCACGGTTGCCGTCGGTGGCACCGCCAGCCTGGTCGAGCCAGTATTCGCCATGAATGTCGTAAGCCACCAGTTCGTTGGTCTGGTAAGCCGAGCCGATGAGCGAGAAACTGTTACCCTTGTTGGGCTTGAAGTCGAGCGACATGGCCCCGAAGAAAGTTTGGAACTTGTCGTGTTCCTGACCGTCGAAATACACGAGGAAGGTTTTGGCGTTGGTCGATGTGCCGAAACTTGTCTCGCGGTTCTTGGGAATGAATTTGTAGTCGTTGAGCGCCACGTTGCCGAGAAACGACACCTTGAACTTTTTGGAGGGTTTCAGCACAATGTGGGTTTGATAGTCGAAATATTGTGGGTCGTATTCGCCCTTGGTGTCGGTGCCGCCGAGAAGCGAGGAATTGCGCTTGTAGCGCACACCGTGGAGCATGGAAAACTTTTTAGTGGAAGTGCCGAGCGCCAAACTTCCGCCCTGCATACTTGCGGAAAATGCGCCCTCAAATGCCTCTGGCTCCTTGTAGGTGATGTCGAGCACCGACGACATTTTGTCGCTGTATTCGGCGTTGAAACCACCTGTGCTGAACGCCACCGAGCGCACCATATCGGGGTTGATGACGCTGAGGCCCTCTTGCTGGCCCGAACTCACCAGCTGTGGGCGATGCACCTCTATGCCGTTGATATACACGCTGTTCTCGTCATAGCTACCGCCACGCACCATGTATTGCGAACTCATCTCATTCTTGGAACTAACGCCAGCCTGTGTGGCGATAATGGCTTCCACGCTGTTGCCCGACGCATTGGGTGCCATGTGCATCGACTCAATGTCGACACTTTGCAGCGTGTTGGTCTGCTTTTTAAATTCCGTGATTTGCACACCCTCCAGTTCAATAGATGAGCTATAGAGCTTGGGATTGATGCTCACGGTGCCTGTGGGCTTGAGCAACTGGCGGCGCACGGTGCTGTAGCCCAGGCAGGAGAACACCACCATCACGGTGTCGCGCGTGGGTGCGCTGATTTCATACCTGCCTTTGGTGTCGGTGTTCACACCGATAGCCGTTCCTGCGATTTTCACGGTGGCAAACTCGATAGGCTGCCCCTTCTCATCCACCACAGTACCAGTGATTTTCACCTGAGCCATTGTGGTGATGGCAGTGAGCAGCAGAAGAAAAAAGAGGAATATTTTGTTGAAGATATTATTTGTATTCATTTGCGTGCATATTTGATTGATGCGCGAAAATAAATCGCACATTATTTATTATAACGCAAAATGTGGTCATAAATTGTATTCTTCTTTCAAAAAGGCGCACACTCGCCATAATCGTTTAGCGAACGAAACCAGGGTCGATGTTGCGAGGGTCGGTGGGGTCGGGCCTGTTATATTCTTCCATCGGGTCGGGTTGTGGAGCTCTAAACGTTACGGGAAGCGTGTACCACACATCCACTGGCTCGCCGTTTCTTGTGCCAGGTTTGAATTTAGGCAAGCGTTTCACCACACTAATCACAGCCTCGTCGAATGGTCGGAATAGAGACTGCTCAACTTGTATCGAGTCGATATCGCCAGTTTTTGTGACGAGAAAACGCACCACACACCGTCCACTCACCTTAATCTTTGCAGATATTTTTGGATAAACCATATTGTCGGCAAGAAACTTCATCAGTGCCGCATTGCCGCCTGGAAATTCTGGCATTATTCCAACGTTTCCTGCCGAATCCACAAAGCAAGGCATCGAAGATACTGGGGCGCTCGATGCAAGCTTAAATGATATGGGCAGTGTGTACCACACATTCACGAGAACGCCGTCTTGCTTGCCTGGCGAGAATTTGAGCGTGCGCGCCACTCGTGCGGCTTCTGCGTCACATTCTGGGCTTACCGACCGAAGCACTTTTACTTCTCCCACATTACCATCCTTGGTGATGACGAACCGCAAAACGCATTTTCCTTGTTTGCCGCTTTTCAACGCCGTCTCAGGATATTGCAAGTGCTCGCCTATATAGCGCATCATTGCTGCATTGCCACCCGGAAATTCAGGCATCACATCACAGCTGTTATAGATGATAGAGTCTGAAGTCGCGTCGGTTTGAGCTTGCGCGCAAACCACGGCGCATACGCAAGTCAGAAAAAGAAGTAAAAATTGCTTCATAGTTTTGTATTTTTTACCGTGAAATATATTATAGTAATTTACAGTTCGATAAAATGTATAAATCAACACTGATTTGGTTACTTTAAGCACATTACGATTCTCCATGACCTTCATCTCCTTTTTTTGCATAAAAAATATGCTTAGTGTTCATTTGCAATCATGTTAGTATCGTTGAATGCAAATATACACATTAATATCATATAACGCAAAAATCCCCCTTAAATTATACACCCGAAGAAAAAGACATCTTCACCACCAGCATAAAACCTGTTAGGGAGGAGTAATGGGTAGCTTTTTTCAAAGGGCTTTTTAGGTGAGAAAAATAGGAATCAGCTCAAAAATGTGCTTTTTTGGGTGATTATCGGCTCAATTTGAGCCGATAATTCATGAAAGAGTGAATGCGAATATCGAAAAGAAATGGAGCGACTTGGAATTGACTTGAGTTGGAAATCTTCGCAGATAGAGGGGAATACCTATTCGCTGCTGGAAACGGAGCGACTGTTTCGTGAGAGCCAAGTGGCCGATGGCAAGACGAAAGATGAGGCAGTGATGCTGCTAAATCTTAAAAAGGCTTTGCGGTTCGTGCTGGATAATCCTGACTATCTGCATCAATTGAGTGTGAACCACATTGAGGATATTCATCAGTTGCTTACCGAAGGTTTGTCGGTTGACCGTGGCATTCGACATCGTCGTGTGGGCATTACCGGCACAAATTATCGTCCGTTGGACAACGAGTTTCAAATCCGTGAGGCTATGCACGACACTTGCAATCTGATCAATGGGAAAGAGTGCGTTTTTGAAAAAGCACTTCTCACGCTTGTGCTACTTTCTTATATTCAGGCATTCACCGATGGCAATAAGCGCACAGCTCGCATCACAAGCAATGCCATTTTGATTGCTAATGGGTACTGTCCTCTGAGTTTTCGCACGGTGAGTTCCATCGACTATAAGAAAGCAATGCTCATCTTCTATGAGCAGAACAATCTTCATGCTTTTAAGCAAATTTTTATCGACCAGTTCCAATTTGCTGTGAAAGAGTATTTCTAAGCAAGGAGATAGAATATAGCCTCGATTCGGGACAAGAGTCTGTTATGGGGTGGAGAGGAATGAGGCTGTGGCTTTTACAGCTTCGTGGAAAGCGGTGGGCTGGCCGGGAACTGTGATGAAAAGATGTGTGGCTGTGGGGTACACATGATAGCGGAGTGGGTGGTTGAGGCGTTGCAGTCTTTGTGCCAGTTCGGCTGTTTGGTCGAATAAAATGTCGTGACCAGCAGAGATGATGAGCACTGGTGGCAATGCTTGAAGTGCACTGTCGCTTGCCAAGCCTACCGAAACCAGCGGATTGTGTGTTTCGGTGGTGGCGTAAGCCTCGTTGAAGGCTTCGAGCAGTTCGGCATCGTTGCCATAGCCTTTGGAGTAAGTGATCCACGACGCTGAGGGCTCTGTAAACAGTTTGGTGACAGGATAGATAGGAATCACCTTGCATACCCCAGGCACCGACAGAGCAGTGGCTAATGCCAAATTTCCTCCAGCACTGTCGCCGCCTATGGAAACCTGTGTGGAATCACAACCCAATTCTTCGGCGTGCCGCTTCAGATAAGCGAAAGCCTGCTGGCAATCAGTGAGAGGTGCAGGAAATGGGTGTGAGGGCGCAAGGCGGTAGTTGAGAGCCGCCACACAGCAGTCGGCCTCTAAAGCCAGTGAAGCACAAAAGCGTGCACAACTGTTGATGCTGCCAAAACACCAACCACCGCCATGCAGGTAAAGCAATAGTTTACGCTTGCCAGTAGCTGGCTTTGTGGGAGTGAACAAGCAAATATCGGAAGTGGGGAAAGTGGCTGTAATGCCATCGGGCAACGTGGGTGCTTGGTCGCGACTTTGGCGAATTTGCACGAGAGCTGCGTCATCGCCCTTCATTGCTGCTCGCACAGCCAGCATTTGCGTGTGCTGCAATCCTGGTTTCATATTTGCCAAGAAAGCACATTGCTCCGTGAGCATTTTCTGCTGGGTTTCTTCGCTTGGATAATGGGTTTGCCCTTGTGAGCAAATGCCAGAAAATGTAAGCAACAGTGCGCAGAGTATGCGTATAGCCACTTTTATTGAGCGCATTAGTATTCCACTTTGGTTTTGGTGTAGCCGTGTTCGCGGCGGTATTTGCGCACGTCGCGGAAGAGGTCGGTGGCGTAAACGAAGTTGTTGAGGTCTTCGTTGTCTTGGTCGTAGATTTCATCTTTTGTGCCCACCCATCCGATGTGCCCTTTGTTGACAAAGATGATGTTTTCGCCAATACCCATCACCGAGTTCATGTCGTGGGTGTTGATGATGGTGGTGATGCCAAATTCGTGGGTGATGTCCCAAAGCAGCTGGTCGATTACGATAGAGGTCTTTGGGTCGAGACCGGAGTTTGGCTCATCGCAGAACAGATATTTGGGGTTGAGGGCGATGGCGCGTGCAATGGCGGCACGCTTCTGCATACCACCCGACAGTTCGGCAGGATATTTGTTCTCGCTGCCAGTGAGGTTCACACGGTCGATACAGAATTGCGCACGCTCGCGCTGCTCCTCTGGGGTCATGTCGGAGAACATCATCAGTGGGAAAATCACATTTCCCATCACGGTTTCGCTATCAAAGAGCGCAGACCCCTGGAAAAGCATACCAATTTCCTTGCGTATGCCTTTCAGCTCGTTGCGGTTCATTTTGGTGATGTCGCGTCCGTCGTATAGGATTTCGCCATGTTCGGGTTTGAAAAGCCCCACAAGGTTTTTCACCAGCACGGTCTTACCCGAACCACTCTGACCGATAATCAGATTCACCTTGCCGTCGTAGAACTTGGCGCTAATGTCGTGCAGCACCTGACGGGTGCCATTGTCGAAAAATTTATCGAGATGTTTTACTTCAATCATAATTTGTGGCCTCCTGCGCCTTGTGGGTTTACATCAATAAAAGTTTGGTGAGAATCACGTCGCTCACGAGAATGATGATGTTGCTCATTACCACCGCGTCGGTACTGGCTTTGCCCACTTCCACGGAGCCGCCTTTCACGGTGTAGCCATAGTACGATGAGATGCTCGAAATCACGAAGCCGAACACCAGCGACTTGATGAGGGCAAACCAAACATTGAACTGTACGAAATCGGTCTGAATGCCATAGATGAAGGTGTCGGGGTCGAGAATGCCGGTAAAGCACACCGCCCAGCCGCCAAACAGAGCTGTGGCCATGGTGATGATCACGAGGAATGGCATGATGGTGACCAGTCCCAGCACTTTAGGCATAATCAGATAGTTGGCTGAGTTCACGCCCATGATGTCGAGGGCGTCGATTTGCTCGGTCACTCGCATAGTGCCAATCTCCGAGGCAATGTTTGAACCGATTTTACCCGACAGAATCAAACAGAGAATGGAGGATGAAAACTCCAGAAGAATGATTTCGCGGGTAGAGAAGCCCACAGTGTAGCGTGGCAGAAGCGGACTCTCCATGTTGAGCTTGATAAGAATGGTGCACAAGCAGCCAATGAAGAGCGACACAATGAGAATAAGCGGGATAGAGTCGATACCCAGCTTAGATATTTCGTTGAGGTAGCGGCGGAAGAATTCCTTCCATTTCTCAGGCACACTAATGCTGCGCCACATCAGGGTGCAGTAGTCGCCAAACGCTTCCAATCCTTTAATTATAATCATAATTTACAAATATAGCACATCTATATTATAATGCGAAAACTAAATGCCACATTGGTGACTTATGGACTAATATTACTCCCTACTTTACCAAATTCACTTCTTCAAAGGCACACGGTGAACCACGCCACCCTTGTTCACGCCCGGCTTGGGAGCGTAGAGCTTTTGCTGTGGTGCAGACTTCACTTTGTCGGGGCCGCCTTTGGCTGGAGAACCCGATTTCTGCGCAGCTGCCATGCTCTGGTTGCGGCTGACGAACTTTTGTGAATTGATGTTGGAGTAGATTTTCCGGTCGAGATGTGTGCGCACCAGCGAAATGCTGTCTAAGAACGCAACCACCGAGTGGCTTGCCACATTGTAGTGGATATATCCGAAAATGCGACGCACATTGCGTGTGGAGTCGGTTTGGAGAGCCAGCTCCGTCCAGCCGTTGAGCGATGCGTTGCGGCTGGCAATCGACACGGTGCCATCGGCATATTCAGCGGCAAGCATCAATCCGAAGGTGTTGTTGAAACTGAGCATCTTCATGCCGAGCAAGTATTTGTCGCCCTTGCGGTGCTCGCCGTCGGGGTCGAAATCAAATGCGAAATATCCACGCTTCAATCCGGCTGTGAGCATCAGTGAGCGGTCGTCGTTCCAGATGTCGGCTGTGTCGCCCTTGGCGGCATACATCTTGTGCTTTTGCGCATCATCGGCGGCACTCTTGTGCTCTTGTGGAGCATTCGCCATTTCAGCCGTAAGTTCCTTGTTGTCGTCTTGCAGGCGCATCATCACCTTCTTGTGCACGGTGTTGTAAGCCTCGAAATTGGTGGCATACCACACCAGCGACGAGTCGTATTCGGCTTGGGTGATGCCATGCTTCTGAAACAGCGACTGCTTAGCCACACGCTTCACCGAATCGGTGGGGAAAGCCTCCGGATTCATATCGATGATGGCTTCAAGGCGATACAGGTCGTAGAGGAAATCGGCTAAATCACTCTCCTTGATGATGCCGTCGGGAGCCTTTTCGCACCCAGTCAGAAGCACGGCAAGAGTGGCAATGAGTATGAGTAGTTTTGATTTCATCTGTCTTGTTTGGCACACATATATAATAATAGAGATTGCGGCATTATTGTGCGGTGTCGCCGTCTTCAGTTTTTTTATTGTCTTCTTCAGCCACGAGGTGCTTGCTGTAGAAGCACACCAGCAGAAACACGCTCACCGACAGGCAAGCATCGGCGAAGTTGAACACGGGTTGGAAAAACTCCGAGCCACCGAGCAGGGGCACCCAGTCGGGCCATATGAAAAGTGGGAAATAGAACATATCCACCACACGACCGTTGAAAATGCTCGCATATCCGCCATCGGGAGGAAACATTTGAGCCACGGTCACGGGAGTCGATTCGCTGAAAATCTGCCCGTAGGCGATGCAGTCGATAACATTTCCGAGCGCACCGGCTGTGATGAGCGAAATGCACACCAGATAGCCTGTGGGAATGGTGGCTTTTTTGCAAAGTCGGGTGATATAGTAAATCAGCAGTCCCACGGCTATGATACGGAACCAAGTGAGAAACAGTTTAGGTCCCCATTCCATGCCGAACGCCATGCCGTTGTTTTCCACAAAGCGCAGAATGAACCAATCGGTAATGCGCAAGTCTTCATAGAGGGCGAAGCTGCACTTCACCCAAATTTTAATGGCCTGGTCGATGATGACCACCGCCGCTATAATGATAGCGGCAATCCAGCCTTTAGAGATATGTGGGTTGTTCACTGTCGTTACCTTCTCTTTTTAGGTTTTTGTGTTGCCTCAATTTCCTTGCCTTCTACCGACAGGGTGGTGTGAGGCACTGCCAACAGACGACCCTTAGGAATAAGCTTACCTGTGACACGGCAAATGCCATAAGTGCCTTGCTCAATACGCACGAGCGCGCCTTGCAGCTTCTTGATGAACATCATCTGACGCTCAGCATTCATGCTTGCCTGCTCCTTGCTCATGGTGGAAGCTCCATCTTCAAGAGCCTTGATGCCAGGGGCACTCTCGTCTTTTTGCATAGCGCTCACGAGGTGGTCGTAATTTTGCTTTGCCACTTCTATTTTCTGAAGAATGAGTTGCTTAAACTCTTGTAGTTCTTCATCTGAGTATCTTACTTTTTCAGGAGAATCGTTCATGATAACACCCTTTCTTTTAAATTTGTATGAGTAAACATCGATAAAGTATAGAAGCTGCTTGGATTGTAAGAATGAATCCAACCAGCTTCCTATCTTTTACAGATTACGCCTTATCGACAGTAATTTTCAATTCGTAGTCGTCCATATCGAGGGCGATGACATCAGCGCCTTCAACTGGTGCGAGTTCGATAGCCACAGCAAGCACTTGCTTGGCGATGTAGTCCTTGAATTGAGCCACAGCGTCGTTCACATGCTCGTCAGGAGTGATTTTCACCACAATGCGGTCGGTGATATTGAAGTCCTTGCTCTTGCGCACGTTTTGAATGCGGTTCACCAGCTCGCGTGCGATACCTTCCTTGCGGAGATCGTCGGTGATGGTGATGTCGAGTGCCACGGTGATATTGCCATCGTTGGCAACGAGCCAGCCTGGAATGTCTTCGCTGATCACTTCCACGTCAGCCAGTTCCACCACAGCCTCTTCGCCATTGAGTGTGAGGGCTATTTTGCCGTCTTTCTCGAATTGTGCGATTTGCGACTGCTCCAGCGAGGTGAGTGCCTGTGCGGCAGCCTTCATATTCTTGCCGAATTTAGGACCAAGTTTCTTAAAGTCGGGTTTGATGCGCTTCACAAGAATGCCAGCGTCGCCACCCACATAGTTGATACCCTTCACATTCACTTCGCTCATAATGAGGTCGGCAACGGCTTCGATATCTTGCTTCTGCGCCTCGTCGAGCACTGGAATCATGATAGCGGTGAGTGGTTGCTTCACCTTCAAATTCTTCTTGCGGCGCAGTGAGAGCACCATTGAGGTGATTTGCTGAGCGATAGCCATGCGCTTTTCGAGCTTCGAGTCGATAGCGGCTTCGTCGGCCTTTGGATATGCGGCAAGGTGAACAGATGTTTCGCTGCCAGTGAGGTCGCGGTAGAGCATATCGGCATAGAATGGAGCGATAGGAGCCATGAGCATTGCCACGGTCTTGAGGCTCTGGTAGAGAGTTTGGTTAGCGGCCAAATCACCGTCCCAGAAGCGAGAGCGGTTGAGGCGCACATACCAGTTGCTGAGGTTGTTGACCACAAAATCGCTGATGGCGCGAGCCGCCTTGGTGAGTTCGTAGTCTTCTATGTCGTCGGTCACCTCTTTCACGAGTGAGTTGAGCACCGAGATAATCCATCGGTCGATTTCGGGGCGTTCAGCCAGTGGCACTTGTGGTGCGGCGAAATCGAAGTTGCACAGATTGGCGTAGAGCGCGAAGAATGAATAAGTGTTGTGGAGCTTGCCGAAGAACTTGCTGCCACTCACTTCTTCCACGCCAGCCTCGTCAAACTTCAGGTTGTCCCAAGGCGATGAGTTGCTAATCATGTACCAGCGGATTGGGTCGGTACCGTATTTTTCGATAGCCATGAATGGGTCAACGGCGTTGCCCAGGCGCTTACTCATCTTGTTACCGTTCTTGTCGAGAACCAAGCCATTGGAGATCACGCTCTTGTAAGCCACACTGTCGAATACCATAGTGGCGATGGCGTGGAGTGTGAAGAACCAGCCACGGGTTTGGTCTTGACCTTCGGCGATGAAGTCGGCAGGATAGAAGCTGCGGCTGTCGATGAGGTCTTTGTTCTCGAATGGGTAGTGGAGCTGTGCGTAAGGCATAGCACCGCTGTCGAACCACACGTCGATGAGGTCGAGTTCACGCTTCATTGGCTTGCCGCTTTCGCTCACGAGCACGATGTCGTCAACGTATGGACGGTGCAAGTCAATCTTATTGTAGTTTTCGTCGCTGTAATCGCCAACCACGAAACCAGCCTTCTTCCATGGGTTTTCAGCCATCACACCAGCTGCCACGGCTTTCTCCATTTCGTTGTAGAGTTCTTCCACGCTGCCGATACAAATTTCTTCGTGTGTGTCGGCATTGCGCCAGATAGGAAGTGGAGTGCCCCAGTAGCGGCTGCGGCTCAAGTTCCAGTCGTTGAGGTTTTCGAGCCATTTGCCGAAGCGACCTGTGCCGGTGTGCTCAGGTTTCCACTTGATGGACTTGTTGAGTTCCACCATACGGTCGCGGCAAGCAGTAGAGCGGATAAACCAGCTGTCGAGTGGATAGTAGAGGATAGGCTTGTCGGTACGCCAGCAGTGTGGATAGTTGTGGGTGTGCTTTTCCATTTTGAAGGCGGTGCCGTCTTGCTTCATGCGAATGCAGATGTAGATGTTGAGGTCTTCAGCCTTGTTGGCAGCCTTTTCATCGTAGCGGCCATCCACGGTGTATTTTGGATCGTAGGCGTTCTTAACGTATGCGCCAGCGTATTCCTTGTATAAATCCACGTTCACGAATTGCTTCACGAAGTCGTCGTCGAGGTCTTCGAAATTGAAGTAGCGGCCCTCAAAGTCAACCATTGGGCGGGTTTCCATCTTCTTGTTGATCATAAAGAGCGATGGAATGCCGGCTGCGCGAGCCACGTTGGCGTCGTCGGCACCAAAGGTTGGAGCGATGTGCACGATACCTGTACCGTCGTCGGTGGTCACATAGTCGCCAGGGATTACGCGGAAGCCGTTGTCGTTGCCCACGATTTTACCGTCGATTTTGTCAACAGGCTTCACCCATGGAAACAGTTGTTCGTACTTCATGCCCACGAGGTCGGCACCTGTAAATTCGGCAATCACCTTGTAAGGAATCACCTTGTCGCCCTGCTTGTAGCCGTCGAGTGCGAGTTCTGCGCCTTCGGCAGCGAAGTAGGCGTTGAGGCGAGCCTTTGCCAGAATGTAGGTGGCAGGTTTGCCAGTGTATGGGTTGTAGCTTTCCACAGCCACATAGTCAATCTTAGGGCCAACGCAGAGCGCGGTGTTGGAAGGCAAGGTCCAAGGAGTGGTGGTCCAAGCGATGATGCAGAGGTCTTCAAAACCAGCATCCACCTTGCTCAGAATGTCGGCAACAATCTTGTTGTCGTCTTTCTTCACTGCAAACTGTGCAGTTACGGTTTGGTCCTTAACGTCGCGGTAGCAACCTGGTTGGTTCAACTCGTGGCTGCTCAAACCAGTGCCTGCGGCTGGAGAGTAAGGCTGAATGGTGTAACCCTTGTAGAGCAGATTTTTGCCGTAGAGCTGCTTCAACAGCCACCAGAGCGACTCGATGTAGCTGTTTTTGTAGGTAATGTAAGGGTGCTCAAGATCCACCCAGTAGCCCATTTTATTGGTCAGGTCGGTCCATTCCTTGGTGTATTTCATCACCTCCTTGCGGCAGGCTGCGTTATATTCATCAACCGAAATCTTCTTGCCGATGTCTTCCTTCTTGATGCCGAGCGACTTTTCCACGCCCAATTCCACTGGCAGACCGTGAGTGTCCCAGCCAGCCTTACGAAGCACCTTGAAACCGTTCATGGTCTTGTAGCGGCACACGATGTCCTTAATGGTGCGCGCCAGCACATGGTGAATACCTGGCATACCGTTGGCTGAAGGGGGTCCTTCATAGAATACAAAAGTGGGAGCACCGTCGCGCTCATCAATACTCTTGGCGAACACATTTTCCTGTTCCCAGAGCTTCAGAACGTCTTTATTGACGTCGGAGAGATTCAGTTTGCTATATTCTCTAAACTTCATGAAAAAAAGCCTTTTTTTATATCTTGATATATTAATGTGCAAAGATATGAAAAAATTTCCAAACTCTCCCCCCAATCGCCTTCCCAATTCACCCCACCCCCTGAAAAAAGTGAAAAAGTCTACGAGTCAACAGGTCAACGAGTCAACGAGTTTTGGGGCTGGTGGGAGGAGAGTCCGCTTGGGTCTGTCATGGGTCTGCTTGGGTCTGTTATGGGTCCGAAGGGTCCGAAAAGCAGAACACCTATTTAATCCATTTAACCCTATTAACACCCTAAAAAATAAATAGGTGATAATTGGATTTCAATGGATTAAATAGGTGTAAAATTATTTCACAGACCCAAGCAGACCCGTCGGACCCGTCAGACAAGTCGGACAAGTCAGATTCCACCCCCAGTAAGTCCTCCCTTAAGGGAGGGTTTGGGAGGGTCTTTACTTCAAAATCAGATTAATCAGGGCGGTGACGTCGCTCACGTTGATTTCGCCGTCTCCGTTGATGTCGCACACGGCGTCGGAGTAGGTGCTACTGCCGAGGATTTTGTTGATGAGGGCGGTAACGTCGCTCACGTTGATTTCACCGTCGCCATTGATGTCGCCTGTGGCTTTCGCCCAGCGGTCGATGTAAACTTTGGTGGTGTTACCTGCTTGTGTGCTGGTCAGTCGCAAGAACGCCGAACCTGCTTCAGCCCTGTAGCCAGAAGATGGTTTCCAAAAATACTTATCCTTTTTGTCGAACACGTAGCCCACTTGAAACTTATTCAAATCCGCTCCATTAGGGGCACCAAGAAGCAAATTGTTGGGATTGGTGGGCACTGTGCTGGGGCGCTTGAGTTTGTAAATGACGTTTTGCTTGTAGCCATCAATCAGCACACCACCATAGGCAGTGGAGGTACTACCCACTTTCATGGTGCTTGCTATCTTCTTGTTCTTATCGTAATCGGTAACAATGTAGGCATTCAATCCCGATGCTGTCCAATCCACTGGGTGATTAATTGCAAATGTACTGACTGTGGAACCGTCATTTATCTGTACCCAACCATTCACTAAATCTCTGGGGGAAGGCCACCCCGATAGCGCCGTCCAATTACACGCTTCATAATACACTTTGTAATGGTCTTTCCAATATACATAACACTTAAAGTCAGAGGCATTACGCCCATAGAAGCGATAGCCATAAGTGCGGTTTTGATTTCGCATCAGCATCAGTTCAGAGAGTTTTCTACAATCAAAGAACGCCTCATCGCCGATAGAGGTGCACGACGCTGGCACGGTGAATTGCGTGACACCGGAAAGTTCGAAGGCACTCTCGCCAATGCGCTCCAAGTGCTCCATTCTTTCAACTCTCACAGTTGTCACTTGGTCACACCATTTCAGCAGTTTGTCGCCAAACTCTGTCATCAGATACTTTTTAGATCCGCCATTAGTCATGTCGATTTCAGAGTTGGTACAGTCAAAAGCCGTGGGGCTCTCAAGCGTCATATTCGCTGGGTGATACACATATTTAGCCTTGCCGGCATAGGTCACGCCATCTACGGTAAGTGGCGTGCCGCTGGTCACCGTCATGTGATATATGGTTCTGTTGGGGTTTGCATTATTGTAGGTGAAGTCGTAGGAGCCTTCCATCACTTTGAGCTTGCCCCACTTTTCATTTTTCTTGTATTCCTCTTCGCTGCCCACAGGCACATAGAGTTTGCACGATGTGGGTATTTTGGTCAAGTCCCAGCTTGTGGATTTTGCCCAATATGGGTCGTTGATGACTAATTCTTCCAGATAGTTGTTTCTCGCAAGGCAAGTGTGCCCCATCGATATTAGCGATCCTGGAATCAGGAAGCGCTTAAACGAATTGTTGTAAAACGCGCCTGAGGAAAGTTTTTTGAAACCGTAAGGCAGAGCCAAATCGTTGGCGATGCGGCAGTCGTAGAACGCATTCACACCGATATACGTCAAGTTGGAGTTGAGTTTAAGTCCTGTGAGCATGGTCTTTCCCTGGAAGGCATTGGAGAAAATGGAGTCCACATTGGCTCCGAGCCTGAGGGTGGCAGAAGCGCGCATACCACCGCTGCACACATTGGAGTTGATGGCAGTGACGGCATACTTTTTGCCATTGGCAAGGGTCAAGTGATCGGGCACAGCGTATGTTGGCGAGTAAACCGTTGGGTCGGGGGCATACACCAGCATCGCCCTGCCGGCATACGAGTTGCCATTGATGGTTTCCGCCTTATTGCTGTGGATAGTGTAGCGCAAGGTTTCCATAGCATCATTGGTGGTGACATCGTAGGCCCCAGCTTTGATGTATTTCCACGTGCTCCAATATGTGGCCTTCTTGTAGGCTTCAATCGCTTCGTCGGGCACATAAAGCGTGTGTCGTGGAGCGCTGCTATTAGAGCCAACATTCATTCCCAAAGGCGGTGTATTGATATTTAAATAAACAGTTGTTAGCTTGGGTAGGTCGCCCCATTTGATATAAAGAAAACTAGTAATGCTACTTGGAAACTGCAATGTGGTGAGAGATTTGCAACCCTGAAATGGATTAAAAATATCTTTCACTCCATAAGGAAAATATATCTTCTCTACCTTTTCACATGTCTGAAATGCGTAAACGTCAACCCTTTTCAGTGTTGATGGAAACGCAGAATGGTTAAATATCGTGGTTCTGTAGCCCGGCGGACATCTCTTCAATACTGTTTTGTCCTTGCTATACAACATGCCATTCACATCGCAGAAGCGCGTGTTGAGCGATCCCACAGTTATTGTAGTAAGATTGCTGCACCCGGCCACCGCTGTGGGGGCTAAATCATCCACATTGTTCGTCACGTTGAATGTTGTCAGCGACGTACAGTACGCAAACGCCTCGTCTCTAATTGCCAAAGGTGTTGACGACGAATTTAATTTAACCGTACTCAGTGCAGTGCAATATTTAAAAGCGCTTTTGTTAATATCCTTCAAATGCGAAAGCCTTGATAGATCCACCGTTTTCAGAGTAGAATTTGACTCACAAGCTTTGTAGGTAATCTCTGCCAAATCGTAGGTATAGCCATCTACCGTATAAGAACTTGCGGTGGGGGCATACTCCGTTTTTGTAGAACTCACACCCACTAACAAGAATTTGCCATTTCGTTTTTTGTTTGGCCTTTCGGTCGTATGTGCACTTACCACATACCTCCCGCCGTCGGTGAAGGCAAAATCGTAAGCCTCGTGATTAGAATAAATGGTGGAAAAACGCTTAAACGCATAAATTTCCTTAGCATACCACGCAGAATACAAATCGGCTTTGCTCGTTATAAGCACCATGTTTGAATTCTCGGGCATACAATTTGATGCGATTTTACTTTTAGAGAATTTTACGTTGGCGTAGTACACAAATTTCAACGATGAGCACTTATTGAAAGCTAAATTTTCAATATACTCTACCGAACTCGCCAACCTCAACTCTCTGAGATTGGTACAGGACTGAAAGGCATTATTCTTGATTCTCAAAATGCCCCAGCGCACCCACAACGTAACAATATTAACTTTGCCTTTGAATGCGTAAGAATCAATTTCAGTAACTCTATAGCGAGTGCCGTTGTAGAGCACGGTGCTTTGAATTTGAAGGTTAAGATTTGCAATAGTTACCCCATCACTGCTAAGACCCGTGACCGTGACTTGAGGATAATCCTCGTCAGTACCATTTGTTGTCACTCGATAACTCAACTTCCCTACCGAGAAGGTGTCGCCTATCGCCGCCGATGCGCACAGTGCCATCAGCGCGAAAAGCAGAAATAGTAATTGCTTTTTCATATTCATAAAATGTTTTAAAATTATTAGTTTTTGTTGATTAGTCGCAAAAGGGAATTTGGCCACTCTCTATTCATAAAAAATCGTTTTTCATCAGAGCACAACCACCCCATTTTCCACAAAGTTACACATTTTTTTTAGAAATTAGAAATTAGAGGTTAGAAATTAGAAAAAAAGCTCACACAGATTCAACAGATTCAACAAAAAAAGTCTGCGAGGCTACGAAATCTTGAAATCTCGAAGAATCGAAAAATCTAATTTCTAATTTCTAACATCTAATTTCTAAAATTTTATATTTTTTCTTGCGTGATTCAGATTTTGTGTATATATTTGCATTGTTATTACATTTATATACATTTTAAAATTTACAACTATGGACTCTTCTAAGAAATTTCTCCTTCAGGAAAAAGATATTCCCACTGCATGGTACAACGTGATGGCTGATATGAAAAATAAGCCTCGCCCTATGCTTAACCCTGCCAATAAGCAACCTATGAAGGCGGAGGACATCTACCCTCTGTTCAATAAGGCTTGCTCCGACCAGGAATTCAACACCACCGACCAATGGATTGAAATTCCTGAGGAGGTGCGCGAAATGTATAAGATTTGGCGCCCTACCCCACTGGTGAGAGCACGCGGACTGGAGAAACTTCTTGACACGCCTGCACATATCTATTTTAAGAACGAGAGCGTGAGCCCGGTGGGGTCGCATAAGCTCAACTCGGCAATAGCACAAGCCTACTACTGCAAGCAGGAGGGTGTGACGAACATCACCACCGAAACTGGCGCCGGACAATGGGGCGCGGCGCTGTCGCTGGCGGCGAAGCACTTCGGCTTGGCATTGGCTGTGTATATGGTGAAGGTGTCGTATCACCAAAAGCCCTATCGCCGCTCCATTATGCAGACCTACGGCGCAGAGGTGATAGCATCGCCAAGTATGTCAACACGAGCCGGTAAGGACATTATTACCAACAATCCCAACTATCAAGGTTCGCTCGGCACCGCCATTTCGGAGGCTGTGGAACTGGCGCGTACCACGCCCAACTGCAAGTATGTGCTTGGCTCGGTGCTCAACCATGTGGGACTCCACCAAACCGTGATTGGTCTGGAGGCGGAGAAGCAGATGGAAATGGCTGGCGAATATCCCGATGTGGTGATTGGATGCTTTGGAGGTGGCAGCAATTTTTCGGGCATTTCGTTCCCATTTATGCGCCACAACCTGAGCGGTGAGCGCAACACTCGCTTCATTGCCGCCGAACCTGCATCTTGCCCAAAACTCACTCGTGGCAAATTCCAATACGACTTCGGCGACGAGGCTGGTTACACGCCGCTGATTCCGATGTACACGTTGGGCCATAAGTTTGCCCCTGCGCATATCCACGCTGGCGGTCTGCGCTACCACGGTGCTGGGTCGGTGGTGAGCCAGTTGATGCAAGATGGACTGATGAGTGCAGTGGATATTCAGCAACTCGACACGTTTAAGGCTGCCACTATGTTTGCCCAAAGCGAGGGCATCATTCCTGCCCCTGAATCGTCGCACGCCATCGCCGCCACCATCACCGAGGCACTGAAGTGCAAGGAGGAGGGCGTGAGCCGCACTATCTTGTTCAACCTCTCCGGCCACGGCCTCATCGACATGAGTGCCTACGACCAATACCTCCGCGGCGAACTCACCAACTTCGAATACACCCCAGCTCCGAATTTATAACGGCTGGCCTCACACAGAACTCACAGATCCCACTGATTTTGCATTAGATAGTGTTAAATCTCACGGATGTGTGGGTGATGGTGAAAAAACACCGATTTAATCCATTTAAATCCAGTAACACCTAAAAAATAAAAATAGGTGAAAATAGGATTTAATGGATTAAATCGGTGTGATTTTTTCAGACCCATTACAG